>MDTC01158909.1_pt1 | contig 50156 bp, 38 predicted proteins | sample 811181 | NCBI WGS metagenome assembly MDTC01 (sample SAMN05326644, study PRJNA326480) | marine metagenome | isolation source: seawater | place: Pacific Ocean: North | collected 2011 | reverse complement strand
GTTGCACCGTTACAGATAACACTGTGTTCCTCGTTGATTCCGCACCCTCAAACCAAGGGCGGTCACTGTCTTACACACAGCGATTCCCGTTACAGATAATCAGCCAGCACCGCGCCGTAGCGGCTGTCCTCCAGGCGGGCGGTGTGGCTGGCGTCGGTGACGAACAAACCCAGCCACGGCTCGGTGAATACGCGGTCCTGCGCCATCTGGTCGGCCACGACGAGGGAAAACATGATCTCGGTCTCGTCGAACAGCTCGCCGTAGCGCGGCAGGCCGTAGAGGCCGGCGAAGTGCGGTTGCAGCGCGTCGAACAGATACGACGAGGCGACAAATGGCGGCTTACGCCGTCGATGCTGGGCGATGTCGCCCAGCAGGTGCTCCAATTCCGCGTCGTCGCCGGCGACTTGGGCCGCCCGCAGCGTCAACGCCAAGCTGTCCTCGCGCGACAGCGCCTCCCACGGGCCCACCCTCTCGATCACCGTCACCCGCAAATTGGGGTGCGTGATCGACCACGGCACGGTGGCGTCGGTGGTCAGCGCCCGCAGGGCACCGAAGTTTCGTCCCTGGACCGCAGAGATCGAGCCCGCGTAGAGCGCCAGTGTGGCCGGTAGCAACGCCAACGCCTGAAGACGGTCGTCACGGCCTTCCACGATCAACGCTTGGGTGGCGCCGACCCGCATCTGTCCGGTCACCGTGTCGCTCAACGGTGCCGGTTGGGCCAGCGCAGCCATCGTGTCCGCCCAGATGCGCTCGTGATCGGCGTTGGGCCATGCGCATGCGGTGATGAGCTGATCCAGCAGCGGGGCGGTGAGCTCCTCGTAGCTCTGCGCCATCGCCAGATACTGGCGCAACTGCTCTACCGGTTGGCGGCTGGCGAACGTGTTCGGGAACACCTGCGGGTCAGCACGGGCCGCCTGCAGCTGCTGGACCGTGGCGCGCATCAGCCGGGCAACCACCAGCGGGTTGCCCTGCTCCACCGCGTCACGGAACTGCTCGCCCAGCGGGCGGGGCGGATCTTTGAGCAGCCGATCCTGCAGCATGATCAGCTCACGGTGCGTGGCCGGGGGTGAGCTGGCCACGCCGCGGTGAAACACCGTGCCCGACCGGTTGTTCTCATAGGTGGTGACCAGCGAGTGGATTCGGTCGCCGGGGCGCGGCGCGGCGACGGTGAACACCGCGACGTCATGGCCCTCGACCTTGAAATAGTCCACCGACCACTGCGGACCATCCACGTAGGGCCGCAGCTTGTCGTGCAGCGCGGCAGCATCAAGGACCTCGGTGACGCCGACGAGTTGCCCCGGCGCGACGCCGACCACAAGATAGGCTTCCCCACCGCAGTCACGGCCCGCGCTGACCGGATCGCGGTTGGCGAACGCGATGATGGCGCGCGCCGCGGCGAACCGATCAGCCTTGGACCCGAAATCCAGCGTGCTCTTGCACTCCAGCCAATGGGTTTCCTGGCTTCCCGGGTCGGCGCGATGAATCGCCTCCACCAAAGCGGTCACGCTCTGCGGTGACCGCAGCGGAGCCGACGTATCGAAGTCCAGAGCCATAGTTGCCAGCCTATGGGCGCGCCGCGACAGCCCCCGGACACAACAGGCCCTTCGCGGGGCAACAGCGGCGCGCTGGCGGCAAGCGCCACAGAGTCCCGCACGGTGGCGCGCCAGTATGGACCCATGATCACCGAGCCGATCGACCTCAGTGGCTTCACGGGCTGGGTGCCGTTCGCAGAGCTGCCCAACACCGACGTGCCGACCTCCCCCGGCGTGTATGTGGTCGTACGGCCGACCGACGACCCGCCCACGTTCCTGGACACCTCCCCGGCCGGCCACTTCAAAGGCAAAGACCCCACCGTGCCGGTCGACGAGCTCCACGCGCTCTGGGTGCCGGGAACCCGCATCATCTACATCGGGAAAGCCAACGCCGGGCGCACCGGTCGCCGTGGTCTACGCAAACGGCTCGATGAGTTCCGCCGCTCGGGCGCCGGCCAACCCGTGGGCCACAGCGGCGGGCGGCGGATCTGGCAACTCAGCGACCACGCCCAACTGCGCGTCGGCTGGCAGGTAACCGACGACACCGCCGCGGCCGCCACCGAAACAGCGTTGATCGCCCAGTTTCACGCCCACCACGGACGGCGCCCCTTCGCCAACATGCGGAACTAACGAGCCCTGTTACCCGCCCCGGCCCGACTTCCCTGCGATATTGCGTTCCGCGTTTAGGGTGACTTCGAGCTTCAGCGAAAGGAGTTAGACGGGTGGCGACGTCGGTGCATGAGGTGTTCGAGGCTTTTCGGCGTGCCCCTAGCAATTACGAACGCGGCTTGAAATTCGAGCAGCTCATGGCGCAGTACCTGCCGCTGGATTCCGTCTACGGCCGACTCTTTAAGCAGGTCTGGTTATGGAAGGACTGGCCTGGGCGGGGCGGCAAGATCGACACCGGAATTGACCTCGTTGCTGAGGAGATCGACACCGGTGACCTATGGGCCATCCAATGCAAGTTCTACGAACCCGATCACGTGCTGGGAAAACCGGACGTCGACTCGTTCCTGTCCGCGTCAGGAAAGCATCCCTTCGCCCACCGGCTAATCATCTCCACAACGGATAAGTGGGGGAAAAATGCTGAAGACGCGGTCGACAACCAGCAGATTCCCGTTCAGCGCATTGGACTGGCTGACATCGCCGAGGCCCCGATCGACTGGGCCTTCGCCGGCCCCGCCGACGGACTGAACCTTGAGCTGGCCCCCGCCCCCAAACGGGACCCCTGGCCTCATCAGCGTGAAGCCATCGACAAAGTGATCGTCGGCTTCACCGAAAACGACCGCGGCAAGCTCATCATGGCGTGTGGCACGGGAAAGACCTTCACCGCGCTCAAGATCTGCGAGCAGATCGCCGACGACCTCGGCGGAACAGCCAAGATCCTGTTCCTGGTGCCCTCAATATCCCTGCTGTCCCAAACGCTGCGCGAATGGACCGCTCAGTGCCAGGTGGACCTGCGGTCCTTTGCCGTGTGCTCGGACACCAAGGTCTCCCGCGCGGTGGAAGACATTAACCCCTACGACGTGCCACTTCCTGCCACCACCGATCCGGCCACGCTGGTCGCACAAATGGCGCACCGCAAACGCGCTAAAGGACTGACCGTGGTGTTCAGCACCTACCAGTCCATCAACGTAATCGCTGAAGCACAGGCGGTCGGGCTCGACGACTTCGACCTCATTGTGTGTGATGAAGCGCACCGAACCACCGGCGTCACACTCGTCGACGGAGACGAATCCAACTTCGTCAAGGTGCACGACGCAGCCTTCCTCGCCGGAGCCAAGCGGCTCTACATGACAGCAACGCCAAGGCTTTTCGCGGAGGAAACCAAGACCAAGGCCGCCGAACACTCCGCGGTCCTCGCGTCGATGGACGACGAAGCCCTCTACGGCCCCACTTTTCACCGACTCGGATTCGGCGAAGCCGTGGAGCGCGGACTGCTCACCGACTACAAGGTGCTCGTGCTCACCGTCGACGAGAAGTACATCGCCGGCCCACTGCAGCAGCAGCTTGCCGACGTCAACAGCGAACTCAACCTCGACGACGCGACCAAAATCGTCGGTTGTTGGAACGGCCTCGCCAAACGAACTGGCAAAGCCGCCGGCGGTGCTGACTTCGGCGGTGACACCCGCCCCATGCAACGCGCCGTGGCCTTCCTTCGAGACATCAAGTCCTCTAAGAAGCTCGCAGGGAAGTTCGCCACCGTCATCGACGCCTATGACCAGGCCGACGACCACCTACTGCGCTGCGACGTCGAACACGTCGACGGAACCTACAACGCCCTGGAACGCAACCACCGCCTGCAATGGCTCAAGGCGCCACTACCCGACAATCAATGCCGCATTCTGGCCAACGCCCGCTGCCTTTCCGAAGGGGTGGACGTCCCCAGCCTCGACGCGGTCCTCTTCCTCAACCCGCGCAGCTCCGTGGTTGACGTCGTGCAATCTGTCGGCCGGGTCATGCGCCGAGCCGAAGGCAAGCAATACGGGTACATCATCCTGCCCGTCGGGGTACCGGCGGGCGTAGCACCTAGCCAAGCACTCGCCGACAACCGCCGCTTCAAGGTGGTGTGGCAAGTGCTACAGGCGCTGAGGGCTCACGACGACCGCTTCAACGCCACAGTCAACAAACTCGAACTCAACAAGAACGCCACGGACTCAATCCTCGTCGGCCACGTACCGAACGCCGCCGAGAATCTCACCGACTCAACATCTTCCGGCGACGGTACAACAGCCTCTGCCGATACCGCGGCTGCCGAGTCGGCGCAGGTCGCCCAACAGCTGTCTATGTTCTCCCCCGACCAGTGGCGGGACGCTGTGTACGCCAAGATTGTCGATAAGGTCGGCACGCGCACCTACTGGGAGGACTGGGCCAAGGACGTCGCCGTAATCGCTACGGCCCAGCAGACACGCATCAAGGCGCTGCTTAACGAGAGCACTCCCGACATCGCAGCAGCATTCGATAAGTTCGTCGGAGCGCTGCGCGCCCATCTCAACGATTCGATCAACCGGGATCAAGCCGTGGAGATGCTTTCCCAGCACCTGATCACCAAGCCCGTGTTCGACGCCCTCTTCGAAGACTACGATTTTGCGGACCACAACCCGGTTTCACAGGTCATGCAGGCGATGGTCGCTACCCTGCATGACCAAGCGCTCGACACAGAAACCCAACGCCTAGAGGGCTTTTACGAATCAGTGCGTATGCGCGCGGCCGGGGTTGACAATGCCGAGGGCAAGCAGCGCATCGTCGTCGAACTCTACGAGAAGTTCTTTCGGATCGGTTTCCCGCGAACCGCTAAAGCTCTAGGGATCGTCTATACGCCAACACAAGTCGTTGACTTCATCCTGCGCTCGGCCAATGACACACTTCGCGCCGAATTTGGAACGACATTGACTGAGCCCGGCGTGCACATCCTCGATCCATTCACCGGGACTGGCACCTTCATCGTGCGCCTGATCCAGACCGGACTCATCAGGACCGAAGACCTCGCCCGCAAGTATGCCAACGAATTGCATGCCAACGAGATCGTATTGCTGGCTTACTACATCGCCGCCATCAACATAGAGGCCGCCTACCACGGTGCCGTTGGTGGTGAGTACCAGCCATTCAACGGCATTGTCCTTACCGACACCTTTCAAATCGCCGAGGTCGGCGACACCATGGATGCCGAACTATTCCCTCAGAACAACGATCGGATCATCGCCCAGCAGAGCCAACCCATCCGTGTGATCGTCGGGAATCCGCCTTACAAGTCGGGGCAGGGCAGCGCCAACGACAACAATGCTAATCAGCCGTACCCCACACTTGATGCCGCGATCTCCGCCACCTATGCCGCCAAGTCGACCGCCAAACTGAAAAGCAAGCTCTACGACTCGTATGTTCGCGCCATCCGTTGGGCCACCGACAGGATCGGTGACGCTGGCATCATCGCCTACGTCACCAACTCCGGCTGGATCACCGGCAACACCACCGCTGGTCTTCGGCTTGCTATGCCGGAGGAGTTCTCGGCGCTCTATATCTACGATCTCCGCGGCAACCAACGTCAAAGCGACTGGCGCGCCGAAGGCGGCAAGATCTTCGACGACGGGTCACAAACGGGTGCTGCGATTCTCATCGCTGTCAAGAACCCCGCCGCCACAGGCCCATGCCAGATCCACTATCGCAACATTGGAGACGGGCTATCCCGCGACGACAAGCTTGCAATTATCGCGAAAAGCGAACTACCTACCATGGCGTGGGAGACGATTTCCCCTAACGACGAAGGCGACTGGGTAGACCCCCGGGACGAAGCCTTCAGCTCCTACACACCAATCGCCGTCAAACGCGGATCCGACGACCTGGCCATCTTCACCGACTACTCAGGCGGACTCAAAACCAACCGCGATGCCTGGGTGTACAACTTCTCTGCCGCGCAGCTGGCCGACAGCATGTCCGCCACCATCGACTTCTATAACGAACAGGTCGACGCCTACCAGCGTGCAGTCGCCGCCAACCCCGAACTCGCTGTCGAGGACGCTGTCGCCTACGATGAAGCCAAAATCAGCTGGTCTTCCGGCCTGCTCCCTAAAGTGCAACGCGGACAACGTATCAGCTACCAGCCGACTCATCGGCGCTTGGCGATGTACCGGCCGTTCTGCAAGATGCACGTCTATTTCGACGACGACCTCAACGACCGCCGCGGCCGACTGCACTACCTCTTCCCTCGCGAGGACCTGCCGAACTTCGGGTTCTTCGTTCCTAACCCCGGGAACCTGGCGCCACCGTTCCTCAGCCTAATGACCGACGCGCTCCCAGATCTCGGCGCCGCCGGCATTAGCGCCGTCAACTTCTACCCACGCTGGACCTATCAGACCCGCGCCGGTGGCGGCCAACTAACACTTGACGACTCAGCACAGGCTGACACCGAATACCGACGCGTTGACACCATCAGCCCGCAGGCGCTCGCCACCTACCGCACCGCCCTCGGCGACGACATCAGCACCGACGACATCTTTTACTACACGTACGGGCTGCTGCACTCTCCGCAATACCGACAGAGGTTCGCCGCCGACCTCAAAAAGATGCTTCCCAGAATCCCCCCACCCGCAGCCCGAGAGCACTTCGACGCTTTCACCCACGCTGGTCACACGCTCAGCGACCTTCACCGCGGATACGAAACCGCAGCTCCCTACCCCCTTCTCGAAACAACGACCGGAGCTCTCAACGGCACTCCGCAGGAGACCCTGCGCGTCACAAAGATGCGATTCAAGTCGAAGACTGACCGCAGCGTCCTGATCTACAACTCCCAGCTCACCCTCTCAGGAATTCCCGAGGACGCGCACCGTTACCGACTCGGGTCGCGCTCAGCGCTCGAATGGATCATTGAGCGCTACCAGATCAAGACTGACAGCCGCGGCTCGGGGATCGTCAACGATCCCAATACCTGGTGCAGCGAACACGACGACCCCCGATACATCGTCGACTTAATCAAGCGCATTGTCACCGTCAGCGTGAAAACGATGAGCATCGTCGACAGCTTGCCACCAATCTGACTCGCGGCAGGTACGCCGCCACCGCCAGCAGATCCGGCAAAGGACTCGCTTCCCCCGCCCTTGAACCCGCTAACGCCGCCAGGGCTTTAGTTCTCGTCGCAGGTCACCGCAGCCGTCGCCTTCTTTCTAATGCGCGCCGGATACGCTCTGATACGACTGAGCCACTCTCCCCGATCCGGCAGGTAGCTGTTGCTGACCCTTCGCGACTATCAGCGCGCCGCCGTCGACGCCGTCACCCCCGACGAGCACCGGGCGCTTCTAGTGTCGGGCTGCGGTACCGGCAAGACTCTCATGGCGGTGCACGCCGTGGCCAAGCTGCTCGCCGGCGCCCCCGGCACGGTCCTGCTGACCTTTCCCACCCTCGGCCTACTGGAGCAGACCTATCAGGTGTGGCGCGGCGAGGCACCAATGCCGTTCTCCGCGCTGGCGGTGTGCTCCCAGCAGATCAGCGACCCCGAAGACATCGCCGACGACGAGCTATCAATACCCAGCACCACCTCCGCTGAACAGTTGGCTCACTGGCTGGCCGACACCGCAGGTGTGCGCGTAGTTTTCGCCACCTACCAATCGGCGGCGGTCCTGGTCGAGGCCCACCGCGCGTTCAGTGCAGCGGCCTGGACAGTCATGGTGTGCGACGAGGCCCACCGCACCGCCGGGCGGCGCGGCAAACCGTTCGCCGTCGTGCTCGACGATCACAAGATCCCGGCCGCGCACCGCCTTTTTTTCACCGCCACCCCCAAAGTGCACGCCCGCGGTTCCTCGCCGAGCCGCAGCAGCGCCAGGCCGCGCAGGAACGCGGTCGCCTCCATGGACAACCAAGACCTCTACGGGCGGCGCGTGTTCTCACTGCCCACCCGCGACGCGATCCAGCGCGGCATCCTCAGCCCGTTCAAGGTGGCTGTCATTGCCGTTACCGACTCGGCAGTGGCCTCCGCCCTCAAAGATGTCCGCCTGATCAGCCTCGCCGCCGGCGAAGACGGCAGCGCCCGCGCTGACCATGTAGCCGCCGCCATCGCTTTGACCCAAGCGGCCGACGACTACCAGCTCTCCAGCGTCCTGGCCTTCCACAACACGATCGCCGCCAGCCGCGACTTCGCCGCCACCTTCGCCCGCACCCACGCGCTGCTGCGTGCCCGCGGCCTCGTCTCTGACGGACGTGAAGCCCACATCACCCACATCGACGGAGGCTCCCCCCTGCGGGAGCGCAAGGCCGCGGCCGAAGACACCCTCGGCCAGCACCGGCCCGATCAATGGAACATCGTCACCAACGCGCGCTGCATCACCGAGGGAATCGACATTCCCGCCCTGGACGCGGTGTTCTTCGCCGAGCCGCGGTCCTCCGACATCGACGTCGCCCAAGCCGTCGGACGCGCCATCCGCAAGAACCCCAACCACGACCGTCCCGCGCTGATCGTGCTGGCGCTGACGGTGGACGACAGCCTCGACGCCGAAACCGTCATCGACATCAGCCAATTCAAGAAAGCGCGGCAAGTGCTGCTCGCGCTGCAAAGCCACGATCCCAGCATCGGCGCCGATCTCACCCGGCTCTGGGGCACCCTGGGCGAGACCGGCCCCGGTGACAGCGACTCCGTGCACACCGACCTCGTCGACATCCTCATCCCCACCGACCTGCCCTCGGAGCTGGCTGAGCAGTTCCTGCGCGCCTTCAGCGTGCACACCGTCGACACCTTGACCCAGCAGTGGGAAGACAACTTCGCCGCGCTGGCCGCCTATGCCGCCGCGCACGGTCACGCCAGCCCGCCGCAGCAGTACACAACTGCTGACGGGCGCCCCCTGGGGCAATGGGTATCCGGACAGCGACGTGCCCACGGTCACGGCCGGATGCTCCCGCAGCGCATCGAGCGACTCGAAGGGTTGCCCGGATGGGCGTGGAACGTCGTCGACGCACGCTGGGAGACGAGCTTCGCTGCGTTGGCCGCCTACGCCGACGCCCACGGGCACTCCTACCCGCCGCGCACCGCGAATCTTCGCCTCAACCAATGGGTGATCGGGCTGCGCCGGCCCGGGCAGCGGCAGCGGCTGCGCGAGGACCAACGTAAACGCCTGGAAGATCTACCCGGCTGGAGCTGGGCTCACCGACAAACCCGTCAGTGGGAGAGCTACTTCGAGGAGCTCGCCGCGTACGCGGCCGCACACGGTCACGCCAGCCCGCCGATCGGCTACGTGACCGACGCCGGAGTTGAACTGGGCCAGTGGGTGCACGATCTACGGCGACCGTCGCGACGGGCGAAGCTTGCCCGTGCCCGGTGCCGGCGTCTGGAGGCGCTGCCGGGTTGGTCCTGGGAGTATCGGGCCCGACCCACGTGGGAGGCCGCGTTCGATGCGCTGGCCGCCTACGCCGCGGAGCACGGGCACACCAACCCGCCGGGCGGCGAGCAGACCGACGATGGTCGGTCCTTGGCGTCGTGGGTGACCGCGCAGCGTCAGGCACGCAGCAAGGGCAAGCTCAGCGCGGAGCGCTGCCGGCGTCTGGAGGCGCTGCCGGGCTGGTCGTGGAACCTCGCCGAAGCCCGATGGGAGGAAAACTTCGCCGCGCTGGCGGCCTTTGCCGCCACACACCGCAGCTGCGATCCCCCGCCCGACTACGTGTCATCGACCGGTGCCAGCATTGCCGACTGGATACGGGGAGTGCGCCGCGCCGCCCGCGCGGGCAGTCTGTCCACAGAGCGTCTGAAGCGGTTGCAGTCGTTGCCGGGTTGGTCGCCGGAGGCGCGGCGATTCGACGCCGCCTGGGACGAGAACTATGACCAGCTCGTCGCCTACGCCGACGAACACGGCCACGCCGCACCGGGCCAGCACTACCGCACCGCATCCGGGATGGCGTTGGGGCACTGGGTCTCCAACCAACGTGCGGCGTACCGGACCGGGAGGATGGCTCGGGACTTCCCCGACCGCATCGGCCGCCTGGAAGCCCTGCCCGGGTGGGCATGGAACACCTTTGATGCTCAGTGGGACAGGGGGTTTCGCGAACTGCAGGCGTACTGCGCTGAACACGGAGCGGCCACCCCGGGAAGCAAGCTCGTCACCGAGTCAGGTCACGGGTTGGGGCACTGGGTCAGCGACCAACGCAAAAAGCGCCGCGCCGGTCAGCTCAGCGAGGAGCGGTGCCGCCGCTTAGAAACGCTGGCCGGCTGGAGTTGGTGATCGCGGCGCCTCAGTCGGTGGTGTCGGGAAGAAAATAGCGGGGCGAAACACCAAACACCTTTGCCACGCAATACACTTCGTCGACACGCGGTGCCCGCTCGCCGTGGTAGAGGCGGTACCACTGGGTGCGGGAGGTCTTGAACTCCGGGCAGTGATCCCGGATCAGCTTGTAGACCGTAAGCGGCTTCGTCGTGCGGGTGCGGCCGGTATTGAGCATCCGAACCCGAGGATTGTCCTCGATAAGCGCGGCCAGCTGCTCGGAGAAGAAAGACGCGGCAATATGAGGCTTCGATGCCTGCGCCGGGCCAGTATGGGCAGTCATGTCGCCGGCGCGGCGCTGATATCGCCGCTCTGCGAGGAGGCCAGGGCGCGGGCCATATCATCGGTGTTGACCACCAGCAGCGACGGATCAGCGGCGGCCAAGGCGGCCAATTCCTCCGGAGTGTTACTGCTGAGTCGCCGGGCGCGCTCCCGTTTGCAGGCAACGACCACCTTGCGGGCGTAGCGGCCGTTGCCGGCGATATCGAGCGCGGTGCCGGCGTCGGTCGGTGTGGCGCGCAAGCGGGTGGCCTCGGCATGCAGCATGGGCCACGCCTCCTCGGCAATTGCGATCTTCTCCTTACCCGCGATGTGGCGCCCGATCGCCACGATTTCATCGGCGGTGTAGCTGGTGAAGGTCAGGGGGAAGTTAAACCGAGACGCCAGGCCCGGATTGGCGGCCAGGAAGCGGCGCATCTCTTTGGGATAGCCAGCGACGATGACGACCAGCCGGTCGCGGAAGTCCTCCATGTATTTCAGCAGCGTGTTGATGGCGTCCTTGCCGAAGCTGTGGCCCTCAGTCTCCGGCACCAGCCGGTAGGCCTCGTCGATGAACAACACCCCGCCCAACGCCTCTTCGCAGACCTCTTTCATCCGCTGCGCGGTCTGAGAGACGTAACCGACGACAAGGTCCTCCTCGGTAACTTCCATGACCTCGGGGCGCTGAATCTTGCCCAAGCCGAACAGGATCTCGGCAACAATGCGGGCGAACGTGGTTTTCGCCGTCCCGGGCGGACCTTCCAAGACCATGTGGTTCTCACCGGTCGACGACGTTTCATCGCCCTGAGCGGCCATCAGCTGATCAATCTGAATTTCGGTGCGCCACACCGCGATCTGCTCTTTGGGGCCCTCCAGTCCAATCAGTTCGTCGAGGCGGCGCTTGGCGTTGGCCAGTACTTCCTTCTGCTCTTCGGCCAATGCGGCCGCGTCGCGCTGGGCGCGGCTGGTCTCGGTGGCCGGGTCCCACTTGTCGGTGCGGGTGGCGATGGTTTCGGGATCGGTGACCACAAGGCGGTAGCTGGGGTCGTCGATGGCCTGCTGGGCCGCGGGCAACAACTGCCCCTCCACTGCGGCGGCGCGGAACGCCGCCAGCGCAGCGTCGGGGTCGCCAAGTTCACGCAGGCACCAGCCGCGGGTGAGCGCCACATCGGCGCTGACGTAGGGGTTGTCGGTGTGGATCTTGTCAGCGGTGTCGAGTGCGGTTTGGAACTGTCCCAGGCTGGCGGAGGCCGCCGCCGTCAGCGCCGCGACCGCGGCGCTGACAGGTTCCAGGACATAGGTTGCCTCCGGCGGCGGGGACACCGCCGTGGCGGCGAGCAGATCCGGCCAACGCCGGGTGCGGTAGTGCAGTGTGGCGGTGATGAATTGACGCCATTGGGCGGCTTGGGTGTCCTCGGTGATGGACGGGTGGTCGAGCAGTGACGCGGCTTGGGCGTACTGTTCGGCGCGGATGAGTGCTGAGGCGTAGGCCAGAGCCAACGTGGCCCGTGACCACACCGGAAGCGTCAGGTATAGCGGTGCCACGATCACGGCGTGCAGTTCGCCGGCCTTGAGACCGATGCGGCGGGTTTCGCGGTAGAGCGCCCGGGAGTTCTCGTGCGCGCCGGCCAGGGTGTCGAGTTCCTGGTCTCCGCACGCCAGGCGACCCAGCCAGGCGTCCGACATGGCGGGGTTGTCGGCGGTGACGCGGGTAAAGATGCCCAGTGCGGTGGCGCGGTCCCCGGAGCGGTAGCTGTCCATCGCGGCGTCGAACGCGCGGCGCTGTTCGGTCGGCGAGGTCATGGGTGGCGCTTCTCCCCTGCTTGGCTACGTGTTGGTGATGGGATTGACGGTAGTCGGTGGCCCGGAGGAAGGTCCTGGCTCGTCGTCGGGTGGTGGAAACTCCTCGTCGTCGTGCGGCGGCTCCGGGGGTGGTGGAACCTCGTCGAGGTACCGCGCCTCGGGGAGGTCGGACATCGCAGGCAGAGATGTCGCTGCCCCGCCGAGCCCTCCCGGGGCCTCGCCGGGCAGCTCAAAGGTCGCTGACGGAGACCCGCTGGGAGCCGGGGCAGAGTGGCGGTTGGCCGGGGCTGTGGCGCGGGCGTTGTCGAAGCCGCTGAGCATGCCCTGGATTCCCCCGCCCGCCGCCGGCGGCGCTGACAGTGCCGGCTCCCCACCGCCCGCCGGGGCGGGGTGTGCTGCGCCGCCAGGGTCGATACCGCCGGCCGGGGGTTGCTGTGCGCCGGACGCGGAGCCGCCTTCGCCGCCCGAGCTTGCCCCGTTGCCGCCGGTGGGCACCGGTTCAAAACCTGGCTGAGGTCCGCCGTGGACTTGGCGGGCGTCGGCGGCCTGGGCGTCGAGCTGGTCCCACGGGGTGGTATCGCCGCGGCTGCGCAGTCGCGATCCCAGTCCCTTGGCCCCGGCCGCGGCGGCACCGCCGACGCCGCCGATCGCGGCGTGCATCCCCATGCCAAGGGCGACACTGCCGGCCTGCCGGAACAGGCCGGGTCCGGGGCGTTCGGCCGACAGGTCGGCGCGGATGTAGCGCAGCAGCATCATCGCCGCGACCGAGACTGCGCCCATCATCAGCACGTGCGCGAACGGGTTGTTGCCGCCCAGTTGTGCGGGGAGCCGGCCGGCGACGATTGACTCCACCGCCAGGCCCATGACGCTGACGAAGATGATGTAGACCAGGACCTCGATGGCGTGGCGGAAGAACTGCCACACCACAGCGGTAGCGCGACGCTGGGGGGCACCGGGGATGGCTCCCAGCCACAGCGTCGGCAGCAGGATCACCGTTGTGTAGATCGCCTTGACCGACACCTTGAGCACTGCCCAGCCCGAGAGCACCATGAAGGCCCCCAGCAGCAGCGCAACCACAACGAACACCAGGCCGACCCAGATGTTGGTGCCGTCGAGGTGCTGGGCGTAGGACACTGCAGCGGTGTTGCCGCAGGACTGCATGGCACGGATCGGTCCATCGGGTGCACCGCGATTGACGGCCGCCGACCAGGCGGCGCCGCATCCACCCACCCGATCGACGACCTGACCGAAGTTCCACAGCTGCAACGGTTCTCGCACGGTGTGGGTGATGAGGCTGGCGGTCAGCGCGTCGACCTGCCCGCCCGAGCCGACACCGTCGAAGGTGCCGTTATGGCCCGGAGTGGCGGCCTGTGCGACGCTGAACCCGACCCGGCGGGCGAACTCGAGGAGCCCGCCTTCGCCATACATCAGCCCGGCCGGGTTGGCGAAGATCGCGATCGACAGCGCCGGCATGGTCAACGCAATGAGGATCATCGTCCAGCCCCGACCGGCTTCGCCGCGGTGAATGGTGACCACTCCGGCGAACACCCCGATTGGGATCGCGATCGCCAACAGGCCCAACTGCGTGGTGACGGTGATGACCGCGTTAGTGACTGCGCGGGCGATCTCGCCGATGACGGTGAGCCAGTAGGTGCTCACCGTCATCTTCATCAGCCACAGTGCCAACGCGATGATGCCGATGAACAGCCCCGCCTCGGCGGTGAGGATGCTGGCCGAGGTGACGTTGAACGCCATCGTTTCCATGGCGTGCAGCGTCCAGGCCATCCAGCTATCGGGTGTCCAGCCGATGTCGGGGCCGGCCTGGGTGATCTGCTCGCGAATGGTGGGCAGGCTCAGGTAGTAGTTGCCCAGCGGCACCCCGTAGGTGTCTTTGAGGCCGGTCCAGTTGAGCACCATCGCGTTGGTCGACGCGCTGGCCGTCGGCGCGGTGACGGTCGCGAGCAGTGCCAGCGTGTGCAGGACGCCCAGCACCAGTAGCGGACGGCCCGACCGCGGGTGGGTCAGATACCAGTAGTGCAGGCGTGCGGTCATGATCGCTGCGTGGCCTGGCTGCGTTGCCGAGCTCGGTGGGGGTTGGTGTCGAAGCGGGCGGCCAGTGCTGCGGTCGGGGCTGCAAACAGCGCCACCTTGCCGAAGCCACCGAACTCGTCGAGGAACCACGCTTCGCCCTCGCGGCCGGGGATCACCTTTCCGTAGCGGTCATCAATCGCGTCGTCGCCGTGGTCGACCAGCTGCACAGGGCTGGTGTTGTTGACGTAGTTGGCCAGCAGCTCCGGGTGGCGGTCCAGGTCGCGGTCACACCACTGCAAGGTTGCTTTGGCGATGTCAGATCGCTTGAACCCCAGGCACAGTCGCTGATCTATGAACTCGTCCTCCAGCACGGCGAAGTCTTTGATCGGCTGCTGGCTGATACCGCAGAACCCCGTCCAGGCCTTACGGCCCTGGCGGATGATCGTGTTCGCGCACTTCTGTCCGCCCGGAGAGTTGGTCCACGCTGCGCACTCCTCGACGACCAACATGTCGGGCTGATCGGGGCGGCCGAAAAAGATCGACTGCGCCACTTCGGCGCCCAGCCCGTAGAGCGCTTGGGCGGCGCGCTGGCCAGGGGTGGTCTGCTGATGCAGGTGGGCCTGGTATTCCTCGGTGACCGTGGGCAGCTTGAGTCCGGCGAAATTCCAGATCACGCATTGGGTGGTGGCGATGTCGGGAACGGGCAGAGACTCATCAAACAGTGGCCGCAGCAGGCGTTGGGCGGCCAGGCCCTCCAACCCGATGAGCAGATCTTCGTCGGCGTCGGTGCGCCGCGCAGTGGGCATGTCGCGGAGATATCTGATCAGCTGCGCGGTGCTGCCGATGCCGTTGGCCTCGCGTGACTCCGGGGCCAGCAGCCCCCACAGCCGCTGAGCGCCCCGGCTCAATGGCGACAATCCCAATTGCGGTAGCAAATGGTCGATGGTTCGTTCTGCGGCTTCTTTATAAGGAAAAACCCGCAATCCATCGAGACTGAAATTCATGCGACTGACATCAATGACGACTTTATCGTCGAAATCGGCCAACGCTGTTTCGTGTTCGCGGGCGTCGGTGGGATCGAATAAATGCAGACCGGCGCCGAGTTTGAGCCACGAGCGGCTCAAATTCTTCGTCGCATGCGATTTGCCGCGGCCCGGGGAGCCGCAGATCACCAGATTCGCCGGATTCTCGCGGGCCGGCGCGTTGAGGACATCGAGGAGAACGACGTCGCGCAGCCCCGGGCTGGTCAGGTTCATCCCCAAAGGGACGCCGGTGTTGTTTCCGAGCTTGCTCGCCAGCAGCGGGACGAACGGCGCAAACCGCTTGGTGGTGGTCGGGTTGCGGAACTCGTCGAGGGCGGCGCGGCGCTCCCCGCCCGGGGTGAACGCCCGCCACAATGTGGGCTGGCTGCCGCGCCACCGTTTCGAGCCGATGTTCTGGCCGCGGTAGGTGCGGGCGACGTCGGCGACGGCCCGGTTCACCGTATCCGGGTCACCGGCGGCCGCAGCGATGACGATGGCGGCGTTCACACCGCGCTCGGCGCTACCGCGTTTGAGTTCTGAGGCCAGCTCCCGCCCGGAGGCCAGCTTGCGCAGCAGCTCGTCGGAACTCGATGCGTGGCGGCCGCGCTGGCGGTACTGGTCGCGAATGTTGACGATGACGTTCTCTGCGGTCGACACGGCCACATCCGCACTGGTGAAGGTGATGTTGATCGTCCAGTCCAAGACCGTGGTCGGTGTCGTGAGGTCATCGAGAACCTTGAACAGTGTCGAGCGCGGCCAGGCAATTCCGTTGTCGGGGAAGCTGTCTAAGGGCAGCAGCGCTTGATAGGAGTCCGCAACACCATCGGTGCGATCCCGGAAGGTACGTACGAACACGTCGGCGTCGGTGCGGGCCGCCCGCCAGCGGCGGGCGCGCAGCTGAGCCGCACCTGGGTCCAGGTGGACCGGGGTGAACGCCGACCCCGGCAGGGTGGCGTCGGGATTGAACGGTTGTGTCGGCAGCGGCGCATCCCAGGCGCCGCGGCTGGCGATGTAGTTCCAATGCCACCAGATCTGTTCCACCGTGGCCGGTTTGGGAAAGAACACCGCAGGCAGCGCGGCGACCATCTGGGCGGCCAGGTCACGGTAGTAGGCGATGGAGGAGTCGGTGTCCTTGTCACGGCCGAGTGCGGCGTCGACCATGCGCCGCCACGTGCCGCTGGGGGTGCGCCCAGCCAGCCCGTAATCCAGGGGCAGGCTCAGCCAGTAGATACGGCGGCGAGCGCGGTGCCCGGCGATGGTGGGTTCCCAGCTGCGGCAGTGCTGCACCCAGGGCCGCGCCGCCTCGGACACGCCCTCGGGGGCGGCCGCGCCGGGGCGCAAATCGGGGTGGCTGTACAGCATTTTGCGGACGGTGGCGCGCGGGGCCACCGGGACCGTCAGGCCACTGATCGAAGATCCTGACGGCAGCGCACGCCACAGCTCGGCGTGCTCGGCAGCCACCCGGTCCTGCCACTCTTCGGAGAGGAAGATGAACGGCTGTCCGGAGAGCAGATAGTCGGCGTAGACCCCGTGCGGGGTCAGCCGCAGGTTGCCGATCGCGCGCAGCGGGGCGGGCACAGACATGGCAGGACCCTTCTTAACGGGGAGGGCGGTGCGATGAGATGACCTGCGGGCGCAGGTTTTCCCACCACCAGTGGGCGCGGGTGCGCAGCGACGGGCGGGTGGCGGGCAGCTTCGACAGCAGCCACACCGCAGCCACCGTGATCACCACGCCGAGGATGAGGATGCGGAACGCACTGGCCCCGTTGGTGATGTTGGCCGTCACCAGCGAACCGGTCACCACGAAGCCCAGCACCGCGGCGATAGCGTCGGGGGCGCGCCATTTCTCCTTGAACGGCAGCGTGAATCCGTCACCGGAGTCGCCCAGATGGATGGGCAGCGAGCGTTGATCGGAGTAGATCTTGGCCGAGGTGTCGTTGCCCATGCGCTCAGCGATCCCACACGCTGTCGACGCGGACCGGGTTGCGGATGCCGGAGTCCTCGGCTTCCTGGGTGAGCGCGGAGGCGATGCCGACCGAGAGCCCGATGAGGACCGCGAACACGATGGCACCGATTTCGGCGGTGATGGCCGCCCCGGAGCCTTCTTTGAGCTTGCGGATGGCCGATCCGGCGCCGATGACCAGTGCGGCGAGTGCCAAGAAGCCCAGCACCGCCAGGCCGAGCTTGTTGCCGGCCTCAAAAAGGCCTGACGCCGCGAGTAATTCGGTATTCTCTGCCATATTCGTCTCGCCTTTCTTGAGGTGCGTTAGCTATGTGGTTTGGCTACCGGATCGGCTTCTGATTGACCGCCGACCTGTGGCACTAAGTCTATGGCCGCCACCATCCAGGTCCCGCCGCTATTTTCCAGCGTCAGCGGGTACACCAGATTCACTGTGGCAAACTGCGAGGTTTGGGCGACGACTGTGGCCCGCACATGCAATTGCTCTCCCGGCGCCGGCGCTTCGGGCACGCTGCGACTGGTGGCCGCTGAGGAGACCACCGCGCTTTGGTAGCCGCCGATCGGGCGCAGGGGGGCACCGGCAACCACGTAGCGATCCAGGCCGTTGGTGGCGGTGAGGTAGGTGCGGATGAATCCGGCCACCACGGCGAACACCGGGCTTTCGGGTCCTAGAGCGTTGCGGTAGTCGAGCGCGAAATCCGCGCCCGGGCCGGGATCGTTGATCTGGGCCGGGAAGTCCAGAGCGCGTGGCTGACGGTTCCACAGCGACACCGGCACCTGGTAGAAGGTGCGGGTCGGTTGGGCCGAGGCGTAGGGGCGTTCGTTGACCGAGATGACCGCGGTATAGAGCTCGGTGTCATCGAGGGTGCCCATCCGCAGCACCGGGCCCACCTGGGGCGCGGTGATCACCGCAGCCGGCGTCGAGGGCAGCGCCAGTCCCTGCTCGGGCAGGGTGATGAAGCGCGCCAAGCTGTCGCGCTGATTCACCGTCGCCGTGCGCCAGGCCACCACGAAGTCCGAGGCGAACGCGCCGACAACGCTTTGTTGGTTGCGTTCACGCTGAGCGATCCCGATGAAGTCAGGGCGATCGGGGGCGAAGAACACCTTGCAGCCCGCGGCGGCGCCGAAGACCGCGGCGGCGACCAGGGCGATGACACCGGCCCGATGGGCGCCACCGCGCCATCGGCGGAGACGCCCTTGCCAGGTTTTCGACAGTGCCACAGTGGTCTCTTTTCTTAGGGCTGGTAACCGAGAAACTTCAATGCGCTCATCGCGAACGTGTTGTCCACGGGGTCGCTGCCGTTGTCGGGCACGGTCAGATCCGGATACGGCTCAGGGTTCTGCGGTGTTTCCGACAGCGGCCCGCCACCCTCGCCGAGCAGCGATTCCACCAGCCCCGGCTGCGCCTCAGGCAGGGCAGCGGGATCGGTGGCCGGCGGCAACGGTGAGGCAGGTGGGCGGGAGGTCTGCAAGACCACCACATTGACCCGGGAGGCCAAGACCCGTCGCGGCAGCGCGGCGGTGACCGGGCCGTGGGCGTTCCCGGTGTCCTGAGTGAAGATGTCAGAGACCACGTTGCCGTTGAGGAAGATGTATTGCAGCCGCGTCACCACCCGATGCTGGAGCCATCGGTCCTGTCCCCCAGGCGTTTTCGCCACCCATCCCGGCGTGACCTCGACACCGGAGACCATGTAGCTCTTGCCGAAGTCGACAGTGAGGACCTTGCCTTCGAGGGCTTCATCACGTGAGCCGCGGGCGCACACCCACGCCGAATCGGTGGCGGTGTCGGTCAGCGACTGCGCTGAGGTTGACCCGGCTGCACACGGGGCGCTGGCGGTGAAGGGAATGGACTGATCCTGAGGGACGGTCGGGGCGGCGGAGGTAGGAACCGGCTGCGGCTGGGCCACGGGCGCGGCCGCAGCCGCACTGTCCTGACGGGGCGCGGCAGGTGCATCGGTGTCGCTGAAGGTGACCAGCGCGGCGACGATGGCGCTCACCGCCACGACCAGCCCCACCCCCAGCGCCACGGCAGTGCGTTTGGCGCCCGCGTCGGCGCGGGCCACCCCGGATTCGTCGCGCTCGGCGGTCAAGGCTGCTGCGGTGTCGAGATGCACGGGCGGCGCCTCGTCAGCGATCCCGGCGCCGGACTGCAGCCGCGGATCGGTAGGAGCCTCGGCCGAATCGTCGTACTGCTCAGCTTCGGGCTCATGCTCAGGCTCGGGCTCGGGTTGGGCGGCGTCGAGGTCGGCCACGCCTGGCTGCATCGTCGCGGCGGTGGGCACCGCGGCCGGGTCGGGCCCGCCCATCAGTTCATCGACCCAGCTCTCATCGGTGATGATCGGGGTATCAGCCACGGTGCTCGCCCTCCACGTCGGCGTCGATCACGGTGGGCGGAGGCCGCCACGCCACCGGCGCGGGCCCCATCCACACCGGCAACAGCACCCACCCGCCGGGGGCCTGCGGCGCCCATCCCACCGGTCGTGGCGGTGCGGTGACAGCGGGGGTCACCCGCCGGGCCGGCGGCAGCGCCGGCATCAGCGGCGGGGGCGGACGCCGACGAGCCTGCACAGCCTTGGCGACGACCACCGCCACGGCGAGTAGCACCAGAAGCGGGGCGAGTTTGATCACGAGCTGCACCACGGCGAGAACGGCGACCGCCGCGAGGGCGGCCAGGACGGCAAACAGGGCCAGAAGAATCTTCATGCGGGCAACCTAACGTCGGCATATGACATATATCGGGGGTGAAAATTCGCTGGCCGACTTTGCCAATCGGGTGCGGTAAGTTGGAAAATATGACGGTTCCCGCCGACGGCGTTCCCCGGCTTATGCACTTCGTCGACGCCCGGCTGGCCAAGCTGCGGATGTCGAGGGAAGAAGCCAACCGGCGAGGCTTCCCGAACTTCAGCACGTTGGCCGCGGTGCGCGACCGCGATACCCAGAACACCCCCCGAGTGCGCACGCTGCTGCGCATCGATCGCACTCTGGGCTGGCAGCCCGGCTCGGCGGCGGTCGTGCTGTTGGGCGGCTATCCGCTGAGCATCACCGCACGCGCCACCAAAAACGTGCGGCTCCAGGAGCAGGCCGCGACGCCGCTGACCAAAGACGACATCGCCGATCGGCTGCTCACCCAACTGCACGAGGAAATCGAGCGCGCGCACGACGACCTGCGCGCGTTCGACGATCGGATCAACCGTCTCTACGCCGCACATGACCGGTTGGCCGAGGAACTGCGCGTTGACCGCAGCCTGGTCGAGGAGTTCGCCGACCGCGACGTCGCAGCCGAGAGTGTGCAGCGCTGAGGCGCCGGCGGCGCTCACCATCGCGGCATCCGCTCGCCATGGTCGGGCAGCGGGTGGGGCTCTACCACCGGCGGTCCGGTGATCTCGTAGGGCCCCAGAATCTCGGCGGCATCCTCGGGGCTCAATGCGGGCTCTGCTGGAGTCAGCGGCCACCACTGATCTGAGCCGGGGATCGCCAACCAGCCCTCGGCGATGCCGTACACGCCGGCCATCACCGGGGCCGCAGCCAGTTGGACACACAGCCACGGCACCACCACCATCTGACCGAACGTCGGTGCAGGGTCATACAGAGCCAGGATCGGGGCCCCGAGTGCAGCCCCCGACCACAGCAGAGCAGCGATTGGAAATGCCCGTAGCGTCTGCGGAATCAGGTTCACCAGAACGGATTTGATCGCCACGCCGGCCAGCCAGCCCAACGGAACGCACACCGCCAGGATCGCCACCACCACCAGCTCCACCTGAGAGGTAGGCGACTTGGCGGCGCGCAGAATCAGCGGCGGTAGCGACGTGTCGTCATGCGGATCGGGTAGGGCGGCCACGGTGCTGCGCTGACGGGCGCGGACCCGGCGGCCGAGCTGCTCGGCGCGGCGCCGCTGGATCAGCGACCACCCCTGGTGGCGGGCGACCCACGCCCGCCGCACCTCATCAAATTTGTCGCTGGGATCAGCCATACTCTGACCCTAAAACGCCCCAAAGGGTCGCTCGTGCACTATTTTTCCGGCTGCCGTGCGGGTCGTCCAAGCACAGCGCCGTGACTGCTGTCAGCAGTCGCACCCGGCAAGCCCGGCACCGGAAATGGGGCTGCCCTCGGCGCGGTGGGCTACCCGCTACACCTTTAGCTGGCAGCCGGGTAGCCCTCGCCGCGGTCGCACATCACCGGAAGGGCCCGGGCGTCTAAGAAGCGCTGCGCGGCAACGAGATACACCCGGGCATAGCGCAGTTGTCGGGAGCTGGCATCGGCGGCCAGGAGCACCGTGGCGGCCTCATCGCGAGCCGAGAGGGCGTACTGGCGGCGGCGATGCGCGTCGACACCCATCACGATTGCGTGCTGAAGATCACGACGCGCTCGCGCCAGAGCCGTTGCCGTGGATGCGGGCGCGTTCAGTGACCGCAGCGAGGTCTCCTGCGACGCAGAGGAAATCATCTGTGCACCAACGGTCGTCATGCCGTCGCCGCCGCGTCGAGGCCGCTGAATCGCTGGCGGCCGCCGCTGCTGTGGAGCCGCGCTGCCCGCAGTTCGTCGAGGTACTTCACGAACTCGGTCCAGTCGATAAGGGTGACCATGCGCCCGGGGGTGCCGCGGATCAGCAGCCGCGCGAACGAGTCATTGGGTGGCATAAGTTCCTCAGGCTCAAGGGCATTGCCGAAGGTTCGGCTCGTCGACGTCGAATCCAGGCTGTGGTCATAGGACAGTTGGCTGCGGGTGGTCTTGCCGCTCCAGAACGACGCCGACTCCATCAGGTCCTTCTCATGGGAGCCGTACATCAGCAGCGACGCCGGAACGACAGCGCGAATCGCCGCCCCCTGCAGCGGGCCGTAGATCGCGTCGAGCTGCTCGCCGGCCTGGGCGGCAAAACACAGCGAGACCCCCAGGCCGCGGGACTCGGCGATGTATTGCGGCAGTCGCGGCAACGGCGTGTTGGTGATCTCGTCGAGAAACATGCCCAACCGGGAAAACTCGTCCCACTGAGCGACTTTCACGCGTTGACGGTTAATCAGCTGATCCATCAGAGTGATCGCCTGCGCGGCGACCGTGCCATCAAAGGGTGTCAGCAGATAGATGGTGGCGTTGGGGTCCTCCAGGAACTCCTCATCGAGGACTGGCAGGCCCCTGTCGCGTTCCATCGTCTGCAGCCAGGCAGTCAGGACCTTGGTCACGGTGATCTTGACCGAGTCGCGCTGCTTGGCCTCCATGCTCAACACGCTGCGCACGCGGGCCTCGAAGTAGCGGTTCGACGACCAGACGGCCGCGGTCACCCAGGAGGCATCAGTGCTCATCTGCGGCGAGGTGGGCCAAGGGTTGGGCAGGGTCACGTCCTCGGCAGCCTCGATTACCCAGTCGATGCCCAGCCCCAGCCCTTGCGGGCTCGCGGCCAACAGTAGGCAGGTCAGCGGGGCGAACGCCAGGTCATCCCACGGGCCGGGGTCGCTGCCGCGAAAGGAGCTGCCCGACAGCGCGACCGCCGAGGTGCTCAACAACGTGCGAGCGACGGCCTTAGCATCCTCAAGTCCGGTGATCCATGCGGTGGGATCGAACCGGTACGGACGCAGGTCAGCCGGATAGTACGGCGCAGCGATAGGCCGCAGATCCAGCAGCGCGGCAGGCCCGTAGCGCCGCGAGGCCACCATCTGCATGAGGTCGTCCTTGGAGGACGACACCACTGCTGGGCCCGGCCACAGCACCGCCGACTGCGCCAGCCACTTGCGGGTCTTGCCGGTGCCCGGCGGGGCGAACGCGCCGATATGCGGGGCGGTCTCCAGCGGCACGAGTCGGCCGCGGTCGTCGTGGACCCAGCCGGCGAACGGGGTCACCGGTGGCCGATAGCCGCCGGAGGCGGCCGGTGTCGCACTCATAGTTGGAACAGTAGGGCCGCCGCAGGGGTGCTCCGTGCACTATTTTCGGGCGCTGTTTAGTCCTGCCGCGGCGAGACGTACTCCCCGGCGCGCACGTCAGGCCCGATCTGGACTGCGAACTGCAGTTGATCGGCGGTGTACATCCAGCCTGCATCGGTCCAGGTGCGCGGAACTAGTTGCGCCACAACAGGTTGTGGAAGACCGCACGCGGCGGCGACATCAGCGATCGTGAACTGAGCGTGCCCGCTATTGATCGGCGCCGCCACTTTGCGGCGGCGAAACGACTCCAAACACAGCGGCGCGGCGAGCTGCTCATCGGGCATGGATATAAGGCTACGGCCGACCGAGGTGCCCGACAGGCACAAAATGCCGAACGCACATCAGATCGTCATGAGTCGAGACGACAGCGCGGGCGCCACATCGGCAGCGGTGAACAGCCGTACGGGTCCGGTGATCGCACCGTCAGGTGGTCGGACATAGCCAAGGCCCAGAGGGGACATCGGCAGCTGCCACGCCTGGGGTCCACCGAGGGCATCCATGGACGTTTGTGCTGTCGCGGTCCTCAGCGCAATCACGACGTCGCTGGTTGCCGCAACGGGCCGCCCCAACCGGGCGCCAACCGCGAACTTCGAGGTCTGCTCAGTGCTCGACATGAGGAGCCGGACACGCTTGTCGCGGCCTTCGTCGGCGATGCGCTGCAGCGTACCCGCCACTTGTGGGTGCGACCCCAGCAGCTCGTCGACGGCATCGACGACGACGAGCAGCTCGGGCTGGGACTGGCCTGTGCGCTCATTCAGCGCGGCCTCGACCTGGGCGCACCAGGTGTCCCAGTTCGCCGGAGGGTCGGCTGCGCGCCGGTAGCCCGCGCAGTGGGCGACAACGTGAGGAGGAGGGCCGGTAGTGGCGTTTGCGCTGGTGATGCCGTTCTGTGTGTCGGCGATCGCGAGCTGCACGCGGGTCGGCGGATACAAGGTGCACACGCTCAGCGCAAGCGACTGCAGCGCTGTGGTTTTCCCAGCGATGCCCACGCAGAGCGCGACGTTGGCGTGATCGCCGAGCTCAATCGACACCACCGAGTCGGGCGCGTCCACTGGCGCACCGACCGGGATCGCCAGCACGTCATCGTGGGCGCGGCGTCGCCACCCCGGGCGCGGGTCGAACGTGTCGAGGTCAGTGACGCCCAGGGCGTCCAGGAGACGCCTACCCGGCCAGGCCGGAGAATGTGTCTGCGCAGCGCTCATAGGCCAAGCCAGGCCTGTTCCTGGTTGAAGGCCACGATGGCGACCTCGACGGTGTCGCGGGCGGTGCTGATCCGCACCGATTCCCGCGAGATCTGCTGAAAGTGGATGTCGGGTTGCTGCCCGCCAGGCTGGGCACGCCCGAGGGTGATCACGGTGGCCGACAATCCGGTGGGCGGCGCAATGAGGGGCCGGTCGTTGACGATGATCGAGGGCACGAACTCTGCGGGCCGGCGGCGGTCGACCACGGCGATATTGGGTTGGGCCAACCTCGCCCACCGGTTGGGTTGGCTGGAATAGATGGCGATCCGCTCCCCCACCGCGGCGGCGCGGATGAGCAGCTGGCGCACGTAATACTCGCTGGTGTCCATGACGATGCGGGTGGCCTGCTGCGGATCGGTCAGCGACAACATGACCAGATCGTCGCGCTGCACCGGCGGGTCTGCGCGGCGGTCATCGCGCAGTGCAGCTCCCACCAGAATGCCCGTCGAGCCGATCGGGATCTCCAACGCGCTGGGCTCCCCCAGCGGGCGCGCGGGGATGTCGAGGTGGCCCGGACGCGCCGTCGGGGCCGGCCGCAGTGCGGCGGAAAACTGGTCACCGGGCAACGTGTTGAGATACAGCGTCGGTGGCTGCTGCGGGGGCTGCGGATCGTTGGTGCGCACCGTGGCCGCGATCATCACCGGGCCATCGCCGTCAGGGGCCTCCACGTAGCGGCGTTTGAACAAGCTCAGCGTCAACACCACCTCGTCGCTGCGCAGCGCCCACATCTGATGCAGTGACGCGGTGGTGATGTCCTCGGGTGAGAAGTAGTACGTCGTGAGAAACCCGGGGTGGCCCTTGATGGTGCGCCAGCCAACCTCGTTGCTGACCTTGCTGCGCCGCTGCGCTGGGCTGGTGGAGCGAAAGGGCACCGGGTCGGCTGGGCTGTCGGTGCCCTCGATGACCGGGGGCGCCGGAGCCGGCTGCAGCCGTGCGCCCAACCGGTCGAGCGCGGTGTCGAGCTCGGCGGCGGTCAGGGCGGTGGCGCGGATGTCGCGCTCTAACAGGGCATTGATGATTCGCTCGGTGGCGGCGGCGGCTGCAGCCCCGACCGATTGCCGATACTGCAAGCCGGGCACCGAGTTTCGGATGTCGAGGCGCACCACGAACTGCATGGTGCGCTGCCCGGCCGCGGGCCGGTCGGCCAGCAGAGTGCTGTACAGCGGGGGGTATTCGTTGCCGCGGCGCACGCGGTGTCCGGCGGGCACGACGTCAATGGCCGCCAGCTGAATCCCGCCGGGCTGGTCGAGCAGCTCGGTCAGCACCTCCAGCGGCAGCAGGTTGCGGGTCAGCGACACTGTGGAGCCGCGCAGGAACGTCAGCGAGTAGGGCTTTCCGGTCACCTCGATCATCGTGAGGGCTTCGTAGGCCTCGACGCGCACACCGCACACGATGTTGCCGTGGGGCACATCCACGGCCGCAGCCGCCGCCGGGTATTTCCCGCGCCGGGAACGACGCCAGCGCCGCACGGCCGCCAGCCAGCCCGGCACGTTGCGGCGGTGCACAGTGGGTACCAGCAGCAGCAGCGCCACGGCGGTGATCACCGCGGCCGGCCACCATCCAAACCGCGCTGGCGGTAGACCGATGAATGCCACCAGGGCAACGACTTCGAGCGCGACTACCACCGGTGTTCCGGCGCGCACGCCCACGGTGCGGGCCTTCATCGCAGCCTCCGTCGCATGCCGACGACCGCCACGGCGACCGCGGCGACGAGCAGGACCGCGGCGCCGGCGAGCAGGGCGCTGTTGCGCGGGCGATGATCCGGTCCCGGCGGGGGCGGAGGTACATACAGGTCGGTGCTGAGCCGCTCGACTGGTTTCGGATCGCCCAGCGGCACATCGAAGGTCAGCGCCGCTACCGGATCGACCACGCCGTAGCCGACCTGGTTGTCGACCCCGCGGGCCGGATTGTGGGCGGTCTCGGTGATGCGCCGCATGACTTGGGCCGCGGTGAGATCGGGGAATTTGGCCCGCACCAGCGCGACCACGCCGCTGACGTAGGCGGCCGAGAAGCTGGTCCCCCAGAAACCGGCACCCAAGCCGGGTTCATCGGGTCGGGCGTTGACCGCGGCGCCGTTGGTGTTCGACAGGCCCATGATCCGCCAGCCAGGGGCGGCCACCGACACCCACGGGCCGTTGATCGAATCCGGCAGCGGCAGCCCCTCGGGGGTCACCGCGCCGACGGTGAGCACGTAGTCGGAGAACCACGCCGGAGTCACGATCGTGCGCACCCCAGCCCAGTCCCGGGGATCGTTGGGGTCCAGCGCATTGAAGGCGGGGTTCTGTCCGCAGTCCTGTCCCTGGTCACCGCCGCCCTGATTGCCGGCGGCGGCCACGATCACGATGTCCTTGTCCACCGCGGCGTAGCGCACCGCCGCGCCCAGAGCGTCCTGGTTGACCGGGGCGGCGGCGTTGATGCACGACGCCAACGACACGTTGATCACCTGAACGCCGGGCAGGTCTGCGGCATGGCGAATCGCCTTGGCCAGGGTCGCAATGTCGCCGGCCTTGCGTTGACCCTCGATGTCGCCGGGGGCTGGTCGTGCCGGGGTGAACGCCGTCGAGGACTGCCGAATCGAAATCAGCGAGACATCGGGGGCCACGCCGACCACGCCGTCCGGTCCCGCCGGCGGCGGCCCCGGCACCAACGGCTGCGCGGCGCCGGTGTCTCCCGGGCCCTGCGCGGGCGGAGGTCCCGCCGGCGGCGGTCCACCGGGCGGCGGTCCCCCCGGCGGCGGCTCAGCAGGAGGTGGCGGCGGCTCGGGCGGCGGCGCGGGCGCGGTCACTGTCGCGGTCGCGGTGATCGTCGGCGGCGGGGGAAACGCTGGCGGCGCGGGATTGGCCGGCACGCCCGGGGGTGGAGGGGGCGCCCCTGCTCCCGCAGGACGCGGCGTGGGGCGGTCGGCCGGGTTAGCCGGCGCGGCGCCGATGATCGAGGCGACAATGGTGCCGTGGCTTTCGCAATCGGTCAGCCCGCCGTCGGGTAGTCCCTGCACGAAGTCGCCGCCGGGAAACAGCCGCGGGAACCGTGGGTTGGGGGTGACGCCGGTGTCGATGATGGCCACCGTCACTCCAGCGCCCGTCGAGTACTGCCAGGCCTGTTCGATGTTGAGCATGGTGTTGCCCGGGTCGGGTTGCGCCACGTTGGGATCGCCCACCACCACCGGGGTCACGCACGCTTTGGTTTGGCGCATCTCCTGGGGCGGGCCCGGAGTCTCGTCCGGCGGCAGTGCGCCCGGGTCGATCACCGGCGGGGCCACCGCCAGCGCCGCCGGGGGCGCCAACACGTTGGCGCTGAGCAGTCCGAATGCGGCCAGGCCGGCCGCCACACTTTTGCCCCGCATCAGTGCAACCTGATGTATTGCAGCAGCCCGATCGCCCATGCGGCGAACGGCACGATCAGGGCATAGCCGAGGTACTCCAGCCATTCCACGACTTGCCGGATGGGTTCAGAGAAGCTGCGGGAGGGAATGACCGCCCCGGCCAGCAGCCCGGCCACGGCCACGGCCAACACCACGGCCGCCGACACCGCCACCGAGACGGTCGCCGAGGCCGGAGCGCTGAGGCCGTAGTGCAGCGGGATCGCCATCAGCGACAGTGCCGACCCGCTGACGATGGTCACCGCATGACGGCGGTGCCGCAATCCGCGGGCCCGCAGAATCAGGCACAGCGCCGTCACCACGACGACGACGATCGAGGGCCACTGCGAGCCCGACCCCGGGGCGATCGCCCACCAGGAGGCTGCCAGCTGCACCACGGCGATCCCGAGCAGGGTGCCGGTGAGCACCCGGTTGGACCGGCGGGCCACCTCGGCGACCTGCTCACCGCGCAGCGTCACGTCATGGGCGGCCGACTCCACAGGTGTCAGCGTGTCCTCGGGCTGACCTGGCGCGCGGGTGAACATGTCGCGCCCGGTGATGGACTCGAAGCTTTGGCGCGGAACTTTGGACATCCACAGCCCGATCGCGGTCGCCGCCCGAGAAGCGATGAGCACCGCCATCAACATGACAATGGCGATGCGTTGAGCGGGAACGTCGAAGAACATGCGGGTCAGACCGGCGGCGATGACGGCCGTGGTCACGGTGACGATCGCCGCCGCCGCGGTCCAGTGGCGGCCCGTCATCCGCGCCAACAGCAGCACCCCGACGGTGGCCACCACGGCGGCCAGGAAAGCATGCGGGGCCCCGGGCTGGTTGCCATACGGCGCGCTCGCGCCAGCCAGGACGAGGCCGACCAACGCCGCCCAGGCGGCGCCGTCGACGATGACGCGGCTGGCCCCAGCGCGCGCCGACAGCATCGCGGTGGCCAACAGGATGCCCGCGGTGACGGCGAAGATCGCGGGGCTCAGCCAGAACGGCTGGGCCGCCCACCGCAGTCGCCACACCAGCAGGGCCGCCCCAATCAGTGCCGCCGCGGTGAGCGCCCCGGCGACCACCACCGCGTCGTGGGTCGACACCGGAGGAAAGTGGGCATGGGCCCAGCGGGCCAGCGCAGTCGAGACATTCTCGATCAGTGGCGTGTACCGGCGGGCTGTCTTCTCGGGCACGAACGCCAACAGGTCACCGTCGGCGACACCCTGCGCCGACAACGACACCTCCTCCGAGAGCCGTGTCATCCCCACCGCGCGGGCGAATTCATATGTCCCTACAGGGAGTTCGTCTTCACCCTTGCTGCGCAGCAGCCGATTGACCGCCCCGAGAGTCGAGTCGGTCAACGCCGAGAGCGGGACTGCGGCCGGTAACACCAGGTCAATCTGGTGAGCGTCGCCGACCAACAGCGACACCCTGCACGACGAGGGCACCAGCGGCCCACCGGGGGCTGACGATCCTGACGTGGGAGTCGACGGGCTCACCGTGGTCACCGGCGCCCCCGCAGACTGTCGCTGGTTGTGGGAAAGTGCTCGGCGATCGCCGCGGCGATCTCGATGAACCGTCGACGCGTCACCTTGTCGATTTCGTTCTGCACGTCAATCACACCGCCGGGCCGCAGATGTCGATCGAACGGCACTTCCACCACGCGCTGGCCGCGCTGGCTGAACTGCTCATGAAGCACCTCGCGGGTGCGCTTGTCGGCGTGCCCGTCACCGTCGTTGAGCACGACCACCGTGCGATGCAGCAGCCCGGTATGGCCGGTGTTGGCGAGCAGCTCCATGGTCTGTGCCGCCGCGGAGGCCCCGTCCACCCACATCGAGGACACCACGATCAGTGCGTCAAGATCGCGCAGGACCTCCCGGGTCACCGGGGAATCCATCGTGGAGCCACAGTCGATGATCGACAGCGTGAAGTGGTTGTCCAGCCGGCCGGTCGCCTCACGGTAGATGTTCGGCTCGAGTATTCGGCGGCGGGCGGTGGCAGATTCGCCGGCCAGCACGAACAGGCCGGCGGTGTTGTTACCCACGCGGGAACGCACGTCGGCGAAGGTGCGCAAGTCCTGATCGGCGGCGAGCTCCCAATAGGAACCCTTGGCGTTGGGGTCCACGCGCAGGCCCAGCTTGCCGAACGCGGTATCGGCGTCGATGGCCACTACCCGGTCATCCTGGCGGAGCTCGGCGAAGATCGACCCCACCCCGGCGGCAATCGTGGTCTTGCCGACGCCGCCTTTGCCGAGCACCCCGATCTTGTAGCGGCCCCGCAGTAGGGAGCGGATCTTGGCCTCCAGCTCCGCCAAATGCCGTTCATCGGGTGACTGCCCGAAGTTCAGCAGCCCGAAGGTGCTCTTGTACAGCACTTTCCGCCACCCCTTGCCGGGGGGAATCTTGCGGGTCGGCACGAGTTCAGTAGGCCGAATCGAGTCGACGTAGGAGTAGTTCGCCGGCCCCGTGGCTGCCGGGGCGGGCTCGCCCCACTGGCGCGGGTCACCGGCAGGAGGCGCAGAACGCTCGCCGGGCCAGCCTTGGGCGGGCGACGGGGGACGCTGCGGGCCGGATTGCTGCGGAAACGGTGGGGCCTGATGCCGTGGAGGCTCGCCACCCCACTGAGAGGAGGTGGGCGGCACCGCCTGCTGGCCCGCACCGGTGTCGCCGAAACTGCCGCCGCGGGAGGGGCTTTCGCGTAGCGGCGGGGGCGGGAAGTCGCGGCGGTCGAAAAACGTTGTGGTCTCAACATCCGACGGGCGGTACGGCGCGCCCGGGTCAGGATCTTGCGGGGCCGCCGCGGGTTGCTCCGTGGTCGACTCCACAACCTCCGACTCGCTGGGTTGTGCGTGCTGACCCCACGGCGGAGCTGCGTCGGATCGCGATGCTGGACTGGGCACATCCGGGGTGCGGCCCGGCCACGGCGGGGGGGGGGGCGGCACTGAGGATTGGGCGTGAGCGCCCGCGGATTCCCCACCGCTCGCCGGTAGTGGGGGCCAGCCCGGCACCGCCGGCGGTGCCGGCGGCTCTGCGGCGTGCGCACCGGTGTCGCGGGTGTCGCCCTCGCTCGAAGGGTAGCCCGTCTGCTCAGGGGGGAGATCGCGGTCAGTCACAATCTGATCCTATCAGCGTGTATGTCGTATATCGGCACTAGTTTTTCAACCCTCGATTTTTAACAACTAGCTTCCCGGCGACCTGGTGGGGAGCGCTTCGGCGCCCCCGACGGGAGCGAGCGAGTCGTGCTGGACCAGTGCGTCGGCGCGGGTGAGTGCTGGCCCTGGCGCAAATGCCCGGATCAGCGGCCACGGTGCCTGCTGCGACCGATCCGGGGACACCCCGAGGGCCGTGAACGCGTCGTCGGACAACTCGATGCCGTAGCGGACCCCTTGATCTGAAATCCACCACATCGCTTCGCGCGAGGACGCTGCTGGGGCCGCACTGGTCGTCATGACCAAGTTCGTGGCACCGGGGCCGATGTACACCTGGTCAGCCTCCACCGATTCGGGATCGCGCACGCCCTTCGGGAGTTTGACCAGGCGGTTATCGGCGGAGCCGAGCGGGATCGGCAACCCTTGCCCCGACAAGATCGTGACTTCGGCAGCGCGGTCTGTAGCGCCCTTCGACCACGCCAGGCAGGTGGTGGCGTTGACGGCAGTGTCCACCAGGCGCAGCCGAGTGGCCGGGTAGAACGACACCGGCAGCTTATCCACCACCGGTATCGGAGCGAGTTTGTCGGGGGCCACCTGAATCGGGGCCACATCACCGAACGAGTTCGCCGATCGCAGGAGTGAGGCGACGAACGGCGAAACCCGTTGCACACCATCACGTAACAGCACGTACAGCGATTCGGCAGCGTTGGGCTGGCCGAGGTCGCGCACGGTCAGCACTGACCCGATCACCGCGCCGTCGGCGACATTCCATCGTGACGGTTCCCCGGCCCCCGGGATGGCCGGGCTCACCAGCGGGTCGGTCGCCGGAAGGGCGTCAAAAAGCGGTCGGGACAACGGAATCGGTTCCGGCGCAGTCGAATCGACGCCCAAGGCTAAAGCGACCGCCTTATTGCTGAGGTCAATCTCGGAGCGGTGTCCCTCCCAGATCACATAGGTCCGATCGCCGTAGCGGCCCAAGATGGCATCGGGCATCTGCAGCGGCGCTGAGCGCTGGCCTAGCGTCAGCTGGCCGGCGATCGCCGTGACCACAGGTTCCGAGGCGGCCGAGGTCGTCGACGTCGGTGTCGGTGCGGTGTCGCACACGGTCCAGTCCGAGGACGACGCCGTACGGATGGGCATCGCCGCGGGAGCGCCCACGATGCCCACCAGCGGCCCTTGCGGGTATTTCTCCAGCTCTGCGGCCTTGACGAACGTCGGATTATTCGGCTGGCCGGCGATCAGCCGGGCGCTCATCAGGTTCAGCGCCGGGTGTAGTCGACCGTCGACCATCACGTAGACCGCGCCGGTGTCGCGGTCGGCCAAAATGGCCGACTGGCCGACCTGGCCGGCCGGCTTGAACCACGACAGCACGAACATCAGCGCCATGGCCAGCAGTGTGAACATGACCCCGAGGATGAGGGCAGCGCTGCGGCGCTGTTCGGGGTCGTATTCGAGCCGAACGCCGTGATGGCTCAGTGCCGCGGCGTTGCGGCGGTTCCAGAAATAGTGGGCCGTCACCTGCAGCCGCGACGTCAAATTCAGCGCCATATTGCCCACCCTACTAGGGACAATGACCCTAAATCGGCACCAATTTCATGCCCCCCGACATATGTACGCATGGCGTTTTACGCGGCCGCCCGTGGCGCGGAAAGCAGCCCGTAGAGGTCCTCGCGCACGGCGTCGGTGGTGGCCGGCCACAAGCTCAGCCACTGCTTACCGTCTGCCGACGTGCTCGTGGTGATGCTCACGCGGCCAAACTCGGTGTCGGCCACCGTGACCACCCGGGGATGGACATGCTGGGCGATGTCGTGGTCAATCACCATGGCGACGGCCATGGCCGAGTCGTCCAAGCGTGTCGCCGCAGCCAGGACCTCGGCCTGCTGGGGTTGCAGTCCCAGCCGGCTCATCGCGGCGATCGTGGCGTCTCGCCCTTGCGGGACAGCGGCTTCCAGCGTCGATTGCATCAGGTCGGCGGGGATGTTGACGCCGTCGATATCAGCGGGTGCGGCCACACCCAGCGCCGGCATCAAGGTTTGGCACATCAAGTCCGCCTGAACTGCGGGGTAATCGGTCTCCCCCACCGCGTCAACGACCATCTCGTTGCCGTCGCGGGCAGCCATCGCCAGCCACCGGCGGTACCGGCACACCACGACCACCCGCTCCTCCACCGTCGGGAGCTCACCGTTGTGGACGGCCTGCCCTGACGGTCGCCGTATGGTCAGGACGGCCTGACGATCAGGGCGGCCCAGCACGGTCATCCAGTCGCGCACCGGGTCGTCGACCGCGCCACTGGGGGAAATAGCGCCGGCCTGCACCAGGCTCAGATACTCGGCGGTTTCAGCGATCGGGACCGGCCCTGCTGTGGTCTCAACAATCAGTTCGTGATGCACTGACGGAATAAATGGCTTGAGCCGCAACGCTGTTGGCATGGATTCCACACCCAGCAGCGCCTGCAGTACCCATACGCCCCCGACGGTTGTCGTCAGCGCCATGTCCTATCCCTTCTATCTATTCTTTCGAGCAGCAAAAAGGGGGGCCAACTTCAGTTGGCCCCCCTTTCGGCATTGTCGCTACAGCACCCCTGGTGGGCCGTCCTAGACCATGAACGTCTGGGCAGAGGCCCCGTCCTGGGACACGAAGTCCACACCAGCCTGGTCGGCGGCCTGGCCGTGGCGGTGGATGACTTCCTTGCCCTCGTTGGTGGCGTCGATGATCATCTGCTGCGCCTGGGCGTAGGTGACCGACGCCTGATCGGTGGTGAAGTACTCGGCGATGCCGCCGAGCAGGTTCTGCGCCTCGGCGGCGATGTTGTCCAGCTCGCCGCTGAACGTTCCCAGGGCGGCGTTGTAATCGACGATCGCGCCGGGATTGACCTTGATCATTCCGTCCATTGTGGTGGAATCCTTTCGACTGTCTGTGGTGGTGGAAGGGTCAGGTGAAGCGCAGGCCGCCGGCGACCGACTGGATCTGCTGGGCGCTCTGGGTGTCGATGTTGGTGAAGTCCGGTGCGCTGTTACGCAGCGCCGCGATCAGCGACTCCCACCGCATGTTCATCTCACGCTGTGCCTGCGAGATCTCTTCTGCCGTAGCCACGTTGGCGACACCGGCCTGGCCGTCGAGGCCGCCGGAGGCCTGCAGTTCGGTCGAATGCTGCTGGTAGCGGCTGAGCACGTCGAGGGCCCGCATCTTGAGATCGTCGAGCTGGTCGGCGGTGGACTGAATCTGCGCCGCACCAACAACTTGCTGTGCCATGGAAACTCCTGTTCTGGAAGGTGTTTGGTTCTAGACAAAGTCTATGGGCGTCTACACACCCCGCCGTGCGCTAATTTTTTGTTACCTGTCCCCCCTGTCAGCAGCCGATCGGGCAAGCGTGACCTGCATCGTGCGTCCCTGCCGCTGCTCGGTCGCTGCCGCGCCGTCGCGCCCCATCGCCGAGGCCGGAGCGCCGTACAGACCACCAGTGCCTGCACCCCCTGACGGGCTCGGTCCGGTGGCAACCGGTTCGATGGCACCTCCGAATCCGCCGGGCAGTTTGGGGGCATTCGGGGTGCTGAAACTCCCCACCGGGCGGGTGTAGGAACTGGTGGGAACGACCCCGCTGCCGCCGGCACCGATGCCGCCGCCACCGCCGCCGCCGCCGCTGAGCGCACTGGCCAACCCCGGCGTCGCCACCGGTGTACCGGTCAGCGGAGCCGCTGACGCGGCCCCCGGGGCGCCACCGAGACCGCCCATGCTCGACGACAGCGGGCCGAGCATGCCCATCGGCATCTGCATGAACTGGCTGAGCATCTGCGGGGCCTGGCCCAGCATCTGCGGAGCCTGGCCCATCATGCCGGTGACCGACGAGAGCTGCCCCATCATCCCCATCGGCCCGCCCATCGCCGACATTGCATCGGCGGGTGCCGAGACCGCTTCACTGGCCGGTACCGCGGCCGTGCTCGCCTGCTGCATGCTTTGCGAGCTGGCCTGCAATGCGCCCTGCACACCGGCCTGCGCCCCAGCGTCGCCCAAGGCGGCCAATGCTGCGGCCGGATTGGGTGCCATCGGCGCGAACGGCGGCGGCGTCGCCAGCACGCCCAACGCCGCGGTGACCACACCTTGATAACTCGACATGATCGTGGCGTTCTGAATCCACTGCCGCTCATACTCGGCGACCAGGGCCGCGATCGCCGGACTGTTCTGCCCGATGAAATTCGTGGCGACCAGCGCCTCAGTATCGACGAGGTTCTGATCCGACACCGGTCCAGGCACCATCGTGGTCTTGGCCAGGTGATAGGCATCCACGATGGCCGTCGCCTGCACAACAGCTTCCTCAAACCAGGCCACCGCCATGCCCAAGATTCCCGCAAACGCCTGAGCGGTCATCGTCATCGCCGCACCACCGGCGCCCTGCCAACCCACCGAGGCCGTGCTGGTCGTACTGGTGGTCATGGTGGCAATCTCGGCGGAAAGCATCGCCGCGGTCGCCTGATGAGCCGCTGCGGCTGCCGCAGCAGTAGCCGCCTCATCGCCGGTGACCAACTGGTAGTAGTTCACCTGCGGCGGATTGAGTGCCGAATCCCCGAAGCCTGGCATCGCCCGAAAGCGCTTCTAGATCGCCAGAGCGCTCTGCTGCAGCACATCCATGGCTGCGTAGCTGGTGCCGTTGACGCCGACGTTGCCGGCGAACATAGCCCGCGTCATCGTCAGCTGCGTCAGCGCGGCCACTGCTGCCGCGCCGCGCGCGTTGAGCGCCGCCGCCACCGCCATCGACGCCGGGTCACTACCCGGGGGCAGCACCGTCGTCATCACCGGGGCAGCCCCGGACGTCCCGGCTGCCATGGTCGCCGCGCCCGCGCTCTCGGCAGCCGACAGCATTCCGACCAGCGCCGGCTCCACACCAATGATTGGAACGGACATATGTTTGCCTCTCCCTTCGTGGGGGTGATCCGAACTCAGTTTAAGCCCAGTGCTAAGGGGCTACCTGCGCTAAATTCCGCACGGCCCCTATCACCACCGAAGACCTCGATAAATGGCCGTTGAGAAAGCTCGAAATGTCTGATTCCGGCGCTCGGGCCACTAATTCCGTAGCCCAATCGCCCGCATAGGTCACTGGTGATCGCATTAGCTCTGGCCTATCGGCGAGGAATGGCGAGGAGGTGTCGAGCGCACCGGTTCGGGTGTCCAGGCCACCAGCACACCGTCGGTGGTGCCGCCGGGGTGCACGTAGATACCCTTACCTTGACGTTGAGGCTCGCCGTAGACACCGCTGATGATCGGGCCGTGTTCGCGGCGGCCGTCCAGGATGATCGTCGGCTGCAACGCGCCGGCCAGTCGGCCGAGCATGCTGTTGCCCGACGCTTGGAAGCTCCACAGCTTGATATCGGCCGCCGCGATGATGTGCATGCCCAGCTGATCGGCCGTTTCAACGTAGTCGGCCAACTGCATCAGCGGATTCTGCGCCGAGTTCCACGACGTGACGTCATCGGCGAACACAAAAATCTTGCGACCGGTCCAGAACTGGCGTTTCAGCATCTCCGTGGGACTGGTGCCTGGCGGCGGGGTGCGCCTGTCGAACAACTCGGCCAACTCCCCCGCGGCCTTCTTGATGTCGTTGAGGGTATAGGCGTAGCGCGACAGCCACGTTTCCTCCGGCACCACGCCCATGTGACGGCGGCGCGGATCGATCAACACAATGGTGGCCTCATCGGGACTGTAGTGGGCCATGACGCTGTGCATCATCGTGCGCAGGAACGCCGAGCGCCCCGACTGCGCGCGGCCTACGACCACCGCGTGGGGGTTTTCGGCGAAGTCGATGAACGCCGGGCCCAGATCAGACTCCGACAGACCGAACGGAACCAGGTCGCGTTGCGCGCCGCCATTGACCCGCGCCAACACATCAGACAGCGGCACCCTCTCCGGCAGGCGTTTGACCTCGGCGAACTTCTCGACCCCGGCCACCTGGCGCACGACCGCCCCCACGCCGCGAGCGTCGATACGGCCGGACGGATCATTGGCCAGCACCGGCTCGCCGATCATGATGTGGAACCCGGCGGCGCTGAGGCCATGTCCTGGCTTGTTCGGCACCTCCTTGCCCCGGTTGACCGTGGGGTCCCGCCGGCCCAGCTCCGATTCCCGCTCATCAGTCATGCGCAACTCGATGCGCTCCGTGGACAGGTTCTTGACCTGGGTGTTGAGTTTCGACAGATAGCTGGTGTGGGTGACGATCGTGCGCACCCCGTAGTTGCCGGCACGCATCAGCGACATCACCTGTTCAGCCCATTTCTGGTTGGCGTCGTTGAAGTTGCCCCAGCCGTCGATGACAAGCACCACATCACCGCCGGAGACGCCGATATCGGTCGGATGAGGGCCGAACTTGGCCTCCCGCACCTGCTCCATATCCAGGCCACGGGTGGCGAAAAGCCGTTCGCGCTCGTCGACGATCCCGCGCACGGTGGCCAGCAGGCGGGTAACACCTTCGGTGTCGTGCAGAGCCGCCACCGCGGCCACATGCGGAAGATCATTCAACACGGCCAACTGCGGGCCACTGGCGGCAATGCAGTAGAACTGCACCCGCTCCGGCCGGTACATCAACGCCCCCGCGGTGATCATGGTCATCACCGCATTGGTATGACCCATACGGGGGGCACCGACAATGAGCGCGCTACTTTCCAGCATGTTCAGGTAGCAGACATCCTGGCGGTGCTGACGCGGGCGATCCTCCAGCCCCACCGGCAACACCAGGCCCGGATTCTGGCCGTAGTCGACATCCCACGGCTTGCCGCGCAGCCGAGCCACCAAATCGTCGGCGGCCGGCGGGGCACCTAGCGGCGGCAGCCACAGCTGGCGCGGCGGGGCGGCCCCCGTCGCCTGCAGAGAACCGATCACCGCGTCGATGATCTTCACGCTGGCGGCCTCCGGGACCGTCGCCGGGGCAGCGTCGCGCTCGACCGGCTCTGCCAGCAGACCATCGATGTCGGCGGCCTCTTCGGCCGTGAAAGCACGTGGCTCGAACCAGGTGCCGGCCTCCAGCGGACGGCTGTCATCCGGCCCGGTCTGCGGAACGAAATCAGCCGAGGAATAAAAGAATCGGAACTGGCGTGGCTGGCGCTGCGCCACCCGCAGGAATGCAGTTCCCTCCGCGCCTTTCTCGTCGATCTTGGCGGCGATCCCCACACCGAGGGCCTCGCGGGAATCTTCCTCAGTGCCGGTACGGCCGGCGATGGTGAAGCCGAGCAGCTTGCGGATGTCGCGCAGCTTCTGGGTGTCGACGGTCTGGCCGACCAGCTGCAAAAACATGTGATAGGCGCGGCCCTGGCGCATGATCCGCCAGAACAAGCTGCGGAACTTATCGCCCCAGTCCCGGTCGCTGAGCAGCTCCTGGTACTCGTCGGCGATGACCCACAGCACCGGCACCGGCGGCAGCGAGGGATCAGTGAGCCGCCGCTGGTTGTAAACCGTCAGATCCACCACGTCCGGGCCGGCGGCGTTGCACAGCGCGCCGCGCCGATCAAGCTCGCCCTCCAGCGCCTCATACATGCGGCCGACCAGGTGGCGCTCATCGCCGAGGTTGCTGACACTGGCCACCACATGCGGGAACTGTTCGAGCACGCCGGCGGCTGATTTCAGCTTGAAGTCGAAGAACACCACATTGGCGACCTCCGGTGAATGGGTCAACGCCATCGAGGCGACCTCGGTGATGATGCCCTCGGACTTGCCCGCGCCGGTCGTGCCGATGAACAGCGAATGCATGCCCATGCCCTGCTGGCTGCCCTCTTTGAGATCCAGGTCGACGACCTGTCCGCTGTCGTCGAGACCGACCGGGAAGCGCATCCACTCGGGGCCCTGGCTGCGGCGCGGGGACCACAGGCGGTCCACGTCGAGGTGGCGTGGGTCGCGCACCCCCACCGCGTCGAGCAGCGTGCGTTGCTGGTGGCCGGAATCGGTGACCGTGGTGACCCCACCGGAGGCGCGGAATCGGGCCATCGCCCGAGCGAACCGCTCCGCTGCGGTGATCGACAGCTGGTCGGCCTTGGCGTAGAACGCGTCGTCGAGCTCGTCGGAGGACGGATGCTGCACACCGCTAAACGGTGTGAGGTCCTCGGCGGGCAGTCGCTTGCGCAGCGCACCACCCACGAGGCGGTACGTGGTCTCCGGGGAAAACCCGATCCAACTCTTCGTCCCGAACGCATCATGCGGCGAGGGCGGCGGCACCGACGGTGCAAGGCGCACAAAGCAGGTGCCGGCATACCCGGCGCTGCCAGTCAGGCCGGCCCAGTCCTCGGGGGTTCCGCAGTTGTCGTCGATGATCACCCGGAACGGCAGAACGCTGTTCCCCGCGCCGTGCAACCCACTGGCCGGGGGTGTCCACTCGCTACGCGGAAGCTCCGCCTCGTCGAAAAACTCCTCCAACTGCGCTGGGGAGGAAAACAGCAGCCGGCGCTCACCGCAGCCGTCGCGCTTGCTGTGATGCTGCATATGCGGCAGCCACTTCGTCCAGTCCCACACCGACGGGGCGTCGCTGACCACCAGAATCTGCAGGTCGGCGGGGCTGTGGAATGCCGCCAGCTGACACACCATCGCCCGCAGTAGAGCGCGTGCCTCGTCCATATCCCCGATAAACGAGACCCCCGCGAAACGTTGCAGCCAAATCACCTTGGCCATGTCGTCGATGTATTCCTGCTCCAGCAGGAACTTGCGCAGGGCGTGACCGGTGGCCGGTTCGATCTGTGATGCCTCGGGAATCTTCGGCTTCTCGATCGTCATGGCGAGCTTGACCTTGCCGACCCCGACCCGGACCTCGCCGAATTCATCCGAACTAGGCGATCGTTCCCACATGCGCTCGGTGCCGACCGCGGCCACGAGTTGGGCCGGGTCCCAATGGAAATGCTCGCGATGGTCGAACTGGGCGCGGCGCTGCACCTCGATCTCATCGCGCACATCGTCCTGGCGGGCGAAGTAGTTGGCCCGGTACTGCCGCAGCTCACCCCAGGACATCTTCTGCGCCGCTCCGCGGCCGCGGAACAGCATGCCCGCCATGCCGATCAACATCATGATCCCGAAAATGCCGAAACCCGATGCGAAGCTTCGCATTCCGGACATGTACATCGCGACGATAAACCCGATCACACCGACAATCAGAACGATCGGCAGCACAATCCCCCACACACTTCGCGGCGGCGGGATCGGCGCCGGAATTGGCGGATCGATCGCGATCTTGCCGCCCGCCGTCGCCGGCGGGCGTGCAATCGGGCCGGGCCGCCTGAACTGTTGAGTGGTCACGTATCCGACCCTAACCCCGTCCAGGGGGCTATATCGGCGCCAATTTCAGAGCGCCCGATAACCAGAAAACCCACGATGCTGCGACCCCCTTCACGCAACAACCGGTAATCGAACTGTCAGGGGCCCACCGGGGCAAGCCCGCCGAAACCACCCCCGGCCGCGCCGCCCGGATCAATTGGCTCGACGTCATCGACCCTGACCATCAGCCCGTTGTGGTCATATTCCCAATGCCAACTATCCGCGCCGGTATTGCTGACCGGGCGGATGCTCGGTGCGCCCCCGCCGCCGCTGGCCCCCGGCGGCGGCATCGGCTGCATAGTCTGAGCGACCGACCTGATGTCGGCGGCGCTCTCAGTGTCCTGCCCCCGAAGCTCGGTCGTGGCGGTCTCGGCCTTCTGAACCCCTTCGATGGGCTCCGGCGCCAGCGTCGCCGAGCAGTGCGCGACATTCTCGGCCACCGCGACGGCCACGGCGTTGGCGGCGACATCGATCGGCGAAATACCCCCCGCAGGCATCGGAACCGGGCCAGGCTGGGCCGACCGGCTCACCTCCCCAGCGATCGACTGGGCAGTGCCCGTGACCGCCGCGGGCAACACCTCGATCGGCTTCGCGCCCCCAGATACTGCAGGCATCTACACAACTCCCCTCATGCGGCCATCGTGGGCCATAGTTCAGCTTCCTTCGCGATATGCCTTGCCGTGTAGGCGATCTCGACATAATCCGGTGTCGTGCTGCGCCACCACGACAGCAGCTCCGCGGCGCGGGCCACGTTGTGGAAACAACGCGCATAGGCAGACGGGCCCACGTCGCCAGCCACCCGACCTGGCCGCTGGCCCGCGCTGTCGAGGATCGCTGCGCGCATCGCCACGTCAAGATCGGCCCACAACTCTTCGATCACCGGCTCACCATTCTCGATCGCCGTAGCGACCTGGCGAATGGCCGGAGGAACCTGGAAGCCCAGCAGCTCAGAGGCGCGAGATAGGACCGTGCGCACTGCGGCAACCGTCAACGCCCATAGCTGGGAACGATCAACCACCCCGCCGGTGGTCAGGCGCGCGTACTCGGGGCGGTCAATGGACTCCAGCCGATGAATACGAGTTTCATCCAGCCCCGGCGGTGCTGAGTCGGCCTTGATCGGTGACGTGGTCAACGCGCAATTCTCGATATGCCGTACACCGGCATCCCGCGCCACAGCGGCGTTGCCGCCATAGTCCGTCGACACCGCCAGCGCCCACAACTCGACGTTCGGGTTGCTCGCCATGCACATCTGCCCGTACGCGGTCATCGTCTGGGCTGGGTTGACCCAGCCGAACCAGCGGGCGTGAAAATCCTTGTCCAAACCAGGATCTGAAAAAACTAGCCGCGCGGAGCTGGGCAGAAACACCCCCGGCGGGATGAACCCGCTGCCCTCACTGCTCACCACCCATGCCTGCGGTCCTGACGGCGTCTTGAACATCCCGACGCACCAGTCGATGCACCCATAAACCCGCGAGGCGTGCATCAGCTCGTAGACCAGTTCCGAGGCCTTATCGAGCAACGGGTCAGGCGCCCCAGACTGCGCCCCTGCGATCGCGCCCGCCGCTGCGGCGCCGACACCCGAGGCGACCACACCCGGCGGAAGCGCTGTCCCCTGGCCCGGGCTGGCAGGTGGAGCTGGCGGCGGCGCGGGCGGCGGTGCGCCCGCCGCAGCTGGCGCGACCTGCCTGGGCTGCAAATCAGAGTTGAACGGAGGCAGCGGGCCAGCCGGAGCGGCCGCTGGCGGCATCATCGGCGCACCCATCGACCCCATGTGGCCGGCCGGAACACTCGCCGCCGACCCTGGCGACGCGACGTGCGCAGGCCCGCCAGCCGCCGACACCGGCGCGGGACCGGCCGAGACCGGCGTACTCGACGCACCCGTAGTCGAACTCAGGGGCTGCGCCGGAGGAGGAGCAACAGGCGGCGGCAACACCGAGCCCGTACCTAAGCCCGCATTGAACCCGCGGGAAAAGTCAGACGAGGTAGCCGCCCCCGGTGCGCCACCACCACCCGCAGCTGCAGACGGAAGACCGCCCGCCGCCGGCGACACAGAAGACGGCAGCGACGACGACAGCCCCGCATTGGAAGACAACGAACTAGGCGACAGACCACCGGTCCCCGCCGACGACAACCCGCTCGCAGACGGCGGCTTAAACCCACTCCCGATCGAACCTAGCGGCGATGACCCGCCGCCTCCGCTCCCGGTCATCGCGGGCGGCGGCGCGGTTGGAACAGCGCTCGGCGAAGAGCCGAATAGCTCCGGCCGCCCATCGGCAAGCGGCCCGTTTTTCATAGGATCAGCTGCACCGTCGCCCGGGGTCTCGACGCCATCCTTGCCTGCTGATCCAGTTTCTCCCGGAGTCTGGCCGGGCACGGGACTTTCGCCCGCTTGGCTATCTGAGCCCGGGCTGGGGTTGCCTTCAGGCCGGTCGGCGCCTGGTGTTCCATTCGATCCGCTGAAATTTTCAGGCCGGTCGCTTGGAGTAGAAGGCGGCGTGCCGCCCGAGCCAGTGGGATTGTCGAGGGCCTGGACGTTGTCGCCGTTGCCGCCTTGGGTGGTGTGATCGGCTGGTGTGATCTGGCCGCCGCTGGGCAGCTGGCTTGAGGGGGTGCCGCCGATGTTGGCGGCGAGCTCTGCGATAGACGCGGCTGTGTCAGTCCCTACAGCCAGTGCTTCCCCTTGCGCTGCGGTGATGACGGCTTCGATTGCTGCGTAGATGGCGGCCATTGCCGCGCCAGCGCCTAACGGCGAGCCCGCCAAAGCCTGAAGTTGCTGCTTGAGCCGTTCGATCTCCTCATGTGCTTTGCGGTCGATCTCTTCGAGCCGGCCCCGGGCATGCCAGATCAGCTCAGCTGTTTCTTTGACGGCCTTGGCCATCTCGCCGTAGAGGTCCGAGTGATTGATCACCGTCTGCGCCGTGCGATACGAGCGCTCACACATCGCGTCGATCATCTGCCCGGAATTGGAACCGCCGAGGTCATCGGCTGCGCGACGGATCGCCGCTGCCGACATGCTCAGATCGGCACTTTTCTTACTCAGCGCGCTCGCGGTGTCCGACCACGACTCCGGCGACGTCGACGGCCAGGACCCGCCCAGAATGCGCATTGAGTACGGCCGTGTCGGCATCCCCGGGCCTGTGGCAACTGCTGCTGAAGCCGGCATCAGCTAGTCCCCCCCATCAGCTACCAGCCAGCACCGAGCGAATCGCAGATGGATTGCGGACCGCCATAGGCAATGAGGCTGTCGGTCCAGGCCGCGCTGTCATAGGACTTTTCTGGCCCTGGCTCTATGTTGTTGACCAGCAGCCACAGGTCATCAATATGGCGCTCCAAAGTGCGGGTAAATCGCGGCTGAACTCCCGGATGCTCCTTCATCGCCACCTCGACGCGGGCCACCCAGTCCTCAGTGTCACTTATGAATTTGGGGAGAGCTCCGTCCCTTGCAGGTGTTCCGGGCTGGCCAAGGGCGAACCACGCTTTGGCGGTGGTGCTGTACTCACTCATCAGCGGTCCGATGGCTGCGCAGAGTGCGCGGTCGGCCTGCTCAGTGGACGCGGGGCTAGATGACGCGGCCGGGTCTCCAGCAGATGGAGCGGCGTTGTTCGAGTCGTTGCTGTCGACGCGGGTTGTCAGGGCCACTACCAGCGCGGATGCCGCCAGAACCACAGCGAGGATGATGCCCGCGGCGGCGAGTGCCGTCCGCAGGCGTCCCGGGCGTCGGGGCTGCAACACCGGTGGAGGCGCCGGCGGGCCGTAGCCGGATGGGCCGGGGCCAGGAGGCGGCCCATAGGGGCCACCGTTCGGCGGCGGCACATATGCTTGGGTTTTCCCGCCCGCTGTCATACCTCCAGGGTAAACGGCCCCGGTGGGGTCTGGCACCGCCAAATTAGGCCCCGATCCGCTCGGCACCTCCCTGTCAACACATGTTCGCGGCCTTTCACAGGTTGGCTGCCTACAGCTACCCCGGATCTGTAGCGGACCCGCGCGGCACCTCAACGAGCCGCTGCGATGGCGCAGCATCGCGCCGCCGAATTTTGTGCACGGAGGGGCGTGGGCGCTGCGGTAGCGTTCGTGGTGTTCCGGTCGCGCCCCCCGAGGTCGGAACCGGAAGGGCCCGACTCCTCCCACCCTTGGTCGGGCCCTTCCACTTAAAACTTTCGAACGGCATTTGTTGCCAATACTTCTCGCGATCACAGTCAGTCTGCCTGCCCCAGACCGTGCCCCGTGCGTTAGTCAATCAGCGCGGGGTTTTGGCTATAGGCCCGCCAAGGCCGATCTGAAAAACTCGGTTCTGACTCAGCGCTTTTCGGAGCTAGACCTGCGGATCAGATGTCGGTAATGCTGTAGTGGTCCCAGAACTCTTTGCGGGACAGCATCATTGCCTCGTTCGCGGCGGCGAACAGATCGTTGAGCTTCTTTTCCAACGCCAAGTTGGTCAGCGATGTGCGGGCAGCCTCGTGGATGAACAGTTCGAGGAGCCGGCCGTCGTCACCGAGGGTGAACCGCACATAGCCATCGGGGTCTTCGACCTCGGTGCGCAGCGCCCCGAGCTGGGCGATCATCTTGTCGAGACGCTCCAGGGTCGCGGCCTGTTCCGCTTCGGAAAACTTGACCTTTTCCTCGTCGCCGAGATCGTCGAACCCCACGCCGCCCAACATTAGGCGCCGTCCTTCGGTGCGACGGTCGTGATACGGCGAATCAGCGGAGCGCTACTGCGCTGAGGTGCGTCGTCGTTGGGCGGCGGGTCGTCGTCCTTGCGGTCCGGTGCGGTTGTCGACACTGCGATCCGGTCAGCAGTCACCTTGCCGGTCACCGATTCTGTGTGCGGACGATCTTTGCCCACAACCTGTTTGGGCTTTGCATTGCGCTCGTCGGCCCCGCCGCCTTGGCCTGCACCCCCTGGCATGCCGGCCATCGGCATGCCTCCCATCGGCATCATGCCGCCGCCCGGGCCCATCGTGGGGCTCACCGGCGGAGGCAGCGACCCACCGGTGGGCAAGGTCGGCGGGGTGGGGTTGGGGCCCGTGGAGGGCATCACCGGCGGCGTCGACGGTGCCCCGCCGGAGGCTGGCGACGTCATGCCACCCCCGCCCCCTCCGCCGCCGAAGCCGCTCATGTCATCGAGCGGCGCATCGTCTAGGCCCAGGTCCTCGGTGCCGATGTCGTCGAGCTCGGGTTGCATCAACCCCGACAGCCCTTGAGTAGCCGCACCCATCGCCTGCGTTCCGGCCTGAATCAGCGATTCGGGCGCCTTCATCATCGATGACATCGCGCCGCCCAGTAGTCCCCCGGCCGCCCCGAGAACCGTGGGGATCATGCTGGGAAGCATCGAGGCCAGCTGACCGGCCATATCCTGTGACCCGGGCTCTCCCGGCGTCGCTTCGCCCGGCAGACCCGTTCCTTCCCCCGCAGCGGCCGCGGCAGCCGCCTCGCCGGCGGGAACGTCGGGGATACCGTCGCCGTCCAGATCAACCTCACCGGCGGTGGTGGCTTCTGTGCTGGCGTAGTAGCCGCCGAAGCCTTGCGCGGTTTGGGCCTCCATCTGAGCTTTCTGCTCCACCGCGTTGGCCAGCGGCACCGCGTACATCCCGCCGGTCTGCGCGTTAGCCTGCGCCAGCGTCTGTAGCTGGTGGTTCATCGCTTGAAACGCGTCCGGACTCGGGATGTCGCTGCGCGCCTGAGCGACCTCTTGAGCATGGCGATTGGCCTGCTCGGCGACCGTATCGGCGCGCTGGCCGGAGGTTTCCAACGCATTGGCGTATTTGATCAGGTGTCCGCGCACCACGTCGGTGGCCACGGGGCTATCCCAGCTGTCTGGGAGGCTATCGGCGACCGACCGTACCGCGGCTGAGGCGTCGCGGGCCGAGCCTGCGACCTGACGCCATCCCGAAATGAACGCTTCGCCGCTGGCGGAGTCGCCGGAGTGCACCGCATTGGAGATGATCTCGGCGGGCGCGGCGGGTGGTGCGGCCAGCACTGGACGCGCGTCGGGAGGGATTGGTGGCGACGGGGGCGCCCAGCCCGACACGGCGGCGCCCTCACTGGCGGTGTTGAGGCTGGAGATTTTGGTTGCGTTGGCCGCATCTTTGGCGGTGAAACCTGCTGCCACGTTGGCCAGCTGCTCGGCGGTCGCGGCTAGCCCTGCCGCCTGTTCGACCAGGACGCTGGCCAAGGTGGTGCCCGCAGTGGTGAGCCTGCCCGCAGCGCCCACCGACGCCGGATCTGCGGCCAGCGGGGGATGCTCGGGGTTAGCTGTCGTCACATCCGACAGCGCTGCGGTGATCCGTTGCGCTGCCGAGACCAGTCCACTCGGGTCAACAGAAACCATCGGTCTAGAGATTCCTCAGTCGGTCACGGGCGGCGGCCAGGTCCCTTTCGGTGGGGAAATCTGCGTAGCAGACGGGATCGAGCTTGGCGTGCTCCATCTGCTCGCGCAGTGCCACCTGCCCCTGAAGATACGCCACGTCAGCGCAGGCCATGATTCGCTGAGCTAACTCGTGCATGTTGTCGCGCATGGCTTTGGGTTCGAGCTGAACGCCCAGGATGTGCCCCTTGACGGCATTTCTGACCAGGACCGCATCGTCGGGGGTCCTGGCCAGGAACGCCTGCTCGCTCAGCGGCAGGTTGTCATTGCTGGTCAACTCGGAGGTTTTCTGCGTTGATTTCGTCGCGGGTGACGAAGTTGGCCGCTTCGCGGCGCAACCCGATCGCGGCGCTGCGGTGGGTGTGTTCGTGGTGGAGCAGCGCGGCGTCGCGGTTGACCATCAAGTCCGACACCGCCGACTTGAACTGGTGCATGATCGGGCCGAAGGTGTTGACCGCGGCCAGGATCTCGGTGCTGGCCTCACGGGCGGGCGCGATCTGGTCGGCGACATCGTCGTGCTGGTTGGCGACGGTGCGCATCACCTCAGGGTCGATATGAATCGGGTCGGTCATCTCATAGCTCCTTTGATCTAGATATTGTCGCGATTTTTTGCCGCCGCGTCATACGTCGGCCGCTATCCGATGGGGGTGGGCACCGGTGCGCTGGCCAGCGGCGCCGGGTTCGCCGGGTCGGTGGCCGGGGAGCTCGGTGGGATAGGCACCGGCGTGGGAGCTGGCGTGGGCGCTGGTGCGGCGACCGCGCTGGGATCGAGCCAGCCCAAGAAGCCCGGGCTGGAGGCAATCATCGACGCTGGCACAACCTGGCCATCTTGGAGCGCCTTCACCGAGCTCAGCGCGACCGCGTAATGGTCGTTGAACACCGCGAGCATGCCGGCCGACAGGCGCGACGGATCGACCGGAGCGGTCACCGGAGTGCCCGGCGGGGGCAGCTCGAGGTGCTGTTCGCGATAGGCCTCCTCGAGTGGCTTGCCGTCGAGGTGGGCCTTGACGGCCTGGGCCAGCTCTGGCGTGCGTGCATTGGCGGTCGAGCCGTCCGGCAGCGTGATTGCCGTCGGCGGCGGTGGGGGCGGGCCCGGTGCCGCCGGTGGGGCGCCCTCCCCGGGTGTGCCCGCGGGCACCGGCTCGGGCGGAGTGCCCGATTGCGGCGTCGTGGACGGCGGGGTTTCCTCGGGCACTGGCTCGGGTGCGTGGTCGTGGTCGTCCTTACCCTCGTCCTCGTCGAGCTCGTCGTCCTTGTCCTTCTCCGACTCGACGCCGGGGTCGGGTTCCTCACGGCGGGCTTGCTCGCCCAGCTGGGAAGCCAGACCGGCCAGCGGCGCAGCGGCTCCGGTGAGAGCATCAAGCGGGCTGCCGCCACCCAATCCGCCACCTGGAGGGAAAGCCCCCATCGCGGCCGGCAACGCGGAGGCCAGCCCCGCCAGCGGGTCAGCACCCATCGGACCGCCCATCCCCAAATCCGACAACATCGGATCGGGCATCGGCTCCATCGGCCCCAGCCCCGCATCGGTGAGCGCGGGATCGACAAGCGCGGGATCGCTGACCGGCGGCGCCGGAGCCGGAGTCGCAGGTCCCGGTTGGGCATTGGGGTCACTGGGAGTCTCGCCCCCGGTGTCCGGGGAGGCTCCGTCCATGTCGTAGAGGGCGGCCAGCGCCGACGCCGCCTTGGCCTGATCCTCGGCAGTCAAAGTCCCCGACTGGAGTACTTCGCCGATCGCGGCGACCTGACTGCGCAAGAACTTCAAGAACGACTGCTCGCCCGCCGGAGTGTCCAGAGACATCGCCGGGTTGTTAACCGCCTCGACGATCTTCTGCTGGATGTCGTTGAGCTTCTGCTGGCCCTCGGCGGTCGTGGTCCGGGCGCTCAGCATCGCCTCGGTCAATTTGCCCTCAGCCTCGCTGAGTTGGCTGTAGCGGTCCTTCATCTCGTCGTGCAGCTTGCGTACCGCGTCAGCGGTGCGCCCCGACTGCTGCTCATCGGTCGCCACGCCGGGCTGGCTGCCCGGAGGCGGTGTGGCGGGCCGCTGCTCAGATCCCACGACGTCTCCGTTGGCGTTGTAGTAGGTGCGCTTGCCTGTTGCTGGATCGTCCACGTAGGAGGCGGCCAGCGGGGCGACCTGCTGGCCTTGAGCGTTGACCGGCACATACTGGCCGGCCTCGTTGCGCCGGAACTCCGGGAAGAACGGCTGACCGGCCTTGCCGTCGCCACCGAGTAGCGACACCGAGCCATCGTTGTTCATCACGTAGGTGTTGCCGTTGTCGCGATAGGCCAACGAGCCATCGGTCGGTACCCGCGTGCCGTCGCTGAAAACGAGATAGCGGTCGGCGCTCGGGTCAGAGGTGTTGAACCGCATACCAGGATCGCCATAAGCCGCTTGGGCCTTGTCCAACACCGTGTTCCAGTACGGGTCCGAGGGGCTGATGTTGGGGGCAAACGCTCCCCCGTCGGCACGCCAACCCGGATCCCAGCCCATACCGACCCCGGCGACTGGCTTGGCATGCCAGGACACCAGCTCATCGAACTTGCGAGCGTCGGTCATCGTAACCTCTTCTGCACGAACATCGTTGACGGCGATAGGCCCGCCGCGGCACTGAAATCAGAAGTGATCACGGGAGATCGTCTCTTCGAGATCGCGCGGCGCTGCGAACTCCGGTGGCCGCTGCGGGGTGGAATCACCGCCGAAGACTTTCTTCGCCCGCGTCGCGAGATCCAAGATTTGACTGGCTTGTTGCTGCAACCCAGACTCCACGGCCACATCCTTTCCTCGGGCGGATAACTACGAGCCTAAAGCCGCGCCGATCCCCCTCCGTGCACGATTTTCCGGGCTAGGTGGCCACCGGGCGGCGCGCGATAAACCCTGGCGGCATCGGCGCGATACGCACCACATCACCGGTCTGAGGGGCGTGCACTACCTGAGTCGACGAGATCGCCAACATGACATGACCCGGGCCGCGGCCGTCATAGGACGCCTTGGGAAAGATCAGATCACCGGCGCGGACCTCACCAGGAGGCACGGCCACCCCCTGATTCACTTGCGTATAGGTGTCGGGCCCCAGCTGCACGCCGGCTTGACGCCACGCCCACCCCGTGAGCCCCGAGCAGTCAAAGACCGAAGGGCCCTTCGCGCCCCACACATACGGGCGGCCCAGCTTCGACAACGCCGCCTGGACAGCTTGCCCACCCCTACCAGGAGGGATATCGCGGCCCGTGTCGATCCTGGGCGACGGTCGTCGCCCACCAGATCCGCCACCTCTGGAGCCACCGCCAAAACCGCCGCCGCCCAATGGGATTCCCCCGAATCCCCCACTGCTTTGTGGCATCGACAGGCCTGAGCCGCCGCCGAATGGTGAGCCGCTTCCTGCGCCCACACCGCCGCGCCCTCCGTAGGCCATCGACCGCAGCATCGCCGCCATTTGCGCGTCGCGGGTTTTGTAGGCCTGGACGACTTGTTGTTGTTGGGCGACGCGCTGGCGCAGGGCGACCAGGAGTGCTTTCTGGCCG
>MDTC01142287.1_pt1 | contig 50203 bp, 41 predicted proteins | sample 811181 | NCBI WGS metagenome assembly MDTC01 (sample SAMN05326644, study PRJNA326480) | marine metagenome | isolation source: seawater | place: Pacific Ocean: North | collected 2011 | reverse complement strand
TGTGTCAGCAACTTCAGCTTTTACTACTTCTGTGTCAGCAACTTCAGCTTTTACTACTTCCGTGTCAGCAACTTCAGCTTTTACTACTTCCGTGTCAGCAACTTCAGCCTTTACTGTAACTTTAGGAGTAGCTTCCTCTTGTGCCCCCTCTTTTTTATCTTGCTTTTCAGATTTGCGTTCTGCGAGTCCTTCAGCAATAGCGTTTGTCACCTCAGTTAAAATTACATTGATTGATTTACCAGCGTCATCATTCGCTGGAATCACAAAATCAATTGGGTTTGGGTCACAATTGGTATCAACCATCGCAAAGATTGGAATATTCAAGCGTTGAGCTTCCTTGACAGCGATGTGTTCTCTCATGGTGTCCACAATAAATAGAGCTCCAGGAAGTCTTGTCATGTCAGCAATTGAACCCAGGTTCTTTTCGAGTTTGGTTCGAAGTCGGTCAACTTGAAGTCTTTCTTTTTTCGAAAGCGTATTAAACGTCCCATCTTTCTTCATTCGATCGATAGCAGACATTTTCTTAATAGCTTTTCTGATGGTTACGAAGTTTGTCAACATACCGCCTGGCCATCTTTCAGTGATGTATGGCATGTTTACATTCGAAACTTTTTCAGCAACGATATCTTTTGCTTGCTTTTTGGTGGCTACAAATAGAATTTTTCTTCCTGACGCAGCAATTTTCTTCAATGCTTCGTTGGCTTCACTTAATTTCGCAGCTGTTTTGTAGAGATTGATTACGTGAATTCCGTTTCGCTCCATGTAAATGTAAGGAGCCATGTTTGGATTCCACTTTCGGGTAAGGTGTCCAAAGTGTACACCAGCGTCTAATAGACCTTTAACGTCAATTTTTGCCATTTTGTTTTAGTTTACGTTCTTGAATGAGCAACGATAGAGTGGTCATTTTAAAAAATCGCCTTTATCGTTTAGATACTAAACTTAACCTGTCTTATAAAGACTTAGGTTTGTGCGTAAGAGCTTTCAATGAACAAATTAATTATTAGTGTTCCTCTAAAATTATCTTTTCGAGAACTGGAACTTCTTTCTCGCTTTTTTCTGTCCGAATTTTTTACGCTCTACCATTCTTGGGTCTCTGGTGAGTAATCCTTCTGGTTTTAATGCGCTTCTATTTTCTTCGTCTATATCGCATAGCGCTCTTGAGATCGCTAAACGTATTGCTTCGGCTTGTCCTGTAATTCCTCCGCCATAGACGTTTACATTTACATTGTATTTCCCAGCTGTTTCAGTTAATTCGAAAGGTTGATTTACTTTATATTGTAAGGTTCCCGTCGTAAAGTACTCTTCTATTGGGCGCTTGTTCACTGTTATCTCTCCTTTACCTTCGCTTAGGTATATTCTTGCAACAGATGTTTTTCTTCTTCCAATTTTGTGAATAATATCCATTCTAATTGAATTCGTTTAAGTTAATTTCTACAGGTTTTTGAGCTTCTTGTTGGTGCTGGTCACCGGCATAAACTCTTAGATTTCTAAACAACTCTGATCCTAGTCTGTTTTTTGGAAGCATTCCTTTAACAGCATTTTCAATAATGCGCTCAGGCTGATGCTGAAAAAGAGCTTGAGAAGTCGTTGTTTTTTGGCCACCTGGATACCCAGTGTGTCTCACGTAAACTTTATCTGTTGCCTTCTTACCCTTTAAAACGATTTTTTCAGCGTTGATAATAATAACGTTGTCTCCACAATCTACGTGAGGTGTGAAGTTAGGCTTGTGTTTGCCTCTTAATAGTTTAGCCACTTTAGAGGCCAATCTACCTAATGTTTCTCCTTCGGCATTAACGAGCAACCACTGTTTGTTTACAGTTGTAGCTTTTGCTGATATTGTCTTGTAACTTAATGTGTCCACGCTTTACAAAGTATATTATATTAAACCGATAATTTACGGGCTGCAAATGTACAATAACTTTGTTGATTTACAAATGCTTCACTCTTTTTTTAAAGGCCCTTTTAAATGCAGCAACCCCTTACCTTCTAGTGTGCTTCCAACCAATGACTGCCTAAACCTACATCCACCTTTAACGGAACCTCAAAAGTATATGCATTTTCCATAGCGCTGACGATTAAATTTTGAAGTGCTTCTAGTTCGTCTTTGTGTGCGTCAAACACCAGTTCATCGTGAACTTGAAGCAGCATTTTGCTTTTAAAATTATTGGTTTTGAGATGCTGGTGAATTTCAATCATGGCCAGTTTAATGATGTCTGCAGCTGACCCTTGTATAGGAGCGTTTACAGCATTGCGCTCTGCTGCCCCTCGAACAATGGCATTTCTTGAATTGATGTCTTTGAGATACCTTCTTCGACCCAATATGGTCTCAACATAGCCATTTTCTCTGGCCGAGTTGACCTGATTTTGCATATAAGCCCTCAACTTGGGGTAGGTTTCGTAATAAGTGTCGATAAGCACTTTGGCCTCTTTTCGACTTAAATCTGTTTGATTGCTCAAACCAAAGGCAGATACCCCATAAATAATCCCAAAATTCACTGTCTTGGCATGACTTCTTTGGGTACGACTAACCTCTTCAATTGGAATATTAAAAACTTTTGAAGCGGTATCGGCGTGGATATCAAAGTCATTTTGAAAGGCCTTAATCATGTTTTCTTCTTTGGCTAATGCGGCAATAATTCTCAACTCAATTTGGGAGTAATCTGCAGCCAATAAAACGTAATTCTCGTCCTTTGGAACAAATGCTTTACGAACGGCTTTACCTCGCTCTGTACGAATGGGGATATTCTGAAGATTAGGATTGTTGCTACTCAAACGTCCCGTGGCTGCAACGGTTTGCATGTACTCTGTGTGAATTCGTTTTGTCTCGAGGTTCAACTGCTGCGGCAAGGCTTCAACATATGTGCTTTTGAGTTTTGCCAATCCTCGATATTCTAAAATATTCGAAGCAATTTCGTGGGACTTAGCCAATTCAACCAGAATATCTTCAGAGGTAGCGTATTGACCTGTTTTGGTCTTTTTGGGTTTATCAACAAGATTTAAGTCTTCAAAAAGGACTACTCCCAGTTGTTTAGGTGAAGCAATATTAAAATCACGACCAGCCTGTTGATAAATAGCCTGCTCTAAATTATCAATATCTGATGTAAGCTCGCGATTTAGTCCTTGGAGATAAGAGGTGTCGATATTTATACCTTCGAGTTCCATAGCTGCCAAAACATTCAATAGCGGTATTTCAACGGCATTAAAAAGCTGATCGAGGTTTGCAGATTTTAATTCGTCTTTGAAGAGGGCATAAAGCTGAAACGTAATATCGGCGTCCTCAGCGGCGTATTCTGTTAGTTGAGTTAAAGAAACATCTCGCATACTTTTTTGACCCTTGCCCTTTTTACCTATGAGCTGGGTGATTTCAATAGGACTGTAGTTGAGATAGGTCTCTGATAGCACTGTCATATTGTGACGCATATCTGGATTGATTAAATAATGCGCCAACATGGTGTCAAATAAACGACCTCTTACTTCTATGCCGTACTTTCTAAGTACCTTGATATCATACTTTAAATTTTGACCGATTTTTTGTACTGCTGTATTTTCAAAAAACGGTATTAGTTTTTCCAGCCAAACGGAGGTTTCTACTTCTTCATCCGCCAGATGTAAATAATAGGCTTTATGTGCGCTCCAAGCAAAGGATATTCCCACGAGCTCAGCGTACAAAGGATTCAGCGAGGTCGTTTCTGTATCAAAACTCACCTCGGTTTGTTTACTGAGTTCTTTTAGGAAATATTCAAAAAGTACAGGGTCATTTACACATTGATAAAGATGAGTTATTTTTTTTGTGTCTAATCGGCCGTTTTCTTGTTGTTCTTCAGGACCGTCAAATAGACTAAATTGTCCTTCTCCTGGTGTATTTGAAGTAGGAGTGTTATCTGAAGCTATGGGCTCATTTTCAGCAGCATCAGCAAATAGTTTGGTCAAGGTTGTTTTAGCTCTTCTAAACTCCAGTTCATCAAATATTTTATAAACGATTGAGAGTTCTGGTTTTTCTAGGACGAATGCCTTGGGATCAAAATCGATCTCACAATCAATCTTAATGGTCGCTAATACCTTAGACAATTTACCGAGCTCTGCATTGGCCTCTACTTTTTCTTTCATCTTTCCCTTTAGCAAATGGGTATTTTCTAAAAGGTTTTCCAAAGAATCAAATTCTGCTAATAATTTTTTTGCTGTTTTATCACCTACTCCAGGTAAACCAGGGATGTTGTCACTAGCATCTCCCATCATTCCAAGATAGTCGATGACCTGCTCAGGACGGTGGACTCCAAAGCGCTCTTGAATTTGAGGAACCCCCCAAACCTCTGGGCCAGATCCTCCTTTTCCGGGTTTATACATATATATATTGTCTGAAACAAGTTGTCCGAAATCCTTATCTGGTGTAACCATATAGACGGTAAAATCTTCTTTTTCAGCTTTCTTGGCTAGCGTTCCTATAAGGTCATCTGCTTCATATCCTTCTTTTACGACCACTGGAATTTTCAATCCATTTAGGATTTTTTCAATATAAGGAACCGCTACTTTAATAGCTTCTGGAGTTTCGTGTCTATTAGCTTTGTACTCGGAGAATAATGCTGTGCGTTCAACGCTCCCTCCCTTGTCAAAGCAAACTCCTAAGAGTTCTGGTTTTTCCTTGTTAATCACATCGAATAATGCATTGACAAAGCCCATAATAGCTGAGGTGTCAAGCCCTTTTGAATTGACTCTAGGGTTTTTAATCAAGGCGTAATACCCTCTAAAAATCAATGCATAAGCATCTAGTAAAAAGAGTCGTTTTTTTGCGGATTGTTCCGTTTGCATGGCCATAAGTTTAGAGGTGACTTCTGGGTGTTATTAATTCATGTCCTTTTGTATCAAATCTCCTGTAATTAAACCCAGGGTGTATGCAATAAGCGCCACTATTTCCATATTTATCTAGCGCGATATATCCAATTTGTATTTTTTGATATTCAGGATTGTTTTCCACGATTCTTTCAACAGCAATTTGACATGCTTTGTCAGGAGAATGTCCTTGTCTCATAAGTTCAACGACTAAAAAACTGCCCACAGTTTTTACGACTTCTTCTCCCATACCTGTCGCTGTTGCAGCGCCTACTTTTTGATCGACAAAAAGGCCAGCACCAATAATAGGGGAGTCCCCGACACGGCCAGCCATTTTGTAGGCCATGCCACTTGTTGTACATCCTCCAGCTAAATTTCCTTGGGCATCAAGGGCTAGTATACCAATGGTATCGTGATTTTCAATATTTATTACAGGTTCGTAGTTGGAGGTCTTTAGCCATTTTTGATACTCTTCGGCGGATTTTGGGGTCAGTAAATTTTCGGCTTCAAATCCTTGTTCAATGGCAAATTGTTCAGCTCCTTTTCCTGCCAGCATTACATGTGGAGTATCTTCCATCACTTTACGTGCAACAGAAATCGAATGGGTTATATTTTGCATAAAAACTACAGAGCCGCAATTTCCTTGGTGATCCATAATACTCGCATCGAGAGTAACATTGCCTTCTCGGTCGGGACGACCTCCTTTTCCAACGGTTTGATTGTTTACGTCTGCCTCTTCTACCTTTGCTCCAGTCTCAACTGCGTCCAGAGCACTACCGCTTTCTTTCAAGACAGTCCAAGCGGCTTGAGTCGCATCCTTGACATTCCAAGTAGCAATACAAACAGGTTTTCGAATGGATTGTTTTTCTGTGCCAAATAAATCCTTATTCGCTTTGACTTGAGCAAATGTTAACATTCCGCCAACACTTAAACCAGATTTTTTTATGAACTTTCGTCTTTTCATTTGGAGTATTAATTGAAGGAACTAAATATACAATATAAGCATACATGATTGTAGAAGTTTGCACAGATGATGTCAATTCCATTACTGGAATCAAACAAAGTCAAATTAATAGAGTAGAATTGTGTTCAGCGCTCGAGTTAGGTGGATTAACACCTTCGCTAGGTGTGGCTGAGACATTTTTAGCTGAGCTTGATATTCCTATTCGGGTTATGATTCGTCCTAGACGAGGCCATTTCACCTATTCAGATGCGGAATTGAATACGATGAAGAATGATATTAAGGTTTTTAAAACATTAGGAGTTGAAGGTTTAGTTTTCGGATGCTTAACTGCACAAAACCATATAGATAGGCAAGCACTTAATTTTTTGCTTGAAGCCGCTGAAGGTTTAAAGGTTACTTTTCATCGCGCCTTTGATTGGGTAGATGATCCTTTAGAATCATTGTCAATATTAGACAAAGAAGGTGTAGACACTTTGTTGACCTCGGGTTTAAAAGATAAGGCCGCCTTAGGTCTAGAATTGTTGCTAGAGCTAAAAAAAAAGGCTGATAATATAACCCTTATGCCGGGGAGTGGAATAGGAAAACAAGAAGCTACTTTGTTTAAAAGATTTAATTTTGAGGCAATTCATCTCTCTGGCACAACTTTTGAACCGACATCCATTGGCGTGACCAAGCCCAAAATGTCTATGTTATCTAATCCATTAGATTTTGAATTGAGAACGCTGCAATTGGACAAACTTATGGAGGTAGTAAAAATTGCGAACGAAAAAGAAATCTAATACATGAGTACAGCTCAAATCATTTTTGTTGTCGTCTATTTCGGATTGGCGATTTACGCATTTCAAGTCTATAAAAGAATACTGTATAATACCCTGATAAAGGTTCTTTATTTTTTTGCAGTACTTTCTGCTTGGATTTTTTGGGTTATGCAACAACGGCAATACGTTGATGAAATCAAACCAATGAATTATGATTTGTCTTTGGGTGTCTTAGGTAGTTTTTTTGTGCTTGTATTTATCGCATCCTGTTTTTCATTAATTGATGATGTATATCGTCTTTTTTTACTATTGAGAAACTGGCTTTTAAATCGCAAAGTGAATCCAACGCCTTATTATCCCGAACGAAGAAGATTTATAGCAGGAGTGGCTATTGCTACTTCTTTTGCTCCTTTTTCTGTGATGATTTTAGGCTTGAAAAAATCCTCTAAATACAATTTTAAGGTACATCCTTATGATTTGGAATTTTCAGATCTTCCTCAGGCCTTTGACAACTTCAAAATCGCTCATATATCCGATTTTCATGCGGGTAGTTTTGACGACCCTGCAGAGGTTGAGCGAGGCCTAAAGATAGTTCAAAGATTAGAAGCAGATGTAGTGCTATTTACAGGAGACATGGTCAATAATTTATCAGACGAAGCTGAAAAGTATATCGACATGTTTTATCGAATAAGCGCTAAATATGGAAAGTTTTCAGTGTTGGGCAATCACGATTACGGTGATTATTATCCTCATAAGACAGACGAACTACAACAACAAGACGTAGATCAGCTCATTGATTTTCAATCTAAAATGGGGTTTAAGGTGCTATTGGACGAGACTGTAATATTTGAAAAAGAGGGACATAAAATGCATGTTGTCGGTGTTCAAAATTGGGGTACGGGAAGGTTTCCAAAAAAAGGAGACTTACAAAAAGCAAGTGAAAAAACAGCAGATGATGACTTTAAAATTTTAATGAGTCACGATCCATCTCATTGGGAAGCAGAAGTTCTAAATAATCAAAAGAAGTTTCAACTTACACTTAGTGGTCATACACATGGTTTTCAAATCGGCATTGAAATTCCTGGTCTTAAATGGAGTCCAATACAATACCGTTATAAGCAATGGGCCGGATTATACAGTAGGAATCAAAATCATCTTATTGTAAATAGGGGGTTCGGACATTTAGGATATCCAGGGCGATACGGAATTTGGCCAGAAATAGGTCTAATCACACTAAAATCAAAACTTTCCTAAGTTCATAATTTGATTTTTTATAACTTGCAATGAATTTAATTAGCATTACCTATGTCGAAATTTGGTGATTTAATTGACTTAAATATTCCAGTTCTATTTGATTTTTATGCCGAATGGAATGAAGCTTCAGCACAAATGGAAGCCGTGCTTAACGATGTAGCCGCAGCTGTCGGAGACAAAGGTAAAGTCATTAAAATTGATGTAGAAAAGAACCAAGAGCTTGCACGAGCTTTAAAAATCAAAGGTCTTCCCACCTTAATAATTTACAAAAAAGGCGAAATGCTTTGGCGTCAAAGTGGTGAGCTCGACGCAAATACCTTAATCAATTTAGTGAATCAATACGCTTAATAGCATATTCCTTTATTACGTCTTGTATTATTCTATTTCAGAAGATTCTGAAAGTTCTTCTTGTTGACCAAATAAACTCATAAAGCTTTCTATAAGCGTATTGAATTGCGCAGATGGTTCTTGAATAAATTCTACATCTTCGGCGCTAACAGCTATGTCTAAACAGCGGCGGAATGCTTCTAAATCACTGTAAATTCGATCAATTTTTGTGAAATTATCATTCATAGATAAGCCTTGATGGTAGTCGAGGTGATCAATGTAGATTTCAAATAATTCACTGAGAATAGCTTGAGCTTTCTCCGGTTTTCCAATTTGATAATAGCCTTCTGCGAATGGCTCCATAAAGGTGTAAAACCCAAAGCGATTCATAGGCGTATATTTCACCGCTAAATCCATAACGGATTCTGCCTTGTCAAATTTTCCTTCAGCGATAAGCTGCTCTGTTAGTCTCGCTAGATTTGAGCGATATGAGAGTCCTTGTGATTTAGATTGAGGGTCGATATAAACATCTTCATCATCTGCATTTCCCCATTCCCAATTTGTGACAATTTCGTACATTAATTCTGAGTCAATTCGGCCTAAATCAAATCCGCCTTGATCTTCTGTCATAATCGGAACTAGTTTGTAGATTAATCCATCTAATTGAAGATAGTCCTTTAGATAAATGTACTCTCCTGGATCCAAACTTCCTCCTGAAAAATAAATAGGTCTTTCCCATTTGTTATTGGCTAAAATGTCGAGCATCATCACTCTGTTTTTTGTAAGTACACTTGGTAAATCAATATCGATATAGTCGACTACCAGGGCGCTATCTTTGGCCTTGACTAAGCCATTCATCAGTACTTTTTGCTTGTCCACAGGAACTCTGATTTTATTGGTCGGGTAATAAACGATATTTAAATTACCTTCTTCGTATCCACTCAAATCTCTGCCCTGTTGCTTGAGTAAAAAGCGCAGTTTTGTTTCTTCTCTATCGCTGCTAATCCAATCTATGAATTTGTTGATGTCCCATCTTTCATCTTGATATTGAGGAATGGCTTGGTAATAGACAAGATCTCTCGTTCCAAATTTGTATTTAATGTGAGAGAGCTGCGATGGAATAGGGTCACTTTCGTATGCCTTTCGTTTCATTTGGTCGATATACCAATCTGTGCCGAATAAAGAAGAGTTAATTACTCGTACATCAGTTCGATAATTTTCAATTTCTTGAACATACCAGAGCGGAAAGGTGTCGTTGTCTCCTATGGTAAAAATCATTGCTCCCGCATCTTCTTGGCAAGAGCTCAGATAAGACATCGCCGTTGAACGCGCAGTCTTCCGACCTGAACGGTCGTGATCATCCCAATTTTGGGCTGCCATTAAAAAAGGAACAGATAAAAAGCAAAGTGCTCCTACCGATATCGCTAATTTTAATCTTTCTTTTTGCACAAATTTTTCTAACTCTTTGTACAAAGCACTGACTCCAATGCCAATCCAAAGGGTGAAGATAAAAAATGATCCTACTAAAGAGTAGTCTCGTTCTCTGGGTTGAAATATACCCGGATTGGTATAAAATTGTATTCCAATTCCCGTCAAAAGGAAAAAGACCATAAGCACCCAGAACTGTTTCCAATTGCGCCTTGCTTGATAAACCATTCCAATGAGTCCTAAGAGAAGGGGTAGAAAGAAATAAGTATTTCGAGCTTTATTGTTTTTCAGGTCATTTGGTAAGTTTTTTTGGCTACCTAGCCTTGCAGCATCTATGAAAGAAATGCCGCTGAGCCATTCCCCATCTCCGTTATACCTTCCTTGAGCGTCATTTTGTCTTCCTACAAAATTCCAAAACAAGTAACGCATGTACATATAGCCAAATTGGAAGTCGAACATATAATTGATGTTTTGCCACAAACTAGGAGGCTTAACATCGATATACTCTGAAAAGTTTCGTAAAAAATCAATGTACTGAGCAGCGTCTACTTGCCCTTCTTTATTGAGGGTTTTAAATCTATTGACCGCATTTCGCAGTTCAGCATTGGCATAGTATTCTGGTTTAATACTAAAGGACAAGGCCCCGTAGTATTTCATATAATTCTCTGTATTTTGAGCACTCCACATTCTCGGTAAAAGACCGACATGACCAGGGTCTGGGTGTTGAAGAGCGTTCTTGTAATTATTGACAATCACATATTTTCTGAGCTTCAGGTTTTTCTCGTATTTCGGTTTATCATCCTTTGGAGGGCCCGCTGGTCCGAATTGATCAGAATAATAAGCTCCATAAAATGGACTCTCAACACTTGGATACTGTTCCCGATTGTAATAAGCGAGAAGCGACCTCGCATCTTCTGGGTTATTCTCGTTAACTACCGTTTGCGCATTGGCTCTAATCGGAAGCATAAACCAGGTAGAAAAACCTATAAACATAAAAAGAGTACAGTGTACAATGAGATAAGCAGTGGGCCAATCTCTCTTTTTTGTCTCCTTTATGGCGTAGAAAAACAAAGCGCTCAGTAGAAGCAGCATGAATATGGTTCCTGAGTTAAAAGGCATGCCCAGTTGGTTGACAAAAAATACTTCTGCGGTTCCAAATAAGCTTAACACATAAGTCAAGGAATATTTAAAAACTAAAAATAGAAGAGCGACAACTATGACATTAATTAGGATGAACTTTTTCCAGTCCAAAGTTTTATACTTTTTGAAGGCATAGAGTAAACCTATTGACGGTATTGCCAAAAAACCCATAAATTGAATTCCAAAAACAAGACCTACCACAAAAGCGATAAGCATTAACCATTTGTGTCCTCTTTCTTCATCGAGTTCGTCAGACCATTTTAGTCCTAACCACAACAATAAAGACATGACTAAACTCGCCATTGCGTAAACTTCTGTTTCTACAGCGTTAAACCAAAAACTATCCGAGAACGATAAACTTAAAGCCGCTACAAGGGCTCCACTTAAAATAACGATGGTCTTTGATAAGGAGTAGGATTGAGAATTAACCTCTTCTTCACTCCATAATTTTTGAATCAGATTAGAAGCGATTAAAAAAGTAAAAAATACAGTAAAGGCACTCGAAAATACAGATACCATATTTACCATCAGAGCAATTTTAGTGGATACTCCAAACGCAAAAGTGGCGAAAAAGGCACCAATCATTTGGAATAAAGGTGCTCCTGGTGGATGTCCGACCTGTAGTTTTGCTGAGGTAGAAATGTACTCCCCTGCATCCCAAAAACTTCCCGTAGGTTCTACAGTTAGACTAAAACAGAACAGTGTAATTCCAAAGGAAAACCATGCGCTATACTTCTCTAATGTTCCAAAATTTTCAATCATTTGTCATGAGTTAAAATACCATTGGCGAAAATACCAAAAAATAGTTTTTGGAAATTATAAGAATAGTTTAAATTTGCAGCCGCATTGTGGTGATGGCCTATGGTGTAATTGGTAACACAGCTGATTTTGGTTCAGTCGTTCAAGGTTCGAGTCCTTGTAGGCCAACAGATGAATTAAATTGTTTACATTTACAATATATTTCGAAAAATGATGAGGGGACCGCGGTCCCCTCTTTTATTAAATTATATGTTGCTCAAGCAGAAAGTTGTTGATTTATTAGAAAAAGCGCTCATAGAGCGTTCTGATTTATTTGTTGTCGATTTCTCTGTAGGCGCAGATCATCACATACATATTACATTAGATGGCGATACATTGGTGTCCGTTCAGGACTGTATAGATATCAGCAGAGCAATTGAACATAATCTAGATCGTGAAGAGGAAGATTTTTCCCTTCAAGTATCTTCTTGTGGTGCGAGTTCACCTCTTGTCAAATTTCGCCAGTATCCCAAACACATTGGGAGAAAACTTGAAGTAAAAGCAGCGGGTGAGGACTACAAAGGAAAACTAATCGAGGCCCGACAAGAACGTATCATTCTTGAGTGGAACGAACGATTGCCTAAAGAAATTGGAAAAGGTAAGAGAACAGTAACCCAACAAAAAAAAATAGAATTTGAGCATATTGAAAAGGCAAAAGTGCTCATCACATTTTAATGATAAATGACTAAATGGAAAATCTAGCTTTAATTGAATCTTTTTCGGAGTTTAAAGACGACAAGTTTATTGACAGAGTTACACTGATGGCTATTTTAGAAGATGTATTTCGCAATGCATTGAAGAAAAAATTTGGTTCAGATGAGAACTTTGATATCATTATTAACCCTGACAAGGGAGATTTAGAAATTTGGCGAAACCGAATTGTTGTAGAAGACGGTATGGTTGAGGAGCCTAATGAAGAAATTTCATTGACCGAAGCGAGAAAGATAGAACCTGACTTTGAGGTGGGTGAAGATGTTTCTGAGGAAGTAAAACTTTTAGATTTAGGAAGAAGATCTATTCTTTCTTTACGTCAAAATTTGATTTCTCGAATCCACGAGCACGACAATACCACTATATACAAGCAGTTCAAAGATTTAGAAGGTGAAATTTATACTGCTGAGGTGCACCATATTAGACACAAGGCGGTTATTCTTCTCGATGATGAAGGAAATGAAATTATTCTTCCTAAAGACCGACAAATTTCTTCAGATTTCTTTAGAAAAGGGGATAATGTCAGAGGGGTTATTGAATCAGTGGAACTCAAAGGATCTAAACCATCGATTATTTTATCTAGGACCTCACCTAAGTTTTTGGAGCAATTATTCTTTCAAGAGATACCTGAGGTTTTCGACGGATTAATCACGATAAAAAAAGCAGTTCGAATTCCAGGTGAGAAAGCTAAGGTTGCGGTAGATTCCTATGATGATAGAATTGATCCTGTAGGAGCCTGTGTGGGAATGAAGGGTTCTAGAATTCACGGTATAGTGAGAGAATTGGGAAATGAAAACATAGATGTTATTAATCATACCAATAATCAACAATTGTTGATCACAAGGGCCTTATCACCTGCTAGAATAAGCAGTGTGAAAATTGATGAAGAAAAGAAAACAGCTCAGGTGTATCTGAAACCAGAAGAAGTTTCTAAGGCCATTGGTAGAGGTGGGCATAATATACGTTTGGCAGGACAACTGACGGGTTATGAAATTGATGTGTTCAGAGAAGGAGTTGAAGAAGATGTTGAGATAACAGAGTTTTCAGATGAAATCGACAGTTGGATTATCAAGGAGTTCCAAAAAATTGGATTAGATACGGCGAGAAGTATTTTAGAGTTAGACGCCTCTGATTTAGTAAAGAGAACAGATTTAGAAGAAGAAACCATAAACGAGGTCCTCAAAATTTTGAAGGCGGAATTTGAAGAATAAATTAAGCGGTTATATTTGTAAACAACCGAAGAGTATAGGCCGAATAGAAAAGAGATAACAACTATATGAGCGACACGCCAACCATAAGGTTAAATAAAGTTTTAAGAGAATTAAATATTTCTCTTGACAGGGCAGTAGACCATTTGAAAACGAAAGGTGTTGAAATTGAAGCAAGACCAACGACTAAAATGTCAAATGAGGTTTACCAAATTTTATTGGACGAATTCCAGACTGACATGTCCAAAAAAGTGGCGTCTCAAGAGGTAGGAGAGGAACAGCGCAAAGAAAAAGAAGCCTTGAGGCTGAAGATAGAGCAAGAACAAGAAGAGAAACGAATTGCCAGAGAAAAAAAATCGGATGAAATCATCAAGGCCAAAGCCGAACTGAGCAAACCTAAAGCCGTCGGTAAAATTGATTTAGAAGAAGGTAAAAAAGCCAAATCTAAAAAAGAGGTTGAGGCAGTTGAACAAACAAAGCCCGATTCAAAGCCCGAAGAAGTCACCTCTCAAAGCACAGAAGAAAGTGTTGATCAAAAGACGGATGAGACTATTGAGCAAGCAGCTCCCAAGGCAGAGGAGACAAAGTCTGACACCAGTGGTGAAACTGAGAAAAATGAGTCGATTAAAACCCAGTATCAAAAGCTGAGCGGAATTAAGCTAACTGGAGCAAAAATTGATTTGACTCAATTTGAGAAGAAGAAAAAGCAGGAGAGCTCTTCGAAAGATAAAAATCAAGATAAAGACAATAAAAAACGAAAGCGCAAGCGTATTGTTTCTAACAATAATCAAGGAAGAGACCAAAAAAATCAAAATAGAAGAGGAGGTAAAAACAGACCTAAACCTGCAGTTCAAAAGGTTGAGCCAACTGAAGAAGAAGTTCAAAAACAGGTAAGAGAAACACTTGAAAAACTACAAGGTAAATCGTCAAAAGGAAAAGGCGCAAAATATAGAAGAGAAAAGAGGGATCTACATAAAAAGCAATCTGAACTCGATTTAGAACAACAAGAGATTCAAAGCAAAATTCTAAAAGTTACCGAGTTTGTTACGGTCAATGAACTGGCTACAATGATGGATGTTTCTACAACTCAAATCATATCTGCTTGTATGTCTTTGGGAATAATGGTCACATTAAATCAAAGATTAGATGCAGAAACCTTGGTTATAGTAGCCGAAGAATTCGGTTTTGAAGTAGAATTTATCACTGCCGAAATTGAAGAGTCTATCGAGGTAGATGTTGAAGATAATCCTGAGGATTTAGAGCCAAGAGCGCCTATTGTCACTGTTATGGGTCACGTTGATCACGGTAAGACCTCGCTTTTGGATTACATTAGAGAAGAAAATGTAATTGCAGGAGAAAGTGGGGGAATTACACAGCATATCGGGGCGTACGCCGTAACTCTTGAAAGTGGTCAAAAAATGACCTTTTTAGATACTCCTGGGCACGAAGCCTTCACGGCGATGAGGGCTAGAGGTGCTCAAGTCACCGATATCGTCATAATTGTTATTGCAGCGGATGATGACATTATGCCACAAACAAAAGAAGCTGTTGCTCATGCACAGGCCGCAGACGTCCCTATTGTTTTTGCTATAAATAAAATTGACCGACCTACAGCCAATCCTGATAAAATCAAAGAAGGCTTAGCCCAAATGAATTTACTTGTTGAAGATTGGGGAGGAAAAATTCAATCGCATGATATTTCCGCCAAAACGGGTGAAGGTGTTAATGAGTTACTTGAAAAGGTGTTGCTAGAGTCAGAATTGTTAGAGCTTAAAGCAAATTATGAGCGCGATGCCTTAGGTTCTGTAGTTGAGGCTTTTTTAGATAAGGGTAGAGGATATGTCTCAACTGTATTAGTACAAAACGGAAATCTTAAAATAGGAGACTATGTCCTAGCGGGCACATGCAGTGGTAAGGTTAGAGCAATGCAAGATGAAAGAGGTAAACAAATTAAAGAAGCTGGTCCAGCTACTCCCATTTCGATTTTGGGTCTTGATGGAGCTCCTCAGGCAGGAGATAAATTCAATGTGATTGGAGATGAGCGAGAGGCCAAACAAATCGCAGCAAAAAGAGCTCAGTTGCAGCGAGAACAAAATGTGAGAACGCAGCGCCATATCACCTTAGATGAAATAGGTCGTCGTATTGCACTTGGAGACTTCCAAGAACTTAATATCATTTTAAAAGGTGATGTTGATGGGTCCGTAGAAGCTTTGACAGATTCCTTTCAAAAGTTGTCTACTGAAGAAATTCAAGTCAATATTATTCATAAAGGAGTGGGAGCTATTACCGAGTCTGATGTATTGTTAGCCACTGCCTCTGATGCGATTATTATAGGATTTAATGTAAGACCAATGTCTAATGCAAGAGCCCTAGCTGAGAAAGAGGAAATCGACATCAGAACATACTCAATCATTTATGCAGCCATAGACGATATCAAGTCAGCCATGGAAGGTATGTTAAGTCCTGAGATGAAAGAAGAGGTTACGGGAACTGCAGAAATAAGAGAAACCTTCAAAATATCAAAGATTGGAACAATTGCTGGTTGCATGGTATTAACCGGTAAGATTTTCCGTAATTCTAAAGTGAGGTTGATTCGTGAAGGTGTCGTTGTTTTTGATGGTGAATTAGCTTCCTTAAAGCGCTTTAAGGAAGATGTCAAGGAGGTCGCTAAGGGTTACGATTGCGGAATGCAAATCAAAAATTATAACGACTTAAAACTTGAAGATACCATTGAAGCCTATCAAGAAGTTGCTGTTCAGAAAAAACTATAAATCGTTTTCTTAAGGCTTAATTAGAATCGCTGAAGGAAACTTTTTCCTAACCTCGGCGAAAATTCTTTCCGCTTCTAGACGATCATTGAAATTGCCTAAACGAACTCTGTAGGTAGGAGTTTGGAACTCAATTCTACTTTCAAATTCTCCAAAAATTTGATTGGCTTGCTTCAACAAACCTTGTGCTTTTGTGTAAGAACCAAATCCTAATTGAATCTGATAACTACTTTCTTGAGTACGGAGCAAAGTGTAATTTTCGAAGAGCACTTTCATTTTTTCAGGTTCATCTTCAAGTCTTTCTTGCTGATAATCAGTTAGAACGACTTCATTTTGAGCGGTCAAAATTTCAGAAAAAAACAAGATTAATATTAGAAGCGGAAAATAGAACTTCATAAGAGTTTTTGTTATAGTATAAATTTGAGAAATTTTGTTTAATTTTTTCCTTAAAACTATCTTATTTAGAATAAATATAAATTGTAAACTACTTCTGCTAAAGGTTATTAAAATAAAGGACTGAGCCTTATTTTTGAGGCCAAATTTCAAGGGTTATTTCTGCCTAGACAAGATTTATTCCTTTCGAAAGCCACTAAATAGAAAGCAATTTATTGAGTATGAGAACAAACTCAAATCAAAACCTGCCAGTATTAAACTATATTTTTAAAACGGCAATCGTATTTCTAGTTTTTACCTTTAATGCTATGGCTCAAGACAGCGCCGAATCTGCTCCTGATTTAGGTGGTGATCCAGTAGCAGGTAAACAGCTTTTTAATCAAAATTGTGCTGCTTGTCATGCGCTTAATAGAAAAATGACAGGTCCAGCTTTAGCCAAGGTCGAAACACGCCTCTACGAAGATGAAGGTCTCGACAAAGAATGGCTTTATTCTTGGATTAAAAATTCCGCAGGAATGATTGCTTCAGGAGATGTCTATGCCAACAAAATATACAACGAATACAACAAAGCCGCTATGACGGCTTTTCCTACGCTGAGTAATGCTGAAATTGATAATATTTTGGCTTATACAGCGGCTCCTCCGCCTGCACCAACTGCAACCGTAGCCTCTGCAGAGACTCAAGTAGTCGTTGCAGAATCAGGCATTGCTAACGAATTGATATTAGCCATTTTGGCATTAGTTTTAGTCGTATTGGTTGTAATGCTTTTTACAGTGCAGCGCACCTTAAAACGTTTTGCTCAGCTTTCAGGAGTGGAAGTAGTAGAAGAAAAATCTACAGGAACACCGATTTGGAAAGCCTTTATTCAAAACCAGTTTTTAATGTTTGTTACTGTTGTGGTATTACTTCTTATGAGTGCTTACTATGCTTATGCTTACATGATGCAAGTAGGAATTGATCAAGGGTATGCGCCAGTTCAACCTATCCATTACTCTCATAAGATTCACGCAGGCGACAACAAGATTGAATGTACCTATTGTCATTCTTCTGCTCGTGTTTCAAAACATTCAGGAATTCCTTCTCTCAACGTTTGTATGAATTGTCACAAGTCGATTTATGAGTATAAAGGAAATCCAGAAGGTCCCTCAAAGGAAGATTTAGCTAATGGATACACCAATGAGTTTTATACCAAAGAAATCAAGAAATTGTACAAAGCTGTTGGATGGGATGAGCAAACACAATCGTATACAGGTGGAGCTCAACCTGTAGAATGGGTTAGGATACACAACTTACCAGATTTTGCATATTTCAATCACTCCCAGCATTACAGTGTTGCAGGTGTGGAATGTCAAACTTGTCATGGGCCTGTTGAAGAAATGGAAATCATGTATCAATATAGTCCATTAACTATGGGTTGGTGTATAAATTGTCACAGAGAAACCAATGTGGCCCTAACAGATAACCCGTACTACGAAAAAATACATGAGGCGCTGTCTAAAAAATACGGTGTTGAGCAATTAACAGCAGCCCAAATGGGAGGCCTAGAATGTGGAAAGTGTCACTATTAAAAAGCATTACAACTAAACCATGAGTTCAAATAAAAAATACTGGAGAAGTGATTTCGAATTAAATGGAGATTCCAAAGTAATAGAGTCGTTAGGTAAAGACGAGTTTACTGAAGACTTACCTGTAGTTGGATTTTACGAAGACAAAAATGAACTTGACTCGAGCAATGCTTCAAGAAGAGATTTTTTAAAGTGGGTCGGTTTTAGCACAGCTGCAGCTACAGTTGCCGCCTGTGAGGGACCAATCAAAAAATCTGTACCCTATGTGATTCAGCCAGACGAAATAGTACCTGGTGTTGCAAATTATTACGCCACTTCTATTTCCGATGGATACGATTTCGCCTCTATACTTGTAAAAACGAGAGAAGGACGCCCAATTAAGGTAGAAATTAACGAAAGTGCTGAGGTTTTTGGAGGAACTAACGCTAGAATTCAATCCTCTGTCTTGGGCCTTTATGATAAAAATAGAATCCAAGGACCAATGGCAAATGGAGCTCCTATTGAATGGGACAATTTGGATACTGCTGTTGGAGCGCGATTAAATGCTTTGGCTGATTCTGATCAAAAAGTAGTACTCGTAAGTCATACCAAGAGCAGTCCTTCTTACAATAGACTGGTAGCGCTTTTTACGGAGAAGTACGAAAACTTTGAACACCTTGTTTACGATGCTATTTCATCAGATTCAAGTCTTTCTGCATTTGAACAGCGTTATGGTATTCGTGCTTTAGCAGATTACGACTTTTCCAAGGCCGATGTGATTATTTCATTTGATGCGGACTTCTTAGGAGATTGGCAAGGTGGAGGATATAGTAAAGGGTATACAACTCATAGAAGGCCTGAAAATGGCAATATGTCTCACCACATTCAGCTAGAGTCTAATATGACGCTATCAGGTTCAAATGCGGATAAGCGTATACCACTGAGTCAACACCAACAAAAAATCACATTAGCTAAGTTGTACAACACCTTAAAAGGTCAAGACTCTTCTGGTGGTTCAGATGCTTCTATGGATGCTTATGTGGGTGCCATGGCTTCTAAAATAAAAGCAGCAGGTACTAAGGCCGTTGTCGTTTGTGGTTTGGACAATCAAATGGCACAGTATATCACTTTAGCTATTAATGAAATTATTCAAAGCGAGGCTTTTGATGCAAACAAACCGAGATATACAGCTCAAGGAAGTCTTCAAAAGTGGAATGAACTTTTAGATGATATGGAAGCTTCTAGAGTAGGAATGCTTCTTCTCGACGGAGTCAATCCATTATACAACAGTCCTGATGCTGGGCGTTTTCAGTCGGCTATGACAAAAGTTGGTTTTACAGTTTCTAGTGCTTTCTTGAATGATGAGACAGCAAGTGCATCAACCTTTGTTGCAGCAGCCTCTCACTTTATGGAATCATGGGGAGACATGAATGTTAAAGCCGGATTCTACGGATTGACACAGCCCGTGATAAGAGAACTTTTCGATACGCGGCAATTTGAATCATGTTTACTAAAATGGGTTGGTATTGAAGACAGCTATTACGACTTTGTAAAGCAAACTTGGGAAACCTCAATACTGAACGGATCATCTTGGAACCAAGCCTTACAGGACGGCTTATTTATGCGCGATGAAAATGTAAGTTTAAGTCGAAATATTACTGAGGCCGATCAAGAGTTAAGTGCGGCGAGATCCATATCTAACACAAGAGTTAACGATAGTGAACTTGTGTTGTATGCTAAGACAGGAATGGGTGACGGGAGTCAAGCGAATAATCCATGGCTACAAGAATTTCCTGACCCAATAACCAGAACATCATGGGACAACTACTTAACGGTATCTAAAACCGATGCTGAAAAGTTAGGTTTAGTGAATGAATATGTTGCCAATGGAGGTTTAGATGGATCATACGCTAAATTAACAGTTGGTGATCAAGTTCTAGAAAACGTGCCGGTGATTGTTCAGCCAGGTCAAGCCGTAGGAACTTTTGGTTTAGCTTTTGGTTACGGAAGAAAATCAGGTATTCAAACAGAAATGCAAACCGGGGTGAATGCCTTTAAACTTTACTTAAATAACTCAAAATCTCAGCAAGTAAAAGTTGAAAAAATGGGTGGCATGCATGAATTTGCATGTGTTCAGTTGCAGAGAACACTAATGGGAAGAGGTGATATTATCAAAGAAACCGATATGAACTCTTATTTGAATGAGGATTCAGCGGTTTGGAATAAAATACCTCAGGTTTCACTTGATCACCAAGAAGTGCCAGCTTCAAGTGTAGATTTATGGGATAGCTTTGATCGATCGATAGGGCACCACTTTAATATGTCTATTGATTTAAATGCTTGCACAGGTTGTGGCGCTTGTGTGATTGCTTGTCACGCTGAAAACAATGTTCCAGTTGTTGGAAAAAGAGAAATTCGAGTTTCACGTGATATGCACTGGCTTAGAATTGATCGCTATTACTCTTCGGAGGAAAGCTTTGAGGCGGATAATGAGAAAAAAGAAAATTTAGATGGACTGTTTGGTTCTAATGGAAGTCTTGGCGGATTTGGAGAATTAGAAAACCCTGCAAATAACCCTCAGGTAGCCTTCCAACCCGTAATGTGCCAGCATTGTAATCACGCTCCATGTGAGACAGTTTGTCCAGTAGCGGCTACTGCGCATTCTAGACAAGGTCAAAATCACATGGCGTACAATAGATGTATTGGTACACGTTATTGTGCGAACAACTGTCCTTACAAGGTGAGAAGATTTAATTGGTTCTTATACAACCAAAACGATGAGTTTGATTTCAATATGAATAATGACTTGGGTCGAATGGTATTGAATCCAGAAGTGAACGTTCGTTCTAGAGGTGTGATGGAGAAGTGTTCGATGTGTATTCAAAGAACACAGAAAACAATACTCGATGCGAAACGAGACGGTAGAGCTATTAAAGACGGTGAATTCAACACAGCTTGTTCTGCAGCCTGTGATACCGGAGCAATCGTATTTGGAGATGTGAATGATCATAAAAGTGAAGTAGCTCATTTAAAAGAAAACAACAGAATGTATCATCTGCTAGAGCACGTAGGAACACAGCCTAATGTATTCTACCAAGTGAAAGTTCGAAATACAAGAGAAGCCTAAACAATCTTTAAATTAAACAACAACTATGGCGTCGCATTATGAAGCTCCGATACGTAAACCTCTTGTCCTTGGGGACAAAGGGTACCACGACGTATCAATTGATATCGCTAAACCAGTAGAGGGAAAGGCAAATAAACAATGGTGGATTGTTTTTGGAATTTCACTTGTGGCCTTTTTGTGGGGAATTGGTTGTATCATTTACACAATCTCAACAGGTATTGGTGTTTGGGGTCTAAACAAAACCGTAAACTGGGCTTGGGATATCACCAACTTTGTCTGGTGGGTAGGTATTGGTCACGCAGGAACCTTAATCTCTGCAGTACTCCTCCTCTTTAGACAAAAATGGAGAATGGCCATCAACAGATCTGCTGAGGCGATGACCATATTTTCAGTAATTCAAGCAGGTTTATTTCCAATTATACACATGGGTAGACCCTGGCTTGCCTATTGGGTATTACCAATTCCAAATCAATACGGGTCTTTGTGGGTGAATTTTAACTCGCCTTTACTTTGGGACGTTTTTGCGATTTCAACTTATTTATCGGTTTCTCTTGTATTCTGGTGGACAGGATTATTACCTGATTTTGCCATGATTAGAGATAGAGCGGTTAAACCGTTTCAAAAGAAAATTTACAGTTTACTCAGCTTCGGGTGGACAGGTAGAGCAAAAGATTGGCAACGATTTGAAGAGGTTTCTTTAGTTCTTGCAGGTCTAGCTACTCCTCTGGTACTTTCGGTACACACGATTGTATCTTTTGACTTCGCCACATCGGTAATACCGGGTTGGCATACCACTATTTTTCCACCGTATTTCGTTGCCGGGGCAATCTTTTCTGGTTTCGCGATGGTGAATACACTTCTTATTATCATGAGAAAGGTTGTGGGTCTCGAAGCGTATATCACCGTTCAACATATCGAATTGATGAATATTGTAATTATGATTACGGGTTCAATTGTTGGTTGTGCCTATATCACAGAGCTATTTATCGCTTGGTATTCTGGGGTAGAATACGAACAATATGCATTCTTAAACAGAGCGACTGGACCCTACTGGTGGGCGTATTGGTCAATGATGACCTGTAATGTATTCTCTCCACAATTCATGTGGTTTAAAAAATTGAGAACGAGTATTATGTTCTCCTTCTTTATCTCCATTGTAGTTAATATAGGAATGTGGTTTGAGCGTTTTGTAATCATTGTTACTTCGATACACAGAGATTACTTGCCATCTTCATGGAGCATGTTCTCTCCAACCTTTGTCGATATCGGAATTTTCATAGGTACAATTGGATTCTTCTTTGTGTTGTTCTTATTGTATTCTAGAACCTTCCCAGTAATCGCACAAGCTGAAGTAAAATCAATACTCAAATCTTCAGGAGGGCGTTTCAAAGAATTACGCGACTCAGGAAAACCATTATATGAAATGCCAGCTCGTCGTGGAGTAGTACGAGAGTACGACGAAGCTACGGGAGAAGTAATTTCAAATTCGCAATCAACTAATAATCTGGACTAAAATGGCTACAAAATTAATTCGAGCATTATACACAGATGACGACATTCTAATGAATGCTGTTAAAGCGGTTAGGGAAAAGAAACTTCATATCGAAGAGGTCTATACGCCTTTTCCAGTCCACGGATTAGACAAAGCCCTCGGGTTAGAGGATACACGTATTTCAGCTGCTGCATTCATATATGGGTGTTTAGGTTTATCCGTAGCCATTACGATGATGAATTACATTATGATTCAAGATTGGCCGCAAGATATCGGAGGTAAACCGAGTTTTAGCTTCTTTTTAAATATGCCTGCCTTTGTCCCAGTCATCTTCGAGATGACCGTATTTTTTGCAGCTCACTTAATGGTAATTACCTTCTATTTAAGAAGTAGAATGTGGCCATTTAAAGAAGCTGAAAATCCAGACGTGCGAACAACCGACGATTATTTTTTGATGGAAGTAGCTTTAAAAGGTGATTTAAATGAACTTCAGGAGTTTTTGTTAGACACAGGTGCTGTTGAAGTTCAAATACCAAAAAACAATGAATAACATGAAATCGACTTTACCATATATCGTAGGATTGAGTCTAGTATTGACATTGACGTCTTGTTTTGATAAAAACAAGCCCAACTTTCAGTACATGCCTAATATGTATGAGCCTGTGGGGTATGAGACCTATCAAGAGTCTGACTTATTTCCACAAGGTACAGCGGCAATGCTTCCTGCTGATAATACGATTCCTAGAGGTTGGATGCCTTACGAATTCGACAATACTATAGAGGGCAAAGAAGCAGCAAGAGTTCAAGAAAGTCCACTTTCAGCGGACCAAGTTGACGAAAATCTCGGTAAAGGAAAAGAACTATATGATGTCTATTGTGCCATTTGTCATGGCGCTAAAGGTGATGGTCAAGGACACTTGGTGAAAAGAGAAAAAATTCTAGGGGTACCTAGTTATGCTGATCAAGGTAGAAATATTACTACGGGAAGCACTTATCATACCATTTATTATGGACTAAATTCAATGGGTTCATATGCAGCCCAATTGACTAATGAAGAGGAAATATGGCAGATTTCCGAATACGTAATGAAATTAAAGACAGACCTAACAAAATAAGAAAACAAAACTATGTATCAGTTTTCAAATAGATTCAGATTAGTAACCTTCGTTTTAATGGCTCTCGGTTTGTTAGGACTTGGTTATGGATTTTTAAGCGCTCCTTCTACAGTAGATGAGGCAAAGGCCATGATGGCAGCGGGTCATGAAGAACATGGTTCAGGCCATGGTGACAATGCCCATCATAGTGATGCCCATGGTGAAGAGACTAATGAGTATCACCTTGAAGAATCATCGGTAGCCGAAGCAAATCATCATGAAGAAGATGCACATACAGAAGCTGGAGATGAAACTGATCACAGTTCAGATCATGGTGCTGAAGAAGCACATGGTTCTCATGATGCATCTCATGATCAACACATGTTAGATCAGATGAAAAACCGACCTTGGTCAGCCTTTTATGTGGCGGCCCTATTTAGTTTCTTAATTGCCCTCGGTGTACTCGCATTTTATGCTATTCAAAGAGCTGCTCAAGCGGGATGGTCTCCACTTTTGTTTAGAGTAATGGAAGGTATTACTGCCTATCTCATTCCAGGTGCAGCGATTTTATTCTTATTTTTCGTATTGAGCTCTATGCACCTCAATCATCTATTTGTCTGGATGGATGCTGACGTGGTTGCACATGATAAGCTTATTCAGAATAAATCAGGATACTTGAATTCACCATTCTTTTTATTGAGAGCCTTATTCTTTATGGGAGGTTGGATTTTTTATCGCCAACTATCAAGAAAGTATTCTCTAGCTCAAGACCTTGCTTCTGACGATTCTAACTTTGTCAAAAACTTTAGATGGTCAGCAGGATTTTTAGCCTTTTTCTTAGTAACGGAGTCTATGATGTCTTGGGATTGGATTATGAGTGTAGATCCGCACTGGTTTAGTACACTATTTGGATGGTATGTTTTTGCATCCTTCTTCGTGTCGGGTATTACAACTATTGCACTTGTAACGATGTATTTAAAATCTAAAGGGTATTTAGAAATTATCAATAATTCACACATACACGATCTCGCTAAATTCATGTTTGGAATTAGCATTTTTTGGACCTACCTGTGGTTTAGTCAGTTCATGCTGATTTGGTATGCAAATATTCCTGAAGAGGTCACGTATTACGTGATGAGATTTGAGAACTATAAATTTCCGTTTTTCGGAATGCTAGTTCTGAATTTTATCTTCCCATTATTAGTCCTCATGAGAAGTGACTACAAGCGTGTGAACTGGTTTATTCAAATCACTGGAATCATCATTTTGTTAGGACATTATATGGATTTTTTCAATATGATTATGCCAGGAACTGTAGGAGTATATTGGGGCTTCGGCATAGCTGAATTGGGCGGTATTTTATTCTTTGCAGGATTGTTCTTATACGTTATTTTCACCGCATTGACTAAGACGCCACTTACACCGAAACGAAATCCTCTAATAGAAGAGAGTAAACATTTTCACTATTAATAACCTGAAAGTAAACGATAGATGTCAACAGTATTAATTTTAACAGTAGTCGTATTAGTTGGAGTTGCCATTTGGCAAATGGGTAAGATTTTTGAGATTTCTCAACTAGGGACAAAGTCAAAAGTTCATTCTGGTGTTGCCAACGATGAAGACAATAAATATAACGGTTTTTTGATCTTTTTGTTTCTGGTTTTTATCTACGGAATTACCATATTTAGCTTTGCGCGATATACAAAGTTTTTATTGCCTATATCTGCTTCTGAACACGGTTTAGGTACTGACCAATTGATGTGGATTTCAATGGTCATAATTATGATCGTGCAGACCATTACGCAGTTTTTGCTGCACTACTTCGGATACAAATACCGGGGAAAAACAGGACAAAAAGCACTCTTTTTCGCTGATAATGATAGATTAGAATTCATCTGGACAATCATTCCTGTAATTGTTTTAGCGGGACTCATCTTATACGGATTGTACGCATGGACGAACATCATGGATGTCAACGACGAGGACGATCCTCTAATTGTGGAGCTCTACGCACAGCAATTTAATTGGACAGCTAGATATGGTGGAGAAGACAACGTTCTCGGCGATGCAAGTGTCCGGCTTATTGATATTAATCGTGCCAATGTATTAGGTCTAGATGAATCAGACCCCTACGCTGAAGATGATGTAATCGTGAAAGAATTACACCTACCCGTAGGACGTAAGGTTAACTTTTACATGAGATCACAAGACGTATTACATTCAGCCTATATGCCTCACTTCAGAGCGCAAATGAACTGTGTGCCTGGTATGGTAACTCAGTTTTCATTTATGCCCACCATAACTACGGAAGAAATGCGCTTACAGCCTGAGGTAATTGAAAAAGTAAGAAGAACAAATAAAATACGTGCAGAGCGTGCAGCAAATGGCGAGCCTAATAGCGAACCATGGGAATTTGATTATCTTCTTCTGTGCAACAAAATATGCGGAAAATCGCATTACAATATGCAAATGAAAATCATTGTTGAATCTGAAGAAGATTACAACAAATGGATAGCAGAGCAGAGGTCTTTTATAGAAACTGTGGCTCCTGCACAATAAAACGAAATTGAATTAAAAAAAAACTGTTATGGCTCACGATTTAGAACACCATCACAAAGAAACATTTATTACGAAGTACATCTTTAGTCAAGATCATAAGATGATTGCTAAGCAATATTTGATTACTGGATTAATTACGGGATTTATAGGCATTGCGATGTCCTTATTGTTCCGAATGCAATTGGCATGGCCAGGAGAATCTTTTCCTGTTTTCCAAGCCATATTAGGAAAATGGGCTCCTGACGGAGTAATGGATGCGGATATTTATCTCGCTCTTGTAACCATCCACGGAACACTTATGGTCTTTTTTGTATTGACTGCCGGATTGAGTGGAACTTTTAGTAACCTGCTTATTCCGTTGCAGATTGGGGCACGCGATATGGCTTCTGGATTTTTGAACATGCTTTCTTATTGGATGTTCTTTGTTTCTAGTGTCATTATGGTGGCTTCCATTTTTATAGAATCTGGACCAGCCGCTGCTGGATGGACAATTTATCCACCACTTTCAGCCTTACCTCAAGCTCAACCTGGTTCTGGTACGGGGATGACTATGTGGCTTTTATCCATGGCTATATTCATTGCATCTTCTCTATTGGGGTCATTGAATTATATTGTTACGGTATTGAACCTCAGAACAAAAGGTATGACTATGACCAGATTACCTTTAACGATTTGGGCTTTTTTTGTTACGGCTATTATTGGAGTAGTATCTTTCCCAGTTCTGCTATCTGCAGCATTACTATTACTCATGGATCGCAGTTTCGGAACTTCTTTCTTCCTTTCGGATATTTTTATTCAGGGAGAGGTTTTACACTACCAAGGGGGGTCTCCTGTTCTATATGAGCATTTGTTTTGGTTCTTAGGTCACCCTGAGGTATACATCGTTTTATTACCGGCTTTAGGAATTACTTCTGAAGTTATGGCTACCAATGCGAGAAAACCGATTTTTGGATATAGAGCGATGGTTGCATCTATTATTGCAATCGCTTTCTTGTCAACAATTGTTTGGGGTCACCATATGTTTATTTCAGGAATGAATCCATTCTTAGGATCTGTGTTTACATTCACCACCCTACTTATTGCAATTCCATCGGCTGTAAAAGCATTTAATTATATCACCACACTCTGGAAAGGAAACCTTCAGCTTAATCCTGCGATGTTATTCTCAATCGGGTTAGTATCAACCTTTATTACAGGAGGATTAACGGGTATTATTTTAGGTGACAGTGCTTTGGATATCAATGTTCACGATACTTACTTCGTAGTGGCTCATTTCCACTTAGTAATGGGTATTTCTGCACTTTACGGATTATTTGCCGGAGTTTACCACTGGTTCCCTAAAATGTTCCAAGGTAGAATGCTGAATAAGAATTTAGGATATGTACACTTTTGGGTGACTGCTATATGTGCCTATGGTGTATTCTTTCCAATGCACTTTGTCGGAATGGCTGGTGTACCGAGAAGATATTATCAAAACACAGCATTCCCTATGTTTGATGAATTACAAGATGTTCAAGTGCTAATGACCATGTTTGCTTTAATTGCTGGAGCAGCTCAATTGGTATTTGTTTATAACTTTATACACAGTATTTTTTATGGAAAGCGCGGACCTCAGAATCCTTGGAATTCCAATACATTAGAGTGGACTGCTCCTCAAGAACACTTCCACGGAAACTGGGAAGGGGCTATTCCAGAAGTTCACCGTTGGGCTTACGATTACAGTAAGACCTACGAAAATGGAGAATACATTATCGAGGCTCAAGATTTCGTTCCTCAGCACATTCCATTGCAAGAGAATGAAGAAGAGCTGAATCACTAAGCTCAAACCTAATAAAATTTAAAGGCCTTTCTTAGAAAGGCCTTTTTTTTGGTCAGCTCAATAGATGAATATTGGTTATTTTTATAACTCAAGAACAAGGAGAACATGAATAGTCATTTAGATGCCAGTGGAGCCCATTTTGAATCTGAAGATCACGAAGTAGAAAAGGTATTACGCCCTAAAGGCTTTGATGACTTCACAGGACAGGATGCTATTCTTGAAAACTTAAAAGTCTTTGTAGAAGCAGCCAATTTGAGAAATGAGGCCTTAGATCATACCCTTTTACACGGACCACCTGGTCTTGGAAAGACTACTCTGGCCAGCATCTTAGCCAATGAGCTGGATGCAGCCATTAAAATCACTTCTGGGCCGGTCTTAGATAAACCTGGAGATCTAGCTGGTTTATTGACCAATTTAGAAGAAAGAGATGTGCTATTCATTGACGAGATACATCGCTTATCTCCTGTGGTGGAGGAATACCTCTATTCGGCAATGGAAGATTTCAAAATTGATATTATGATTGAATCTGGTCCCAATGCAAGAACGGTTCAGATAAATCTAAAACCTTTTACACTTGTCGGTGCAACGACCAGATCTGGTCTGCTCACTGCCCCTATGAGAGCTCGTTTTGGCATACAAAGTCGTCTTTCTTATTATTCCACACCACTGTTGTCTCATATCGTACAACGATCTGCAGGAATACTGAATGTGCCCATAGGTGAAGAGGCCGCTATTGAAATTGCAGGAAGAAGCAGGGGAACCCCTAGAATATGTAATGCGCTATTGAGGAGAGTACGAGATTTTGCCCAAATTAAAGGAGATGGTACTATTGATATTAAAATAGCACAATATGGATTGAATGCCTTGAATGTAGATACCCATGGTTTAGACGATATGGACAATCGAATCTTATCAACTCTTATCGATAAATTTAAGGGTGGCCCAGTAGGAATTAACACTTTGGCAACAGCGGTTTCAGAAAGCCCTGAAACCATAGAAGAAGTATACGAACCTTTTCTCATTCAAGAGGGATTTATTGTTCGTACCCAAAGAGGTAGAGAAGCAACCGAGGCGGCCTACAAACACTTGGGTCGAAGCCGACCATCCAACACTATGGATTTATTTAAAAACGAATAAAACATTGAATCAAGGAGCAAAATACGCGTCTCTAATTAAAGAGAAGGCCAGGAATTTGGGTTTTATGGCTTGCGGAATTTCAAAGGCTGATTTTTTAGAAGAACAAGCTCCAAGACTTGAAAAGTGGCTTAAGCAGGGACATCATGGAGAAATGTCCTATATGGAACGCAATTTTGATAAACGACTCGATCCAAGGCTTTTAGTTGACGATGCAAAGTCCGTTGTTAGTCTACTCTATAATTATTATCCATCTGAAGAAAACAGAATCGCCACAGATTCATACAAGATTTCAAAATACGCATACGGTCAAGATTATCACAAGGTGATTAAAGATTTACTCTTTGAACTCTTGCATGAGATTCAGCGTGAAATCGGTGAAGTACACGGCCGTGTTTTTGTGGACTCTGCACCCATCTTAGAGAAAGCTTGGGCAGAGCGTTCGGGTTTGGGCTGGATTGGTAAAAATACCAACTTAATTCAAAAACAAACAGGGTCTTATTTTTTTATTGCAGAACTTATTATCGATTTAGAGCTTGAAGTAGACTCACCTATTACGGATCACTGTGGTTCTTGCACAGCCTGCATTGATGCCTGTCCAACGCAAGCGATAATAGAGCCCTATAAACTTGACGGCAGCAAATGCATATCTTATTTCACCATAGAGTTGAAAGAGGAGATTCCACAGGCGTATAAAAACCAATTTGAAGATTGGATTTTCGGCTGTGATATATGTCAAGATGTTTGTCCTTGGAATAAGTTTTCAAAACCACACGGACAAAAGCTATTTGAATTACCCGAGGCCTTAAAATCTTTCGAAAAGGCAGATTGGCAGGAGTTGACTGAGGCGACTTTTGGAAGACTATTTAAAGAGTCTGCTGTCAAGCGCACAAAATACGGGGGTTTAAAACGTAATATTGATTTTGTCAGTACTGAAAAGTAATTATCTTGCACGTGAACTAAACTTAACTAATGATGAATCAATTGCAAAATATCGATTTAATCGTCATTTTTTTGTACCTGATAGGTATAATTATCTACGGTATTTCTAAATCTAAACGTTCAAGTTCAGAAGATTATTTTCTTGGAGGACGAACGATGAGTTGGCCTATTGTGGGAATAGCATTGTTTTCAGCAAATATCTCCAGTTCAACCCTTGTGGGCTTGGCTTCCGATGGATTTCAAACCAATATCAACGTTTACAACTACGAATGGTACGCCGTGGTAATCCTGATAATTTTTGCCATATTCTTTTTACCCTTTTATTTAAAATCTGGGGTGTATACAATGCCGGAATTTTTACAAAAACGCTACGACAAGCGTTCTAGATATTATTTCTCATTAATCACCATCATTGGAAATGTAATGGTCGATACTGCAGCGGCACTATATGTAGGTTCGATTGTGCTAAAGCTACTTTTTCCCGAAGTCTCATCGACAACCATTATTATTTTATTGGCCATTGCGGCGGCGGCTTATACTATTCCGGGAGGGCTTAATTCAGTAATTCAGACTGAAGTAATTCAAGCTGTATTATTAATTATAGGCTCATGTCTAATCACTTATTTTGCTTTTGATCAGCTAGGTGGGGGATGGAGCACAATGATGAGCTCTTTGGATGAATTATTAGCAGCAGGAGGAGTTGATTTTGGTGAAAGAGCGGCAAATGGAAAATACATTCCCACAAACGCGGATGAGGTCTTTAGTGTTGTTCGTCCAAGCAATGACGAATTTATGCCGTGGTGGGGTTTAATTTCGGGTGTAGCATTATTGGGCTTTTATTTTTGGGCCAACAATCAATTTATGGTACAGCGTGTATTAGGGGCTAAAGATTTAAATCATGGACGATGGGGCGCATTATTTGCGGGGTTTTTAAAGCTCCCTGTGATCTTTATTATGATTGTTCCAGGGGTATTGGCACTGTTGTTATTTAACACACTAGATATAAGTGAACTTGGCTACATGACAGCTAATGGTGTTTGTGAAAACTTGAGTGATTGTCCTAATTTGACTTATCCGGTACTGTTATTTCAATTATTGCCAAGTGGAATTTTGGGCTTGGTAGTAGCTGGTTTACTGGCGGCAATGATGTCTTCGGTATCTGCTACCTTTAATTCGGCTTCAACACTAATCACTATGGATTTTGTCAAACAATTAAAGCCTGATTTGAGCAGCCAACGTTTGGTACGAGTAGGGCAGTTATCTACACTTATTCTCGTTGTTTTGGCTTCTGCTTGGGTACCTTATATTGAACAAGTAAGCGACTCATTGTGGGGGTATTTACAATTAGTCATTGCGTTTACATCGCCTCCAGTTGTCTCGGCATTTGTTTTAGGCCTTTTCTGGAAAAAGGCAAACCGTCATGGTGCTTTTTACAGTCTTATAGGAGGAGGAATGTTTGCAGTGTTTATGATACTGTCTATATCATTTGGTTGGAGTACATACATCAATGAACTGCACTTTTTAGCCAAAGCGAATCTTTTATTCGCCATTAGTGTGTTGGTTCATATCGTTGTGAGTCTGTCAACGGCTGCACCTGATGCAGTGGTGGTAGCCAATTTTACTTATAAAAAATCTATTTACGATCAAGAGACAGAAGAATTAAAGTCACTTCATTGGTATCAGAACTACAGAATTCTCGCTATAATTTTAGGTGTGATTACCGTTATCGTCGTTGGATTTTTTTGGTAATTAATTGAGATTCATTCTATAGAATAGATTCAAAAGAATTAATTTTAATTGAAAATTCTAGGTTTATGAGCAATTCAAAGCAAAAAAGAGAGGCTTTAGTTTATCACGCAAAGCCTTCTCCAGGAAAAATTGCTATCATCCCCACTAAACCCTACCAAACACAAAGAGATCTAGCACTAGCTTATTCTCCTGGGGTTGCGGAACCCTGCTTAAAGATAGAAGCTGAGGCAGATGACGTTTATAAGTACACTTCGAAAGGAAATATTGTTGCGGTTATCTCCAATGGGACAGCCGTTTTAGGTTTAGGCGATATTGGTCCTTTGGCTGCTAAGCCGGTTATGGAGGGTAAATGCCTTCTTTTCAAAATATTTGCAGATATTGATGGAATTGATATTGAAGTAGACACTAAAAATGTCAATGAATTCGTTGAAACAGTGAAGCGTATCGCTCCTTCTTTTGGGGGAATAAACTTAGAGGACATCAAGGCTCCAGAAGCGTTTGAAATAGAACAGCGTCTTATAGAAGAGCTCGATATCCCAGTGATGCACGACGATCAACACGGAACTGCAATTATTTCTGCTGCAGCACTTTTAAATGCGTTGGAGTTAGCAAACAAAAAAATAGATGAAGTAAAAATTGTGGTAAGTGGGGCAGGAGCGGCTGCAGTTTCTTGCACACGACTCTACAAAGCTTTTGGTGCCAAATCAGAACATATTGTAATGCTAGACAGCAAAGGTGTTATTCGAAAAGACAGAACAAATTTGACAGCTCAAAAACTAGAGTTTGCATCTGATCGAAAAATAGACACCTTAGAAGAGGCTTTAGTCGATGTAGATGTTTTTATTGGATTGTCCATTGCTGATATTGTCTCTCCCGAAATGCTCAAAACAATGGCTGCTAATCCTATCGTGTTTGCTATGGCCAACCCAGACCCAGAAATTGCTTATGATTTAGCCATTCAAACAAGAGAGGATATCATCATGGCTACGGGTAGATCTGATCATCCTAATCAGGTCAACAATGTTTTAGGGTTTCCATTTATTTTTAGAGGAGCTCTAGATGTGCGCGCACGTAAAATTAATGAAGCTATGAAAATGGCTGCAGTAAGAGCATTAGCCGATTTGACAAAAGAACCGGTTCCTGAGCAGGTCAACATTACCTATGATATCACTAAACTCACCTTTGGAAAGGACTATATTATACCGAAACCTTTCGATCCACGGTTAATTAGCAAAATACCTATTGCTGTAGCACAAGCTGCTATCGATAGCGGGGTGGCTCGTAAAGAAATCAAAGATTGGGAGCGTTATGAAGAGCAATTAATTGTCCGCTCCGGTAATGATGATAAGTTTGTTCGTTCTATGCAAGCTATTGCTAAAAAAAACCCGAAGAGAGTTGTGTTTGCAGAAGCAGATCAAATAGATGTTCTCAAAGCAGCTCAATACGTACACGACGAAAATATAGCTACCCCCATTTTACTTGGTGACCTAGAAGTGATTTTGAGTCTTAAGGATGAAATTGAATTTGACGCTGACATTGAAATCATCGATCCGAGTAGTGAGAATGAGCGAAGTAAGCGACATGAATTCGCAGAGTTATTATGGCAAACTAATCGACGAAAAGGATTGACCAAGTACCATGCGAAGTCCATAATGATTCAACGCAATTATTTTGCTTCGATGATGGTAAGAACTGGTGCCGCTGACGCTATGATTTCGGGTTACTCCAGAGCCTTCCCCATGGTATTACGCCCAGTTTTTGAGGTCATAGGAACAGCAGAAGGTGTTCAAAAGGCAGCGACAATGAATGTGATGTTAACCAGCAGAGGTCCATTATTTTTAGCCGATACCGCTATAAATGTAGACCCTACGGCAGAGGAACTTGCTGAAATCGCGCTAATGACTGCCAATGCGGTTAAAGATCTTGGTTATAAACCAACAATTGCTATGCTTTCTCATTCGAATTTTGGTTCCTCAAAAAAGCAGCAAGCAGTGAAAGTTAGTCAGGCAGCACAAATGATGCACAAATACTATCCTGAAATTGATATCGATGGAGAGGTTCAATCTGATTTTGCACTTAATCCAGAAATGACTGCAAATGATTTTCCTTTTTCAAAACTGACGGGTAAAAAAGTGAATACTCTTATTTTTCCAAATCTCGATGCGGCTAATATTACCTATAAACTAATGAAAGAGTTACACGGTGTAAAATCTATAGGGCCGATAATGTTAGGCTTGAATCATCCAGTTCACATTTTACAGCTTAGAGCTAGTGTGGATGAAATAGTAAATATGGCAACTTTCGCCGTAGTCGATGCACAAAAACAAACAACCAAATGATTACATTCTTAAGAGGAAGACTTATAGAAAAGAATCCTACGCATGTTATTGTTGAGTGCAATGGAGTAGGATATCATGTTGATATATCCTTACACACTTATGGTTTAATTCCCGAGCAAGAATCAGTTCAAGTACACACTTATCTTCAAATTAAAGAAGATAGTCATACCCTATATGGATTTTTTGACACCGGTGAACGAGAAATCTTTAAGCTCTTAATTAGTGTAAATGGAATTGGGGCTTCAACAGCAAGAACAATGTTGTCTTCTTTAAATCCAGATGAAATTGGAACAGCTATAGCTCAAGAAGATGTAAAGAAAATACAAAGCGTTAAGGGAATTGGATTAAAAACTGCCCAGCGCGTAATTATTGATTTAAAAGATAAAATAAGTAAGGTTGAACTCACCGAAAATTTTGTAGGTATTGGTGCTGCTATGCAGCAAAAAGATGAGGCCATTTCGGCTTTAGAAGTTTTGGGATATCACAAGAAATCATCAGAAAAAATTATTGATGCACTGTTAAAAATAGACGCAGATATGTCCGTTGAGCAATTGATAAAACAAGCGTTAAATCGTCTTTAGGATATATGGTTCAAAGAATCAAGAAAAATGTAATCGTCTTCTTTTTGCTTGGAGTTTCATTGAGCTCTGCGCAAGAGCAGACTGCATCTGATTCTGTTCCAACGGGCCCTTCAATTGGAAAATTACCTGCTCTAACCTATGATGGATTTCAATCGAAGTACACCTATGATGCCATGTCAAATCAATATATTCTGAGATCATATCTAGGTGCAAATACGATTGGTTTTCCAAAAATTTTAAGTCCTGAGCAGTATTTTGAGTTGGTTAAAAAAACACAAATCAAATCGTATTTTAAAACTAAAACAGAAGCTGTTGACGGAAGAACTAGTGGGTCTCAAGAGAATCAAAGAAACTTGTTGCCAGAGTTTTACATCAATAACGATTTTTTTGAAACCGTATTTGGAGGAAATGAAATTGAAATTATTCCAAGTGGTTCAATAGCAGTTGATTTAGGTGTTTTGTGGCAAAAGAACGACAATCCTTCACTTTCACCTCGAAACCGCACCAATACTTCCTTTGATTTTGATCAAAGGATTGGAGTGGGAATTAATGGAAAAATAGGGGAGCGACTTCAAATCAACGCCAATTACGATACTGAAGCTAGTTTCGATTTTCAAAATATATTTAAATTAGATTATACTCCTACTGAGGACGATATCATCCAAAGTATTGAAATTGGTAATGTGAATATGCCTCTAGCCACATCTCTGATTCAAGGGGCAGAGCGATTATTTGGGGTGAAGACCCAATTGCAATTTGGCAAGACAACGGTTACAGCAGTGTTCTCAGAACAGCAATCACAAAATAATTCTATTCAAGTACAAGGAGGAGCAGCTGTTAACGAATTTGAATTGAGCCCTATTGATTATGACGAAGATCGACATTTCTTTTTGGCTCAATACTTTAGAAATCAATATGACGGAGCCTTAGAAAACTATCCATTTATCAACTCTCAAATTCAAATTACACGTCTTGAAGTATGGGTGACCAACAGAAGTCAACAAACCCAAAACATAAGAAATATTGTAGCCATACAAGACTTGGGTGAGCCGAATATTGAGGATACAAGAATTGGACGTTTACGTCCTGATTTGATTGATTTTTTAAATCCGCAATCCGCAGTAGGATTACCTCAGAACAAGGCCAATAAATTCAATCCGGTAAACAATGGTGCTCCGACTTACTTGATTAGTGCTATCAGATCTATCGCCACCGTTGAGCAGGGATTTGATATTCCCTCATACACTATAAATCAAGGATTTGATTACAGTTATTTAGAGAATGCTAGAAAGCTAGAAATTGGCCGGGATTATCAGCTCAATGAACAGTTGGGATACATTTCTCTGCGTCAAAAATTAAGTAACGATGAGGTTTTGGGAGTTGCCTATCAATACACCTATAATGGTGAAGTATATCAGGTTGGAGAATTTGCCAATGGAACAGCTTCTATACCTACAGGTGATTTAAATCCTTCAGACAATCAAAATCTTGTGGTCAAGATGCTTAAGAGCAATATTACCAATGTCAATGATCCTATTTGGGACTTGATGATGAAAAATATTTACGCCACTGGTGCTTTTGGACTTACTCAGGAAGATTTCAAAGTTCAAATTTTTTATAACGATCCCAGTCCGAGAAATTATATTACCCCTGCAGAGGGAAGTAGTTTTTGGCCAACAGCATTTACAGAACGCAGTTTACTTAATATTTTCAATTTTGACCGCTTAAATATTTATCGGGATTTACAAGAAAAAGGAGATGGTTTTTTTGATTATTTAGAAGGAGTCACAATCGATTCAGAAAATGGATTAATTCTTTTCACCAAGGTAGAGCCTTTTGGGTCTTTTCTTTTTGAATCCTTGCGCTCACAGGAAGAAGAGAATTATGAGGATGAAAACAGTCAATCTTATAATCCCAATCAAGATAAATTCGTCTTTAGAGATCTTTATGCTAAAACCAAAGCGGCTTCTCTTCAAAACGCAGAAAAGAATAGATTCCGAATCAAAGGAAGTTATAAAAGTCAATCTGGTTCTTCTGGAATTCCAATAGGGGCCTTCAACGTGGCAAGAGGATCGGTTCGGGTTACCGCAGGAAGTCGAATTCTACAAGAAGGTATCGACTATACGGTAGATTATCAAGCTAGTACCGTTCAAATATTAGATCAGAGTATTCAAAATAGTAATTTACCTATCCAAATAAGTGTTGAAGACAATGCTGTATTTGGTCAACAAACTAGGCGATTTAGTGGTGTCAATGTGGATCATGTCTTCAATGATAAGCTTAGAATTGGAGCAACCTGGTTAAATCTAAGTGAACGACCATTAACTCAAAAAGCAAACTTCGGGGTAGAGCCTGTCAACAATACCGTTTATGGATTTAACGGTCAGTTCAGTACTGAGCTTCCTATTTTGACTCGAATTGCCAATTTATTTCCAAATGTTGAAACGGAGGTCCCCTCTAAAGTTTCTATTCGAGCAGAGTTTGCTGCTTTAAGACCCAACGCACCTAGAATTGCTGATTTTAATGGAGAGACTACTTCATACATTGACGATTTTGAAGGAGCTCAAGCATTTTTAGATATTAAAGGAGCACAATCATGGTCGATGTCTTCTGCACCTTTAGCCTATTTTCAAGATGGTTTAGAAGGGTCAGGGCCCACAGATTCAAACAACCTCATAAACGGTTATGGTAGAGCAAAATTAGCGTGGTATTCTATCGACCCTATTTTTTATACTTCACAACGTCCGTCTTCTCTTAATCTTGACGACATTTCAGCAAATGAGACAAGGCGTATTTTTATCGACGAGATATTCCCTCAAATTGATATTGCTCAGGGGCAAACTACGGTACAAAGCACTTTAGATCTCGTTTATTATCCTCAGCAAAAAGGTCCTTATAACAACAATTCAAATTTCGATCAGCGCAGCGATGATCAAAAATGGGGAGGAATAACTAAGGCTTTAAACACAACAAACTTCGAACAGGCCAACATTGAGTATATACAATTTTGGCTCTTAGACCCTTATATTGATGGGATTACCCAAACTCAAGGGGAGTTGGTATTCAACATTGGTAATATTTCTGAAGATATTTTGAAAGATGGCCAAAAACAATACGAAAACGGTTTGGCAGTTCAAGATGCCCTGAACAACAGTATAGCTAGTAGTTGGGGTGTTGTTCCCAACAAACAATCCCTGGTATACGCCTTCGATGCAGATGACAACAATAGGCAGCTGCAAGATTTAGGTTATGATGGCCTTGGAGATGCATCAGAATCAAGTATATACACATCTAATTCCGGAGAAGACCCGGCCTTGGACAATTATGAATATTACCTCAATAGAGATGGCGGAATTTTAAATCGCTATTTCAATTTCAATAATCCACAAGGAAATGCCCCTACTGCAGTTTCTGATACGGATAGAGGATCTACAACTTTACCAGATGTAGAGGATGTTGACAGAGATTTGACCATGAACACGGTCAACGCTTATTTTGAATATCGCATTCCTATAGGACCTAACACTACTATAAATGACAGATTTGTAACTGATATTAGAGCAGGTGAAACTCAATTATTACCTAATGGACAGCAGCTTAACCGACGTTGGATTCAATATAAAATTCCTTTATCTGAATTTGATTCTGCAGTAGGTGGGATCACTGATTTCAGATCGATGAGTTTTTTGCGATTGTATTTAACAGGTTTCAGTTCGACTACTGTTTTGCGTTTTGCTACCTTGGATTTAGTTCGTGGAGATTGGAGAAATTATACCCGTAGTTTACAGCCTTTAGTAGATGCGAATTATCAAGATGATGGAACGCTAGTAGATGTAAATACTGTCAACATAGAGGAAAATACCAATAGAGCTCCTATTCCTTATACACTTCCTCCAGGAGTAGTTCGGGAACAAATCAACACCAATAATACTATTATACGACAAAATGAACAATCATTGTCATTTAGAGTGGAACAGCTCGAACCTGCAGATGCTAGGGGAGTATTTAAAAACGTAAATCTGGATTTAAGACAATATAAGCGGTTAAAAATGTTTATGCATGCTGAGTCTATTTTTGAAAACGACTATTTACCTGAGGATTTACCTATCGTAAGCTTTGTAAGATTGGGAACAGATTTTGTTGAAAATTATTATCAGGTTGAGCTCCCATTAAAGTTTTCTGATTACAGCAGCATTACTTCTGAAGAGGTTTGGCCTAACGAGAATGATTTGGATATCAACTTTGATGACTTAAAACGCATTAAATCTCAAGCGATTGCTAATCAAACTTTAAATGAACTCAGATATTTCGAAAATATAGAAGGAGAATGGATTGAGGTTAATGCAAATCAAAGCCGTACACTAGGGACCATGAGAATTGGAATAAAAGGAAATCCTTCCTTGGGAAGTGTTAGGGCGCTTATGATCGGTGTGTTGAATCAAGACGATCAGTATGCAAGAGCTGAGGTTTGGTTTAATGAATTGCGCTTAGCTGGTTTTGACAACGATGGTGGTTGGGCAGCAATCGCCGCTATGGATGCTAATATGGCTGATTTGGCTAATGTTACCGCAAGCTGGAACACCTCTACCTCAGGATTCGGTGGTATTAATCAATCTCCAAATCAAAGGGCAAGAGCCAACATGAATAGATATGATGTCGTGAGTTCGTTGGATGCTGGAAAATTACTGCCTTCGAAGTGGAATATAAGAATACCATTGAATTACGGATTTTCAAAAAGTTTAGTCACCCCAGAATTCGACCCAGTATATGAAGATTTGAAGCTTTCCGATCGTATCGCTGCCGCCTCTACCGCAGAAGAAGCTGAACAGATTCGAAAACAGGCTGAAGATTACACGCTTAATCGTACTGTTTCTTTAAATGGTTTACGCAAAGAAAGAGGCGCAGAGGCTAAAGCGAATTTTTTCGATATTGAGAATTTCACCTTCAATTTTGCGCATAGCAAGACCAATCACAGGGACTTTGAAATAGAGGACTTAATCGATGAAAACATAAATGCTTCTGTATCTTATAGTCACAGCTTCAAGCCAATTACCATAGCTCCATTGGCTAAAAAAGATTCTATTTTGAAAAGTGACTATTGGAAATGGTTAAAAGAAGTGAATCTAAATTTGTTACCCTCTTCGGTCAGTTTCAGAAGTAACTGGATAAGAAGTTTTAACCAACAGCGTTATCGTCAAGTTTTAGAACCTGGCGTGGACGCATTGGCCCTTCCTTTATTACAACAACGAAATTATCAATTTAATTGGCAGTACAGTTTAAATTACAATATCGCCAAATCACTCAAGGTAAATTTTAGTGCGAATCAAAATAGTATTGTCAGAAATTATTTTAAAACCGATGATACAGTAAACGCTGAAGAAATAAATGAAGATGCGCAGATTTGGGATGGATTTTTTGATATAGGAGAACCCAATCGTTACAGTCAGCAAATGCAACTGAATTATCAATTGCCTTTTGATAAAATCCCATTCTTAAAATTCATGAGTGCGCAGTATACTTATACTAGTAACTTCGATTGGCAAAGAGGGGGAGAGGCGCTGCGACAATTCGCTGGAAGTGAAATTAACAGTGTGCAGAATGCAAATACCCAATCTCTCGTCATCAATGCCAATTTTCAAGGCCTGTATCAATTTCTTGGATTAAATGGAGGAGCAAAAAAAGGTATTGGAAAAACATTTAAAGACGCACTTACCTCACTTAAAAGAGCTTCGATTAGTTTTACAGAAAACAAAGGAAAGTACATTCCAGGGTATACCCAATCTATAGGGCTTTGGGGAACACTTGAACCAAGTTTAGGTTTTGTATTTGGGTCACAGCAAGATGTACGATTTGAAGCTGCACGAAAAGGATATCTAACTACTTTTCAAGCGTTCAACGCTCAGTATTTGGACAACACCAATACTCAAGCTACACTTGCAGCGACCATTCAACCTAGTCGATCTTTAACCATTGATCTTGCAGCAGATCGCAGATACAATTCGAGCTATGCTGAGCGTTTTCAAATTGAAACAGCTGCTGATGGAGCTTTTAATTATGTAAATCTACTAGGTAATCAAAACGGTAATTTTAGCATTACAAGTAGTATGATTAGAACTGCATTTAGTGAGTCTAATACAGCAGAAGATTCTGCTCTTTTTCAAAAATTCAGAGAGAACAGATTGGCAATCGCAAATCGATTGGCGGCAAATTTATCAGATGGAGCCATCTTAAGAGATGAGGATGGATTTCCCAATCGTTACGGAAAAACAAGTCAAGATGTTTTATTTCATTCCTTTTTTGCGACCTACACTGGAGCGGATACCCAGAACTCTGATTTGAGTACGTTTAAATCCTTGCCTATACCCAATTGGACTTTAAAGTATACTGGACTTATGAATTCGGACTGGTTTAAGGATAAATTCCAGCGTTTCAGTCTGACACATGCCTACAGGTCTGCATTTAGTATCAATTCGTTTCAGACCAATTTATCTCGAAATGATGGTCTTTACAATATCGAGAATCAAAATATCAAACCTGAACTTATTATGAATAACGTTGTTTTAAATGACCAGTTCAACCCCTTGATTCGAGTAGATTTTGAAATGAAAAACAGCCTTAGTGTATTGGCAGAGATCAAAAAGGACCGTGCCTATTCTTTGAGTTTTGACAATAATTTACTTACCCAAATCAGTGGCACAGAATTGACATTAGGTTTGGGATACCGTTTAAAAGATTTGCAATTCAGCTCAATGGTTGGACAGAGCAGAAGGGTGTTTCAAGGAGATTTAAACATCAAGGCAGATATTTCTATACGAGACAACATCACAATTTTGAGAAGTATCACCTCTGACAATCGGCAAATCACATCTGGGCAACGTTTGTTTTCCACAAGAATAAGCGCTGATTACGCCCTTACAAAGAATATTAATGCCCTCTTTTTCTACGATCAAAACTTTTCTAAATTCAAGGTTTCAACAGCCTTTCCTCAGCAAACCATTAACACTGGTTTTTCACTGCGATACAATTTTGGAGATTGATGTTAAACCTACTTTGAGATAGTTTGGTTTTCGCTTAAATTTGAGAAAACTAAATTGTGAACTGAATGAACATACCTGAAAATTTAAAATACACCAAAGACCACGAATGGATTCGTGCAGAAGGTGATACAGCAATTGTGGGTATTACAGATTTTGCTCAAGGCGAATTAGGTGATATCGTATATGTAGAAGTGGAGACTGTTGATGAAGATATCACTAAAGATGAGGTCTTTGGAACGGTTGAGGCTGTTAAGACCGTCTCTGACCTTTTTATGCCCTTAAGTGGAACCGTCACCGAATTCAATGAAAAATTAGATGACGAGCCTGAACTCGTCAATTCAGATCCCTACGGAGAAGGTTGGATGGTAAAAGTTCAACTCTCAGATTTAGAAGAAATCACTGACTTATTGGACTCAGAGGCCTACAAAACCTTAATTGGTGGATAAAATTCTAAAGTTTAAGTTTAGAATGGCTTTTGTTGTTTGGATTTTGGGAATAACTACTTTGAGTTTTGCGCAATTGGAGAATGACCTGCTATCAACCGAATTGTTTGTAGGCTTTGACAAAGTCGCTCATACCGTTTTTTACTTAGGCTTTACTTTTTTGTTATCCCTTGGTTTTGTGGAGTATAAACGTGCAGAACTAACCATTAAACAACTCATTGTGATCGGACTTATAGCGGCTTCTTATGGATTATTGATTGAATATTTACAACAAGAATTAACCAGCTCAAGACAGGCAGAGTTCTATGACATTTTGGCGAATTTGACGGGTACTTTAGTTGCAGTATTATTTTTGAATTACTCCTCTTGGTACTATAGACATTTAAATTAGTCAAATATTTATAGCACTTTTAGAATTAATAATTAAATTAGCGTTTATCAAATAGATTATTATGGAACTGAAAAAGAATCCGAAAGCAGATATCAATCAAAACAGCAGCTTCTATTTTGTGATAGGTTTGGCTGTTGTAATGCTTGTTGTTTGGAGAGCTTTAGAATACAAAAAATACGATAAGACGAATGATTATGACATCGCCTTAAATATAGAGGATCAATTAGATGAGGAAGTGCCGATGACCGAACAAATTAAAACTCCCCCACCTCCCCCACCTCCAGCAGCTCCTGAAGTAATTGAAGTTGTTGAAGATGAAGAAGAGGTCGAAGAAACTGTAATCGAATCAACTGAAACTTCACAAGAAGAAGAAGTTATTGAAATAGACGATGTAGAAGTTGACGATTTCGACGAGGACATTACTGTTCCTTTTGCTGTAATTGAAGACGTTCCTATTTTTCCAGGATGCGAGGGTTCAAGTAATAAAAAAACGTGCTTCCAAGAAATGATGCAAAAACACATTAGAAAGAACTTCCGTTATCCAGAAATAGCACAAGAAATGGGTATTCAAGGAAGGGTAAATGTGATGTTTGTCATCCAAAAAGACGGAAGTATTGGAGGAATTCGAATGAGAGGTCCAGATAAGAATTTAGAAACTGAAGCCTTGAGAATCATCAACAAGCTTCCAAATATGACTCCTGGAAAGCAGAGAGGAAGACCAGTAAAGGTTCCGTTCAGTATTCCAATCACATTTAGATTACAATAATATCAAAACTAAGTCTCTAGGGCTTGGTTTTTTGTTTTGTTTTAAACTTTGATAAATACTTCTTCTTACGCTCCAGATTTATCACAAATGATTTTGGTTTCATCAGGTATTAGCGCATAAAGACCTTTGTGTGCTTTTAAATATCCATCAATACTGCCTCCATTAGCGATATCGATATAAGGGTGTCTATTGGCCAAGTAGTTATCCCCCATGTTTATTACGTCCTGCTTGACAAAATAAATAACGCTATCTTCATCGGTATGTGCATTATCCAAAGGAAGAATGAGTAGAGCTTCGTCTAATTCATACAAATTTATCTGTTCAGCATAACTGATTTTGGGCAGGGCCTCTATTTTTCCCTTGCTCTTTCAATTTGAGGCACATATTTTTAAAGTTGGTAACCTCCAGTGTAATCTCTGTGCATATACGTGTGGATTAAAAAAGCTATTAGCTTATCGCTTTTGGTCTCAATTTTAGCTTTTATGGCCTCTCTAATAGTTGCAAATTGAGAATCAATCATATAAGCAGTTAGTCTGAGGATTCGAATAAGCCAATATTACCTCCTCGTCCTTCAAGCATATATATGTATGGACTAAGTTGCTCAACTTTGATTTCAACTTATTGACTCCAAGTACTTAGAGAAACAAGAAGCAAGGTTAATTTCAATAGAGTTTTCATAGTTTTCTTTTGTATTCTATAATATACGCACCTTATCTTTGCGCCTTAAATCGAGAAGAAAGAAAATATCTTGAATAATTTAGCATCCTTGACATGGGGCGATTTTAAGGCTCTTACTAAGATTAGACTTGCTTTTAGTGTGGTTTTTTCTTCCCTAGCCGGATACCTTCTCGCAGCTTACGAAATTGACGCATTTGAAATCTATCTCCTATTAGCAGGGGGCTTTTTTCTTGTGGCTGCTTCAAATATTTATAATCAGGTTATTGAAATTCAACTCGATGCCAAAATGAAGCGGACCTCGAATCGTCCACTACCCAAAGGAAGAGTGCATCCTAAAACAGCCTTATTTATGGCTGTTACTTTTACACTTTTGGGGGCTTTTCATCTCTATTATCTCAACGGACAAACGGCTTTTTTTGGCCTGTTATCTACAGCTCTTTACGTTTTATTTTACACTCCATTAAAGACCAAAACACCCTTAGCTGTTTTTGTAGGAGCTATCCCCGGGGCCATACCCTTTATGCTTGGATGGGTAGCCGTAACCGATGATTTTGGAATTGAAACCGGCACTTTATTTATGATTCAGTTTTTTTGGCAGTTTCCACATTTTTGGGCCCTAGGTTGGATGTTAGATGAAGATTATAAAGCGGGAGGTTTTAAGATGCTCCCTACCTTGAAAAAAGATCAAAGTACGGCACTTCAAATCATTTACTACACCTTTTGGACTATTTTGAGTTCAATCATTCCTTACTTTGGATTTACAGGCAGGTTGATATTATCATTGCCCGCCGTGTTGTGCGTTTTATTGCTCGGCTTATTCATGTTGTATCCTGCTTTGCAGCTCTATCGACTTCAAGAGACTATCTTTGCACGAAAATTGATGTTGCATTCAGTGATCTATATAACACTCATTCAAGTCATCTATGTAATAGATGCTTTAGTATAACAGAAAGCTATGGAAAAAAAATCGTTGGAATTAGAGTATAAACAAAAAGAAAACCGCTCAAAAAAGATGCTACTGTGGTTTGGTTTAGTCAGTTTAGTCATGGGCTTTGCGGGTTGGACCAGCGCATATATCGTCAGCAGTAAACGCAAAGATTGGGTCTCGTCTATGGAGTTGCCTCAGGCATTTCTATGGAGCAGTATTGTGATTATTTTATCGAGTGTAACCTACATTTTTGCCTCAAAACAATTAAAGAAAAACGAGTTGCAAAAAACATTTATGGCTCTAGTCGCCACATTTGTTTTAGCCTTGGTCTTTGTTTTGTTTCAGTTTGTTGGATTTTCTCAAATGATTCAAAATGGCTATTACTTTACTGGACCCACATCGAGCATAAAAATGTCCTTTATTTTTTTAATAGCTTTTGTTCACCTTGTACATTTGTTTGCGGGCCTGATTTCACTGTCAATAGTGCTCTTTAAGACCTTTAAGCAGAAGTACAGTTCAACCGATAAATTAGGCTTTGAATTGAGTGCCACCTTTTGGCATTTTCTAGGGGCATTGTGGATTTATTTAATTCTCTTCATGTATTTGGTGAACTAAAGTTTTTGAATTGTTCACAAAAATGTAAATTTGCGTGCAATGATAACCTAATCTGGAATATGGAACATTCAAATTCAGTTACTGCAACTGGCGATTCATGGAATGGAGGAGGAGACCAACCTCTAAGAGCGAGCTATGGAAAAATGATGATGTGGTTTTTCATCGTTTCCGATGCATTGACTTTCTCTGCTTTTATTGCGGCCTACGGATTTTCGAGATACAAATTCATTGAAACCTGGCCAATCGCAGATGAAGTATTTACTCACGTACCTTTCTTTCATGGAAATTACCCCATGTATTATGTGGCCTTCATGACCTTTGTTTTAATTATGTCTTCAGTTACCATGGTATTGGCTGTGGATGCTGGACATAAAATGAAGCAATCCAAAGTCGTTTTCTACATGTTTCTAACGATCATAGGCGGATTAATTTTTGTCGGTTCACAAGCATGGGAATGGGCAACTTTTATTAAAGGAGACTTCGGGGCATTAGAAACTAAAGGTGGACGAATTTTACAATTCGTCGATTCCTCTGCAGGCGAGCGTATGGCTATAAGTTCATTCGCTGTCGATATTCCAACAGAAAGAGCAAATCATACCAGACAAAGTGGAATTTGGTTTACAGAAGGAGAATCAATGACAAGCTTTTCTCTAGCTGAAGTAAAAGCTGGTTTTGAAGCCAACGATAATATCTTAATACAGACAGAACAAATCAATGAAGAGGGAGAGAAGACGATCCTTAGTCGAGAAGAATCTCTGGGTAGATTGACACAAGCTGTTCGGGTTGTAGAAGGAGCAAATCTCATTCGAAACGAGTACGGTAGCCGACTCTTTGCTGATTTCTTTTTCTTTATAACTGGTTTTCACGGATTTCACGTATTTTCTGGAGTAGTGATAAACATAATTATTTTCTTCAATGTCCTGATGGGAACCTATGAAAAGAGAGGTCACTATGAGATGGTTGAAAAAGTTGGTTTGTATTGGCACTTTGTAGATTTGGTTTGGGTATTTGTATTTACCTTCTTTTACTTGGTCTAATTTGTAAACAATAAGATTATGGCACACGAGCACAAATTAAGTATTTTCAGAGGGTTGGTAACCTTCCAAAACAATATTCAAAAAATATGGGGTGTACTTATATTTTTAAGTATAGTAACTACTGTAGAGGTAGCATTAGGTATCATCAAACCAAGCATCTTAACAGATTACTATTTATTTGGTATCAAAAGAATCAATTGGATTTTTATTATTCTAACCATTGTAAAGGCATACTACATCGCATGGGACTTTATGCACTTAAGAGATGAAAAAGCCTCCCTAAGGCGAACTATCGTATGGACACCCTTCTTTTTGGTTTCTTATTTGGTTTTCTTATTGTTAATTGAGGCCACTTATATTTACGAAGTTTTTAAAAACTCCTTTCTAGCTTGGAATTTTTAGTATAAGAATTCATTTTTCGCGAAGAGTTTAAAGGCGGTTTATACCGTCTTTTTTATTTTTGTATCATTATGAAAAAGATTATTGTTTTAGTTGTATTATTTATTCTCCCGCTAGCGGCCTATTTATTTTTTGCTTCGGGTGTGAATAATTTTGGTCGTTTACCTATTTTAAAAGAAAAGGTAGGTGAATTGAAAATGCTTTCAAACGAGACTGAACTTTCTTTGGATGGTAAAATCACTATACTCTCATACATGGGATCTGATTTAGCTGCAAAGCGAGGTTTTTTATTTAACTACAATCAAAAGATATACAAGCGTTTTGCTGACTTTAACGATTATCAAACAGTAGTTGTCCTCGACACTACTCAAAGAGCTGAGGCTATTGATTTAATTCGAGAATTAGGAGCAATTACAGATACCAGCGCGTGGAAATTTATCTTTTCGAATGAAAATCAAATTCAAGAACACTTTTTAACTCTTGACGTTCCTTTTAGACTCAATAAAAATTCAGCGACCAACCAATTATTTATTATTGATAAAGAACGAAACCTAAGAGGTCGTATTGATGATGAAGATCAGGGGTTAAAATATGGGTACGATTGTTCTAGGGTTGCTGATCTCAATAACAAAATGGAGGATGATGTGAAGATTATTCTTGCAGAATATCGTTTAGCCTTAAAAAAGAATAATGCAAAGTAGAACCAATAAACAGCGAAAATTCACATTGATTTGGATTTCAATAATTGTGGTCTTATTCGGTGTATTGGTCATTCCAAGTATTTTGAATCGAATAAAAACCAAAAGCGTTACAGACTATCGAAGAGCTATAGGAACTTCAGAATACATGTATTCGGAAAATGAGAAATTATCTTATGTATTGAACGCTGGTAAACCTCGAAAAATGCCATCCTTCAGGCTTATCAATCAGGACAGTTTAGAAGTGGACAGTTCAAACTTGTCAGGTAAAGTGGTAATTGTAGATTTCTTCTTTACGAGCTGTCCTACTATTTGTCCAATAATGAGCAGAAATATGGCGCTACTTCAAGACGAATTTAAAACCAGTCCTGTAGAACTTGTCTCCATTAGTATCAATCCCAAATATGATAAGCCAGAAGTATTGAGGTCATACCTGGAAAATTACGGCATAATAAATTCTAACTGGAATCTATTAACTGGAGACCGAGAGGGTATCTATGAAATTGCCAGAGAAGGATTTTATTTATATACTGAAGAAAACGATGAGGTTGTCGGAGGATTTGAACATTCCGGTATGTTTGCCTTAATAGATAAGGAGGGGTATATCAGATCGCGTTCAGATGAATATGGAAATCCAATTGTTTATTATCGTGGTTCGGTATTTAAAGATGCTGGTGTGAATAGTGATGGTGAAGAAGAGCAGATAGGCATTCTAATTGAAGACATCTATAAATTGCTAAAAGAAAACTAAAATGAAAAACGAAAAAAGAGTAAATCTATTGATTAATATCGTGTCCATAGTAATTCCAGTAGTGGTCGCATTATTATTTCAAGTAAAATTGCCAAATGTAGAACCTTTGACGTTCTTACCGCCGATTTACGCGTCAATAAATGCTTTAACGGCTGTTCTTTTAATTTTGGCCCTAAGAGCGATTAAATCGGGAAACAAAAATTTACATCAGCGGTTAATCAACCTTTGTATGTTAGCTTCACTGCTCTTTTTAGTTATGTATATCGCGTATCACATCACTTCATCTCCTACATCATTTGAAGGAGGCGAGGCTATAAAGTACGTGTATTACTTTGTGCTTATTTCACATATTTTACTCTCAATCATCATAGTACCCCTGGTGCTAAAAACCTATTCTAAGGCCTACTTAAACGATTTTATAGCCCACAGAAAGTTGGCTAAGATTACCTTTCCGATTTGGTTATATGTGGCTATTAGTGGCGTCGTGGTTTACCTTATGATTTCACCTTACTATGTTTAAAAAGTTAAGTCGTCCTCTACTATTATTAGTATTTATCTCCTATCAGTCAAGTACTTATGCTCAATGTGCAATGTGTAGAGCTGTGCTTGAAAGTGAGGGAAACCAATCTACTGCGGAAGGTATTAATGATGGTATCGTTTACTTAATGGCTGTTCCTTACATTTTAGTAGGTGCCGTCTTTTTTGCAGTGTATCGCACACTGGTGTTACGCAAAAAATAGGCTTTTCATAAACGGGCACAGCAATTTATAAATCCCGTAGAATACTTTTTTTTATCTTATTGATAATGAAATAGTTTGCTGAATAAATAACCCTAGATCAGTAAACTATGAACAGTATCAAAAACCTGAAGAGAATTCACAAGTTAATTCAATCTGAATGCACTGGAACTCCATTGGAACTCTCAAATCGCTTTAATATAGGTGAGCGCTTAGTGTATCATTTAATTGAGCAGCTTAAAGATTTTGAAGCTCCAGTTAGCTACGATCGAAGCCGAAGAACATACTACTACAAAAAAGATTTTGATATTGAGGTTGACATTTGTGTTAAACTTCTAAATCACGAAAAAATCACTCATTTATTAGTATAATTTTTAAAGTGCAAGATTTATACGTTGAAACCAATTTTATTTGCTGAAAAAGTAAAATATGGATGAATTTAAATGGAAGTGTGCCAAAGTCGTAATGATTGTCCTAGGTACTCACTCTTGTGACTATTTAATTAACTTCTAAAATTTTATTGTATAAATAAAAATTAGAATTACATGATTATTTTGAAATTCAAGAACTGGAACAACACTATGAAATGGGATGGATTGGTGGTGGAGAAGTTCAGGCCAGTTAAGGACCTGAAGGAGATTTTAAAATTTAGAAATATTATATAAATTTAAATTTACTCATCAAATCATTTATGCAGCTCAAGCCAAGATGGCTTTGATTGTAATTTATTGATGTAACTGAATGCGGATATATTCATCAAGCATATA
>MDTC01048703.1_pt1 | contig 50234 bp, 38 predicted proteins | sample 811181 | NCBI WGS metagenome assembly MDTC01 (sample SAMN05326644, study PRJNA326480) | marine metagenome | isolation source: seawater | place: Pacific Ocean: North | collected 2011 | reverse complement strand
CGAGTATATCCCCTTCAGTTTTTACTCACAACCCCCCTTCTTTTCGGTGACTTCACGTGATAGACTTGTTCCCTTTCAAGAAACCCCCTGAACGGTTACGACCCTTTTTCCCCTGCTTGTTTTCGCTGGGATACACTCTCTGAAGGCCAGTATTCCACGCTCTGCAGTGATATCCGCTAAGCCGCCCCCACACACGCTCCACACAAAATTCATCAAAAATTCACAATTCTCTCCAACCTATTTTCAATGAATTGGATACCTTGTGCCAAAATCTTGCGATCTTTATCCGCATTTCGTAAGATGCCCAGACCCTCGAAAGACCTGGAGGTCAAGGTCTCCCGGTACATTGTGTGTCATATCATGCAACCGATATGCGACACCGGTTCACACAACCCTTGACATTGACGAGATATAACGACGATGAGCCGTACGAAAGAAACGCTTCACATCCCCGATCACCTCAGGGGAAATGACAAACAAAAAGTTCCAGCTTACATCGAAAATTCACGCCCAAAGAGCATTTTGCGGCTGTTGTTTCGATTGACTGTCTTCTTTGGAATGACTGGGTTTGTCATGGGGTCTTGTGGTGGCATGGCGATTTTCGCTCGCTATGCGACAGGAATTCCCCATCTCAATAGCCTTAACCAGTATCGTCCACCCCTCCCGACTGTTGTTTACTCCCATGGCGAAGATGTCATCGGCGAGTTTTCCGCAGAGCGGCGGGTCTTGGTCCCTCTCGAAAAGATCCCCAAAAAACTTCTGTATGCGTTTGTTGCTGCTGAAGATGATCGCTTCTTCAAGCATGGTGGTGTCGATCCCCTTGGGATTATGCGCGCTGTCGTGAAGAACTTGAAAGCCGGACGGATCAAAGCAGGTGGTTCGACTCTGACACAGCAGGTCGCCAAGACCTTTCTGCTTGATCGACTCGTGATCAAAATGCGCGATGGTCTCTGTCGAAGTGATAAGCAATGTGGTTGGCGCCAGCGATGTAAGACTCGTGCAGGTCGTCCATATGGCCGGTGTGTCAAACGATCATTTCGTGCTTGCTCCAAGCAAGTGACGGTCATCTACCAAGGGAAACCCACAAAAGTCTACAGAGGATACACCACCATGTGTGATCCTCATGAGGTCTGTCGACCACAATGTAAAGATAAGGTCGAAAACCAAGCCGGACTCTGTCCCCAGTGGATGTGTGTGCCTGCTGCGCCCAAACCCACTTGTCAAACGAGCCAAAGCTGTCGTTTTGGTGAACGTTGTACGGATGGTGAATGTAAGCCGAGTTTTCAGGCGCAAATTGCTGACATTTTGGATAAGCTCGCGCAAAAAGGTGCTGAGGTCCATCGCGTCAAAGCCCCCGAAAAGATCTTGTCTGAGCTGCGAGGCGACTTCAAACGCAAGACGCAAAAATACGTCGAGATCAACGCAAGACAAGCCGCGCGTATCAACAAACAAAAAATTGAACGACTCCCTGGCGTTCGCGTTGTCTACCGATTTGCTGAGAAGAGCTTTAAGCGGAAAATTCGCGAAGCTATCCTCGCCACACAGCTCGAACGCAAGTTTACAAAAGGACAGATCTTGTGGTTGTACCTGAACCACATCTACCTCGGACACCATGCCCACGGTGTACAGGCTGCCGCGCAAAACTACTTTGGTAAAAATGTTTGGGAGCTGACGCTCGCAGAGTGTGCGCTCCTCGCTGGACTCCCCAAGAAGCCAAGCAGGGCCGATCCATACCGTTATCCCGATCGTGCTCGAACTCGTATGACTTATGTTCTCAAGCGTATGCACGAGATGGGGTACATCTCCAAAGCGGAAAGAGAACAAGCGCTCAACGAGCCCATCAAGACAAAAGCCATCCCCAACCTGTTTTTTGAAAAGACACCTTACTTTACCGAAGAAGTCCGCAAGCAATTGCTCTCGACATACGGAAAAGAAGGTTTGCTCAAAGGTGGGATGGAGGTCTACACATCGATCGATACAGAGAAGCAAATGCTCGGACGTCGCGCGCTTCGAAAGGGGCTGAAGAACCTCGACATCCGCCAAGGGTATCGTGGCCCACTTGGTGTGATCCCCAAACAACATTGGAGCAAAGCGCTCGACAAAGCAGCGAAATTCTATGGACCCGGTCCCCTCAAACCCAAAATGATTTATGCAGGCCTCGTGACACGCATCAATCGACGCAAACAACAAGTGACTGTGAAGGTTGGACATCACATCGGTATTCTTCCTCTTGCGGGGATGCGATGGGCACGTAAACCCAACCCGTACAGAAGTTACAAAGGAAACATGATCCGTCGCATCGGAAAGACCTTGCGTCCTGGCTATTGGATTCTTGTCGAACCTGTAAAGAGTTGGAAAGATCTTCGTACACGTTCAAGAGTCTATGATCGGACGATTCCTCGCCGTGGTCTGTTGTTCCGCCTGCGTCAGCATCCAAAAGTAGAAGGGGCGTTGGTTTCGATCGATCCACACAGCGGCTACATCGAGACATTGATCGGTGGGTATGCTTACAAAAGAAGCCAGTTTAACCGCGCTTTGTATGCTTGTCGTCAACCTGGATCATCGTTTAAGCCAATCGTCTACACAACAGCGCTTGAGAATGGATACACGCGCAAGGTGAGAGGGAAAGATGTCCATGAGCCGATCACACCCGGTTCTATCTTGCAAGATACACCTCTCGTATACGACTCGGGAACGGATCCAACCGCAGCTCGATACAAACCTAGCAACTATTCAGGTCGGTATGAAGGGGATATGTTGCTACGTACTGCGTTGATGAAGTCCAAAAACATCCCCTCTATCCGTTTGATGATGAAGGTGACGATGGACAAGGTGATCGAGTACGCTCGCAAATTTGGGTTGACGACAGAGCTGCGCAAAGAGCTTGGGCTTGCCCTCGGTCAATCTTGTGCCAAACCCTGGGAGATGGCGATGTTTTACGCGATGCTGGCGCGTGGCGGACTCAAAGTCAATCCCGTCTTTATCAAGATGGTCATCAACAGAGATGGCGAGGTGGTCGAAGATCAGCGTTCATACGATGATCCTTCACTGAGTCCAGAGTCCCAAATTAACCGCTTTGAGGATGCGTTGTTGCGTGAGGAGAAGCGTCTCATCAGCCGTCAAACTGCGTATCTGATCACGACGATCCTTCGACAAGTTGTGCTGTATGGTACTGGTGTAGCGGTACGTAAGCTCAAAAAACCTGCAGCAGGGAAAACGGGGACCACCAACGATTCGTTTGACGTCTGGTTTACTGGTTTTACACCCCTCCATGCGACAGTCGCTTGGCTTGGGTTCGATAAAAACGAGAGCCCACTTGGGAGTTGGGAGACGGGTGGGCAGACTGCCGCGCCTGTTTGGGTCGAGTACATGAAGGGTGCCACAAAAGGTCTCAAATGGAAGGAGTTTCAGGCGCCTCCTGGGATCGTCTGGAGGCGGATTGATCCGAAGACAGGAAAACTCGCAAACGTCGATACTTCTGGTGCGATTAGGTTGCCGTTTAAGGCTGGAACGGAGCCCAAAGATCGCGTCAATAAACGTGGTCAAGTGAAGGCCGACGATTTCTACAAAGAGATGTAGTGCGTTTTTTTTCCACACGAACCCTCCTATCTGACCGCATGTAGGCTCCAACTCTCCTTCCCTGCAAACGATTTTCGGTTGATTTTTCCAGTCACATTGTATATCTCCATGTGGTTTCTCTATCCTGGCCACAAGGAACGTTGCCTGACCAAACACGGAGTTGAGCTTGAATACCCACGACGCAAATGAAGCAGATGAGTTGGAACAGGTAGGACAACTACATAGCCTACGCCTCGCGCTAAAAGAGAAGGAAGAGGAGTGCAGTGATCTGCAACGTGAACTTGCTGCATTCGCACACTCTGTTTCCCACGATCTCCGCGCTCCCCTCAATCACATTGTTGGATTTGTCTCTCTGCTCAAGGACTCTTTGGGAGATTCTCTCGGTGAAGAGGAGGCCTCGTACATCGACACGATCCTTGAGTCTTCTGATCAGTTGCGTTCCCAGATTCAAGCGCTCCTCGAATATTCGCGGCTCAACCAGGCGGAGATGTATCACATCGAGATTGAGTTTGACATCTTGGTGAAAGAGGCGATCGAGCAAGTCGAGCGGAGTCGCCCTCATTGTCAGGTTGACTGGCATATTGACGCGATGCCTCTCGTGTTTGGAGATCCCACAATGCTGAGGCAGTTGTTACTGTGTTTATTCGATAATGCCGTGAAATATACGCGTTCTGCCGAACAACCCAGAGTGGATATGGTGCGTTTATCTTGTGAAGAGCCGGGCTTTGCACTGTTCGCAGTGAAAGACAATGGAATTGGCTTTGCACCTGCACAAGAGAAACAAATCTTTTATGTTTTCCAAAGACTCCATCACATCGAAGAGAAGGATGGATTGGGGATGGGGTTGGCGAAGGTGCAAAGATATGTTCATCGTCATGGTGGACGCATTTGGGCACATGGAGAGCCCGAAGAAGGGGCCAGTTTTTACTTCACCTTGCCGCTTTATCAGGGAGAGGATGGATAAGAGGTCGATGTCTTGGGGGCTTAAGCGGGGCGGCGCATGTGCCACGCTTTGGGTTTGAGGAAGGTGGTGATGCCGATGTGGGAGAGGGTGGAGCCCATGCCGGAGTGATTTCTTCCGGTCCACGGCAACCGTGGGCTGACTCTGTCACAGCAATTCCAATACACACTTCCTGTATCCATTTCTGCGAGGATGGCTTCGGCTCGTTGCATGTCTTGGGTGAATACGCCTGCGGTGAGGCCGTACTCAGTATCACACATCTTCTCGATCGCTTCGGCGTCATTCTCGACAGCCTGAATGCCGATCACAGGACCAAACGTCTCGTCTTTCATGAGCAACATATCGTGGTTGACATCACGGAAGACCGTCGGCGCGAAGAAGTGTCCTTTTCCTTCGAGTGGGGTTCCACCAAGGAGGCAAGTGGCCCCTTTGGCTTGGGCGTCGTCTATTTGTTGTTGTAAGACTTCGAACTGTGCGCCTCGTGCGAGCGGCCCGATAAAGGTCCCTTCTTCCATAGGGTCGCCAACTTTGTAGTCCTTGACTGCTTCTACAAAGGCTTCAACAAACGGTTCGTAGATGTCTTTGTGGACGTATATACGTTCGATGGCGCAGCAGCTCTGTCCCGCGTTGTAAAAAGCACCTTCTGCTGCGGAGATGGCTGTTTGTTGGACATCGACGTCGTCACAAATGTAGACAGGGTCTTTGCCACCAAGTTCGAGTTGGACTTTCATCATCTGTTGAGCAGCCGCAGAGAGGATTTTTTTCCCCGTAGCATATGAGCCCGTAAAGAAGACCCCATCGAGTGGTTGGTTGAGTAGTGCGGCACCAACGTCGCCACCGCCAACAACTGCGATACAGACATCTTTTGGGATCCCTGCGTTGTGCAAGCGTTCGACAATCGCGAGTCCTGTCAGAGTGGTAAACTCGGAGGGTTTGTAGAGGACCGCGTTGCCTGTAAGCAGGGCGGGAATAAAGACATTGCTGCCGACAAAATAGGGATAGTTCCAGGCGGATATATTGGCGACAACACCGAGTGGGTCGTAGGATATGACTTCACGCATCGCTGGTAAGTCTTCGGTGTCCTCTGTTGGGAGGACTTGTTCTTGTCGGAGGAATTGCTCTGTGTGCGCGAGGAAGAAGTCGATACGAGCACGAGTCCCTCTGATTTCACCGAGCGCCTGTCCGAGTGGCTTGCCCATCTCTTGTGTGAGGAGTCGTGCGAGTTCGTCTTCGTCGGCTGCGAGGGCGTCGCGGAATGATGAGATCGCAGCAGCTCGTTCTTGGTAGGGCCGCTTGCGCCACTCTTTTTGTGCGCGTTTTGCACGAAGGAAGGCGTCCTTGATGCTATCTGGTGTGTCAGTCTCTATATCCTTGATATGACTTTCATCTGTGGGGTTTTCGATGTGGAGCATGATTCATTCTTTCGTGTGTATGGAGGGCTTATGATTGTCGGGCTCGTGCAGCCTCAAACAGCGCATCCATGAGAGGTTTTCTTGGGAGTAAATTGGGATCGTTATCTTCGATGAACTCGGGGTGCCATTGCACACCAACGGCGAAAGGTTTGCTTGGATCTTCGCCCCCTTTGAGTACAAACGCCTCGATGATGTCGTCATCTTTTGAGAGGCATCCGATTTCAAGACCTGGTGCGAGATCTTTCACGGCTTGGTGGTGGATGGAGTTGATCGTACAAATATCGCTGGATGAAGGGTAGAGCTTCGCGAAGTCACTCCCCTCGATGAGAGTCGCTTTGTGGTGACATCCATCGTACAAATCCTGATCCTTATGGTCTGTTTCGCTTGGATTTTGTATATCGAGATCTTGATAGAGGGTCCCACCGAGGGCGACGTTCAAAATCTGGAATCCTCGACAAAGTGCGAGGATGGGAACATTCTTTTCGATGCACTTATTGATCAAAGCGATATCGTACTCGTCGCGGATTGGGTCGCCGGGCCAACGTTCTGAGATGGGTTGTTCATTGTAGCTCTGTGGAGCAACGTCCGAACCTCCCTGTAGTACGAGTGCATCGATCTGGTCGACTAACATGTCCAGATCAAATGCTCCCCAGGGGCGTGGCAGGAAGATTGGAAAGCCACCTGCACCCATGACCCAACGAAGTGTTGACTCCTCGGCGTAGAGGAGTGTCTTGGTGTAAAAGTAAGGTCGCTCTGAATCAGGGTAGAGAAAACAAGCAGAGATGCCGATGCGAAGAGGTTTTTGACTCATGAAATTCCTTGATGGTGATAGGACTAAAGTGTGCCGTTGATGGCGCTTTGGAAGAGGGTGTGAAAGTCCTCTTGTGAGACAGGGCGTGGATTGAGCTGATGGCATCCATCGGCCAAGGCGTATTGTACGAGCGCATCGATTCGCTCTTCATCGACGTGGACCTCTGAGAGTTGTGAGGGGATACTCATCGCTTGTTGAAGCTCTCGGAGATAGTTGACAAAGCCTTCCACGCTGTGCTCGGTTGCGCCAACAGCACGAGCCATGTCCGCGAGGCGTTCGGGGACAGCTTCACCGTTAAAGGTCATGGTGTAGGGGAGGAGGATGCCGTTGGCGAGTCCGTGGTGAAGATCGTGGACTGTGGAGAGTGAGTGCGCCATGGAGTGAGTGACACCAAGTCCCTTTTGGAAAGCCGTCGCGCCCATGAGCGACGCCATGAGCATTTTTCCTCTCATGTCGAGTTGGTGTGCCAGCGTCTCTTCGTCGAATGTTTTCGTGTGTACACGTTCCATCGCGATGTGGTAGCAAGGAAGCAGACTCCCTGCGATCAGTCGAAGACCTTCAAGCGCGATGCCATCACACAAGGGAGAAAAGCCTGGGGCGACATACGCTTCGATCAAGTGAGACATCGCGTCCAGTCCGGTGGAAGCTGTGATATGTGCAGGAAGATCCAGCGTCAACTCCGGGTCCATCAGCGCTGCAACGGGCAACAAGCTGGGATCGAAGATGATGCGCTTCTTCCGGGTCTCATCGTCTGAGATCACTGCGCTGCGGCCTACTTCGCTTCCTGTCCCTGCTGTTGTTGGGATGGCTACCATGTAGGGAATCTTTGAGGCATCAACGGGGCGCGCGTTTTCCAAACCATCTTCATAGTCGAAGAGATCTCCTTCGTGATCGACCATCAGCGCGATGGCTTTCGCGACGTCGAGCGCTGCGCCTCCACCGAGCGCTATGATCGCGTCATTACTATGCGCTTTGTAATGCTCGACTCCTGCGATGACATGGGAGTGTAGGGGGTTGCCTTGAAAGTCGGAAAAGACAGTAAATGCGATGTCTTCCTTTGATAAAGAGTCTGTCACTTGTGCAAGCAGCGGTAAAGCTGCGATGCCACTATCCGTTACAACGAGTGGTTTGTGTTGGTCGTTTGATTGCGTGAGAGAGGAGAGCAAGTGTCTCGCGCCCGGACCGTAAGAGATCGCTGTTGGAAAGTGGAAGCGTTGAATGGTCATCTATCTCAAACCCTTTCTTGTTCCTTGAAGAAAAGCACACATTATACCTCGAAGGATTGGAAAGCCAAGTGTTCGCACATCGCTCCCTTTGTGTGAGGATTTTGACTTCTATGGTGGTTCGATGCACATTAAATATCGGTGAGTTTGTTATGATCGTCCTACAACACAGAAGAGCGCAGGATGTCAGTGAGCTGGGAGAAGAAAGCAGGCACCGAGGGTGATCTGTTACAACAAAGTATCTTGAGTGATCTTCTTGTGCATCTGTGCCCTGAAGATGGGAATTTTTGGTTCCTCGATGGTTGTGTTCAAGCCGGAAAGACTCGACCTCATGAGACTGCCCGTTCGTTGTTTGTCAAAATGGACGAGGATCCATTATCGCAAGAGGTCGAACCTTTGCCTTTGTGGCACTTTCAAAAGGAGACCTTTGAAGAGGGGGAATTTCTCAGCACCTCGTTACTTGCACTTCACGTGTTGTGGAAACAGTGCCTTCATCGAGTCTCATTGCGGATGATGTTTTGTCACGACGCGTTTGCTGCGTCCAACGATTTCTCCGAGCAACTGTTTCACCACACACGACAACTCAGCGAAGATACACAATGGTCGACACATCGCCATCAATTCTACCAAGTCGTCGGCCGACCCACTGAGATATTTCAGGAGAATGTATATCTTGGTGTGGCGAGAGCACCGGGGGTCGCAGTTCTTGAGCCTCCTGACATTCATGAAGAATGTGCGCCGTTTTTGTTGCTATTGGAGACATTGCTGAATCGTCGATTTTGGGTCGTGTTGGCGTTCCCTACACACGATAAGAGCGGGAAAAAAAGATACATTTCCAACGCCATTCGCGAGACCCTTTACCAGGGGGTCCGCAAACTTGAGGTCAATGGTGTTACGTTTCAGTTGGACTCCTTTTTGGATGTCAATGGTCGCAATGTGACTGGTGAGCTTTGGGTGCTGACGGGGGAAGATGAGATGACACCGTGGATTGACCAGAGCCTTGGCCATCTACGTCAACTCTTGGGAGGGTTGGGACGTGAGGTCAGTGTGGATGGTGACGTTGATGGTCTTCGCGTGAATCGTTTGCCTCGCAAAACAGAAGGAAAAGTGTCCTCCTTTTTTCGCCAGCTACCCGCTGAGATCACGACCTCTGTTGCTGTTGATTTGGCAGACGAGGACGACCTTGAGGACGTGATTCGGCTGTGGGAACGTTTGATGGATGAACACGCTGCGATCGATCCGCACTTTCAACGTCGACCGTTGGCGCGGTTGTATCTACGTCGCAATCTGCGTACACAAATCGCTCAGCCTGATTTTATTTTGCTCGTTGCGCGATGGCGGCATCGTGTCATCGCGTTTCTTTCCGCACAAATTCTGCGCGCACCGCTCTTCCAAGAGACGCGTTTTGGTCAAATCGTCGATGTGTACATTCTTCCTGAGTGGAGGAAACAAAAAATAGGCTCTACCCTCGTACAGCAAGCGTATTTGTGGTTTCGGTCTCTAGGGTTGACACATGTGGATCTCAACATCGCGGTGGAGAATATGCGCGCGGAGCAATTTTGGAAGAAGCAAGGTTTCAAACCTTACCTGTACGTATCGTCGAGGAATATCGAGGAAGAGTGAAGAGGGTTATTCGTACCGAAGGACTTCAACAGGGCGCTGCCTTGCTGCTTGTAAGGCTGGGTAGATCGTCGCGAGGAAGCTTATGAGCAGCGAGCTGATGGCGACAACGACGAGCTCCATAGGGTGGATACGCACGGGGAGATGGGAGATGAAGTACACCGAAGCGTCCAGCTTAAAGTCTACGTACGTCGCGACCTGACAGAGCAGCAACCCCAGAACTAAACCTGCCATCGTTCCGAGTGAGCTGATATACAAGCCATACGTCATGAAAATTCTGATCACGCTCTGTTTTGATGAACCCATTGTCCTAAGAATCGCGATATCTTTGGACTTTTCCAAGACCATCAGGATGAGTGTCCCCGCGATGTTTAACGAGGCAACGAGGATGATGAAGAGGAGGATCAGCCCAAGCGCGAGTTTATTTTGTTGTATCGCCTTGAATAAGTTCTGATTCATCTGTCGCCAATCCTGAATGCGATAGGGCCATCCACCCAGTGTTTTGTTCAGATGGGCTTTCGCGAAGTCGATGCGGTGTAGATCATCGACGAAGAACTCTAGCCCTGTCACAGAGCGCTTTAACTTGAAGAATGACTGGGCTTGTTTGAGCGAGATAAAGCAAAACTTACTGTCATATTGGTTCATCCCAAACTGGAAGATGTAGGCGACTTTGAATGAGCGGTGTGACGCTTGTGTGCGGTTGGACAATCCAAAGAGCGTGATGGGAGATATCATATTGACGACATCACCTTGTTTGACCTGAAGTTTTTCGGCGAGAGCTTTACCAATCGCGATGCCAGGTAGAGCGCCCTTGTGGGGAGCGATGAGTCGCTGAAGTGAGCCTTTTTTTCCGACCTTATTGCGTTTGAGAGCTTGCAAATGTATCGGGTGTTTGAGGGAGATACCTTTGAGCCCGACGCCGATCATTTTTTCGCCAGCTGAGAGCATGACTTCACCGAGTACGATTGGAGAGGCGCTTGTGATCCCTGGCGTTGCGACGACCTTTTTTCGTACCTCTTCGTGATCGCTAAAGTCGACCCCGTACCGAAAGAGGATGGCGTGTGAGTTGGCACCGATCACTTTGTTGATCAGTTCGTGTTGAAAGCCATTCATGACAGAGAGGACCACGCTGAGAGTCGCCACGCCAAGTGTGACGCCGAGGATACTGATCAGAGTAATCACGGAGATAAATGTCGTTCGTTTTCTGGCTTTTAGGTATCGAAGGCCAATGAACGTTTCGAACATCATGTTGGTATCCTGAAGTGTGTGTCCTGGAAGAGAGAGCCTACAGAAAAGCGTCTGGGTCGCCTTGCCCCACACGTAAAACCTCGGCATTTTCGCTTGTCATGTCGATCACGGTGGAGGGGTTCTCTGGGATGATTCCCCCATCAATAACCGCCCCAAGCTGTTTACCGAGCATGCGTTCGATGTCGTGAGGGTCGCCAAGGTAGGAGCCGAGTGAGTCGCGCGCTGTGACGTTGAGCAAGGGCATCCCAAGATGCTCTAAGAGAGCGATGACGACGGGGTGGTCTGGCATCCTTGCGCCAACCTCTCGGCGTTTGCCGTGGAGTTTGCGGGCGACCTGCTTGCCTGCTTGAAGGATTAATGTGTAGGGGCCTGGCAAGGCATGCTTGGCTGCTCGAAATCCTTGATTCCCAATGTGTGCGTATTGAGCGAGCTGTTTGAAGTCAGCAAACAGCAGCGACGCAGGTTTCTTTTTCGGGCGGTTTCTCAAGCGAAACAATCGCTCGACAGATTTGAGCTGGTGAGGATCGCAGCCGAGTCCATATCCTGTATCTGTCGGATAGCAGAGGATCTCACCTTTGCGGATCAGCTCAGCGGCTTTCGCGATTTTGTGGGGTTGTGGATGGTCTATATTTAATACCAATAACATAATCTTCTCTCATCAATGGTTCTTGATGTCATTGTTTCTGTGTTGCGACCGCAAACAAGAACGCGCAAGAAGGTGGCATTTCCCAGGTGGAGTGTCAAGCAAAATGCATGGATGGTCTTGCGAAGGGGTGAACGTGCTGGGGGGAATGTCCTTTTGTTCTCGGTGGATAGGTGTCTTGGGTGGCGTCGGTGTTAGTATTCCTCGTCATCGAAGTAGGCTTCGTCGGTGTCCGAATCGTCATCACTTGAACTCTCCTCAGGAAATCCAAGATAGAGGCTACACTCTGGACATTCTCCATCAGCCGTGACTTCGTCGATGACACTTTGGCAACCTGGGCAGACGATGCTGTCACTCGAAAGATCGACGATCGCTTCGTCGACGTCGAGGCCTTCTAGATCAAGAGTCTCTTGCCAGACTTCTTCGAAGATTTCGACAACATCTTCCATGTCTTCGCGTCGGACTTGCAGTGTCAGGACAGGTGGACCATATTCAGAGATCATGCCTTCAACATCGCCCGCGATAAGAGATGGGATGTTTTCGTCCGCGAGGATGGCGAGCCGTTCTCTGCAGTTGTGCAAATCACCGACAAATACAGTGACAACATCATCCTCTTCTGGATCGATTTCATCGTAATTCATATCGACACGCTCCTTTGTGCTGAAAGTCACGCTTATAAACAGACGTGAATATCTGTGTTTGGGAGCGTGAGCTGCAGCGTCATGAGTGCAAAAGTGAGAATTGTTTGGTTGGTCGGAGCTGGGATTCGCGGTGTGATATGGAACCCTACCGTCTTGACCATTGAAGTATATACAAGACGGATCTCGAAAAAGCAACACAATCTTTTGTCGTGCGGTTTGTTTGTGTAGGTGCTTGAAATATATTGATTTGTTGTCTTGTGGAGGGGGCGGTGGGGGTTACGCTTCTCGGATGGAGACGTTCATTGTGATGGGTACTTCTGGGCGGTCGCCAGGACCTGTCGCTGTGTTTGCGATGGCGTTGACGACTTCCATACCGGAGGATACTTGGCCAAAGACAGAGTGTTTTCCGTCGAGCCAGGGTGTGGCGGCGTGGGTGATGAAGAATTGTCCACCGTTGGTGTTGGGACCGCTGTTTGCCATGCTGAGGATCCCTGGGCCGGTGTGTTTCAGCTCTGGGTGAAATTCATCTTCGAATTTGTAGCCTGGTCCACCTGTCCCACGACCGAGAGGGCAACCTCCTTGGATCATGAAACCTTTGATGATGCGGTGGAAAGTCAAGCCGTTGTAATAGGGGGTATCGTTTTTGACTTCACCTGTTTGTGGGTGTCTCCACTGTTTTGTACCTGTGGCGAGACCTACGAAGTTTGCGACTGTTTTGGGAGCGCGTTGGTCGAAGAGTTGAATGGTGAAGTTACCCATGCTTGTTTGGAAGTCAGCGTAAATTGCCATGATATTTCCTCATTTTCTATGTAGGTGAAAGTTATTCTGCGGTTTTGGGCAGTCGAAGCCATTTGCGCTTCCAACGTTTTGCCCGGCGGATATGGACGCGTTGAAGCGTGACAGGTTGAATGGGGGTGCCGCTTGATGTGACCGGCAACTCAGAGATAGTCTCCAACACCTTCATGCCATAAATGACTTTGCCGAAGACTGTATGTCCTCGTTGTATCACACGTGTTTTGCATGTGGGGGAGCCTTGTGACCCTTTGGGGTATTGTTTTGCAAAGCGTCGACAATCTTTGTTGGATCTGCACTTGATGGGGAGAGTGAAGTTTTGACAGTAAGTGCCTTTGAGCGTTTTTGCGTTGAGCCAGGGAGTGGGGCGCAGGGTGATAAAGAATTGACTGCTGTTTGTGTGTGGCCCTGCGTTTGCCATGCTCACCATCCCCTTTTGGTTGTGGTTGAGTGAGGGGTGGAATTCATCTTTGATTTGGTAGCCTGAACCATGTGTCCCGCGATTTTTTGGACATCCCATCTTGAGCAGGTAGGTTGGGACGATCTTGAATATCTGCAAGCCATCGTAAAAAGCGCGGTTTGTCTTCTTTTTGGTTTTGGGGTCCACGGTCGCTTTGTCGCCTGTCGCGAGGCCGACAAAGTGCCTCACTGTACGAGGTACCTTGTCCTCGAAGAGTTGGATGACAAAGGTGCCTTTGTTGGTCATCACGATGGCCCACGGTTGTTGTGAGGTATCGTATCCCTCAGCTTGTTTCTCTTCTGCGTGGAGGTGGGCTGGTGCGAGGATGGCAAAGAACAACAAAGTGAGCCATATCTTCGAGTATCCTGGATGTTTTGTGACAGGAGCTGGACGGAGTAAGGCTAGATTCATGATATGTCCTTTTTGCAAAAGCGTGTGACACAAGGTCTCATCGTAAGGGTTGTCGCCAAGAAGGTGCCCAGCGGACAGCTCGTTTGATGAGCAAGGATTTGATCACGATAGGTTTGATGGGTTTTGAGCCTTTTTTGGGGACAAGAGCCATCGCGCTTACGACGTTCATCCCCGACACGACTTTGCCGAAGACGGCGTGCCCTTTTTGTTTTTTGATCGTACATCGAAAGGGCGCTTTGGTCGTAAATTGTGGATAACGTCTGGCGATGATGTCGCATTGAAAGTGTGTACGACAGCGCACTGAACGCTTAAATCCTGTGCAGTATTTGACGATCTTGGCGTTGAGCCAGGATGTTGTTTTGTAGGTGATGAAGAATTGGCTGCCGTTGGTGTTTGGGCCGCTGTTTGCCATGCTGAGGATACCGGGGCCGGTGTGTTTCAGCGCTGGGTGAAATTCATCTTCGAATTTGTAGCCTGGTCCACCCGTTCCTGTGCCAAGTGGGCAACCTCCTTGCACCATAAAACCTTTGATCACGCGGTGGAAGGTCAGGCCATTATAAAAGGGCTTGCCTTTTTGCCATGTCTTCGTTTTGGGATCTCTCCAGGCCTTTGTGCCTGTGGCGAGGCCGATGAAGTTCGCGACTGTTTTTGGCGCTCGTTTTTCATAGAGCTTTGCGATGATTGTGCCCATGCTTGTGTAAAAGATGGCCCAAGGCTGCAAGCGTTGTGGCTTTTTGAAGGTAGAAGGTGGGATGGGTGTGTAGTTGAGTGGGGCTGCGATGGTGTTGAGTGAAAAACCCCATATCAACAGAACAATCACAAACATGCTCCGAAATGTATGGTGTCTCAATCAAGCCTCCCCTGTTTGAAATCAATGGAGTTGTGTTGGAAAACGATGTCAGAATTTCTTGCGATTTTCTTGTAGCACAAGGCCATATTTCGATCAAGTGCTCTCTCAACTTTGTCCGGCAATGTGGGGGGAATGTTCTCTCTTCTTGTTGATTTCAGGAACGTTCTTTTTTCTTGTAAGCCGCTTGACATCGTGTTCCTAGTCTTGGTACAAATAAACGATGATTTTGTTGGAAAGAACGTACAACTCTTTGTCGAAAGTGAGTTGCCACCAATTGGCCCCGAAACAACAAGAGGCCTCATACCTGTAAGGAGGTTTGATCTCGATGACTTGGCAACGTGGAAAGTATTCAATCGTATTTGTTTTAGGGTTTTTATCCCTGCTGTTTGTGGGGAGTCAGCTTACGGGCTGTTCTGATCCACCAGAAGACGCCAGCGTCAGTATCCAAGTCGCACCAGCTCTCGTGTATGTCGGAGGTAAGGCGACAATACTGATCCAGGCCACCAAGAAAGGTGGGGAAAATCTGGACGATGGTTCCGAGATTAAAGTCACCGTTAATCTCGGTAGTCTGGAAGAGACTGGTGCCGTGACTGAAAAAACTGTGACGACGACAAACGGTCGTGCGCGACTCGAGTGGTGGCCTGGAGATCAAGAAGGGACCGTCAACATCGTCGCAAAAAGCAGCGTCGCAGAAAAGCAAATTATCTTTCGTGTGTTCGCCAAACCTGAGTTTGGTCCCGAGCCCGCAGAAGAAGTGGTGGCAGAGGAAGACAGTGGTTCTGCTCCCGAGCCTGACGTCACTATCGACGAAGAGATTATCCAACAGACCATTCAAGTCGAGTTGACAGCTGTCAAAAAATCCATCCAGGCCGATGGAAACGATATGACAGAGCTGACTCTGAAGGTTATCTCACCTGTTCCGACAAACATCCAACAAAAAATGCTCTTCGAGTTCAAAACCACTTTGGGTAAATTTCTCGATTATAAAACCAAGAAGGCGCTTACACCGAAACAAGGTACAACAGATACGTATCTTGTGGGATACTATAACGGTGCCTTCCGTGTCTTTTTACAGGCTGATACAGTCGCAGGAACAGCGAGCGTTGATGCCTCTTTGGATACGCCTTCTTTCCGCGCTGTTGCAGAAACAAAGGTCGATATTGTCGAGATTGGTTTTATCGAGTTTGTTTCAACTGCTCCCCAAATCATTGGTACAAAAGGCTCTGGTCGTGAGGTTTCGACCGTAACCTTCAAAGTCCTCGACACAAACAGACAACCTTTCCCTGCATCTACTGTTGTGCGTTTCAACATTTCACAAGCCATTGGTGGTGCGAGCATCACACGCTCGGAGATGTTGTCCGAAAAAGACGGCTCTGCAAGTACACAGGTGAAAAGTGGTAACTCCGCAGCAACAGTGACGGTCACCGCACGTGTCACCATCCCAGCGACTGGCGCACAATGTCCTGTTGCATGTACTGCTGACGCTGACTGCGATCCATGTGGAACAGGGATCAAATGCGTACAGAAAAAATGTGCGAAGGTCTTGGAAGCCACCTCTTCTGCGATCGCAATCGTTGGTGGACGCGCAAGTCACCGTTCGATGACCTTCACTTGTGAGCGATATAACATCGGCGCGATGTACAACATCCTTGGCTCCAACATCCAAACCCGACTCAACACAAAATGCTCTGTGCAGCTCGCAGACCGTTTTAGCAACAAAGTTGGTTTCCAAACACAAGTTCTTTTCATGGTCGAAGCAGGGTCTATTGACCCCTCCTCTGCAACGATACCTTATAGCTCTGCTACAAACACGGAAGACGTGGGGATTGCTGATGCGAAGATGCGCTCCCAAAACCCTCCTCCCGTCGATGTTTTGCCGATGTCCGTACCTAACAAGAAGAACTGCGGTAACCCAAACTGTACAATTCCCGATGCAACAGTATACGATCCAGACAAAGAGCCATTTGCCTGGAAAGGATACGATTGTACGCAGGTCTCACAAGACTCGCGTCTGTTTGTCGAACCATTTTACCAAGATCCTGTCAACACAACGAGGCTGCGCAACCCACGTGACGGTCTGGTCACTGTTGTTGCTTACACCAACGGTGAAGAAGAGTTTACAGATACAAACAGTAATGGTGAGTATGATCAGGGCGAACCCTTCGTCGACTTGGGAGAGCCGTACATCGACGCCAATGACAATGGTAAATGGGACAAAACATTGCCCGGTAAAGCCAGCGGTGAACCATTTGTCGACATCCCATGTACGCAAGATGAAGTGGACAACAAACAAAATGGTTGCACACAAGTCGGCGTCGGAAACGGATTGCGTGACGGACCTAACGGCAAATGGGACTCCGATACTTTGATCTGGAAGAAGACTTGGATCGTGTGGTCGAACTCTGCGACGGTACTTCCTGCAAACGTTCAAATCCAGCCGGCGGTCGATATCAAACCAAACAACCAATGTAAGGCTTTGACCATTCGCAGTGGTATCTATCCCCGACGTACGTTCAAAATTGAACCTGGAAACTCAGCGACGTACGACATTACTTTGCACGACTTTAACCTCAACCCATTGACTCCCAATTCCAGCGTGACGTACGGTGTTCCCAGCGTCAAGTTGGTACAGAGTCCCAAGTCGAATGGTGCAGGCGCGCCAAACCTCGGATTTGGTGTGTTCTCACAAAAAATCCCACTCTCATTTGGCGCTTTCCAAGTCAAAACGCACATCCTCCCAGCAACGTTCTGGGGGCTGAGTGCTGTCAACCACCGTTTGATTTTGGAAGACGGAGATGGACTCAAAGCAGATACATCCACTCCCACTCGTTTGGAGGTCTCTGTCAGCTCGGTCTCTGGTGTTCCTGGAGCAAAACCTGACTCTTTGTTCTTGACTGTTCAAGGCGAAACCTTCTGATATAACCTTCTTTCCCCACCTTCCCCATTTCTTCAGGAGATTCATTTCATTATGCGTCGTATCCTTTGTTGGAGTTCCTTGTTCTTGTTGTTGTTCATGGGCAGTGCTTGTGTGATTGTAGGAAACGACGATCCCACAAATTGTGATGGAAACGGCGATCTTGCCGTTGACTGGATTTTTGGCGGTGACGATCGTTGTCCTGCTGATGCAGAGAATATGTACGTCGAAGTCTACGATCTCAACGGTGACCCCATCCATACAGAAACGGATGGTGAAGTCGCCTCATGTCTGGATGGAGGCATTACATTCCGTGCGCTCGCATGTGGACCCTTTGCTATACGCGTTCATGGTGTTGATAGCAGCGGGTTTCTCTCGTGGGAGTCTGCCGAAGTCAATGTTGTCGTTAGAGAAGGTCGTTTAAACGCCTTCACCGTGAACTTGCTCCCCACACCCTAACCGAGCTTGAGAGGTGATTTGTGAGGGATACCAACAAACTGATCACAGGTTACAACCACAACATCATGCATAACAAGCGTGTGTACCACATCCAAACAGAGGATAGTGGTACCCGCTACTCGCATATCATCACCCACCTCTTTGTCGGTGGGAATATCATCGGTTCGAAGAAATCCTCTTACGCGCAGCTTTTGGAGGCTGAACCCGGCGAAGATGAGCTCGAAAAAGAAGTCCGCAAGTTGATGCAGCAACAACACAAGGAGATGCTGAAAGACTTAAAGGCTGGAAAATTCGATCACATTGGAGAACGGAAGGAAGGTGGTGGTGAGTTGTTAACACCGGGCTTGATCGAAAAGTCCGAGAACCCCTCACAAACTTCCGAGCCTGAGACAAAAGATACTATCCACGATATGGCTGCCTTCGTCCCTGAGATCGAACCTCCTCCTGGAGATCTGCTCGAAGGGATTGAGTTGCCAGAGGCTCCTGAACTTCCAGAGGTTCCTGAACTTCCTGAAGTTCCAGAGGCGCCGGCGCTCGTTGAAGAGGTTGAGAAGAAGCCAGTGAGTGGACGTGCGAAACCCTCAAGGCCTGCGTTTCGTGGAAAACGACCTCCAAAACCCAAGCCGCTGCAGGAGTCATCGGATGATTTGGCGCTTGGTGAAGCCTCCCGTCGGGGGCTTGGAGATCGTCGGAATCGACCGATGCTTGAGCTTCGCAAGACACCACCGAAGTCTCCTCCTCCATCGACTCGAAAGTCAGGTGCACCACAACACGAAAAGCTACGTCGAATGGCTGGAGAGGTTCTCTCCGGTCCCTCTGTTTCCTCTGCACATGGAGGCTCTGTGTACCGGGAGTCCTACGAGTGGTCAACCCGCTCCAGCGCGTTTACACCCCCAGCCAAGCTTGCCACAGTAAAAGGTCAACTTTTGGCCGATAACTCCAAATGATTCGACTCTCCCAGCTTACAAAAGAGTATCAGGACGGGTTGCCCATCCTTTTCCAAATCGATCTTCATATCCGTCGAGGAGAATTTGTATATCTGACTGGTCGCTCTGGCGCCGGAAAGAGTACTCTCCTCAAGTTGCTCTTTGCCCAGGAGAAGCCCACGTCAGGTGAGCTTGTTGTCGGAGGTATGGAGCTTCATTCGATGAAGCGGGCCGAGTTGCCTTATTTTCGGCGCAAGATAGGTGTCGTTTATCAGGACTTCAAACTCTTGCCACGTCGTTCTGTCTACGAAAATGTCGCATTTGCCCTCGAAGTGATCGGCCGTCCTCCTCGTGAAATCAAGCAGAAAGTGGGCAAGATCTTACGTGAGGTCAACTTGTTGCATTGCTCCGAGCAACTCCCTGAGCTACTCTCCGGTGGTGAAAAGCAACGTGTTGCGATCGCAAGAGCCTTGGTCCATGAGCCATGGTTGTTGCTCGCTGATGAACCGACAGGTAATCTCGATCCTGCGCTTGCACGCGAGATCATGGAACTGTTTGATCGTGCGAACAAAGGTGGGACGACGATCTTGCTCGCTACGCATGATCTGGACTTGCTTCAGTATGGCGGTCGCTCTCGGCGTATCTTGGAGGTCAAAGCTGGCAGCGTTTGCGAATTCAAAGATGATCACGATAATTTGTTCCCCACGCCTCCTTTGGAATCAATTGATGATACGGAGTAGTGTTGGCTCCAATCTGTGTCTATCCCAAGTGTAGGTGGATATCTCGCTCCATCTTTTTACAAATAAGGTGTCATGTTGTATTTCGTCCGACAAACGTGGAGAAACATCAAAGAGAGTTGGGGGTTGGTGTTCCAGACATTGTTGATGATGTCTGTGTGTTTACTTATTCTCGGGGTCTTTGGACTCACTGCACTCCAAATCGAGGAGGTTTTGCGACACTGGGAAGGGGAGGCTCCCTTGCTCGTGTACACAGAACCACAGCTCTCCAAACAATCTTCCGGAGAACTGCAAGCTAGGCTCATGTTGCTTTCTGAGGTGTCTGCTGTGCGTTTTGTGTCCCAAAAAGAAGCAATGGGGCGCTTACGAGAGAGCCTTGGCAAACAAAAGGAACTCTTGAAGGGACTGGATGCTCCTCTATTTCCACCATCCTTTGAGTTGCAATTGCGCGCCGAAGCTCGTGGCACAAAGCAAGTGGTTGCGTTGAGTCGCAAGATCCGCAGATGGGAGGGAGTGCAAGAAGTCGATGCTGGAAAGGATTGGGTCGCACCATTGTGGAAGTTGGCGCGGTGGATGCGTGCGGTTTTTTGGGGAGGGGGAGCGTTATTGTTGTTGTGTACGAGTCTGATGGCCGCAGGTACCATCCGGTTGACTTTTTACATGCACCAAGATGAGATCGAGATCATGCGTTTGGTTGGAGCGACTGAGCGGTTTATTCGGGCTCCTTTTTATCTGGAGGGTGTCTTCGAAGGATTTTTTGCGGCCTCTCTCTCTCTCTGTTTGTTGTTTGGTATGTTCCTTTTCTTGCAGGCACAGTATGGAGCTGCGTTTGTATCTTTCACCACCCGATCTCTTCGCTTCTTCTCGTTTTTCCAGTTGCTCTCATTTCTCGCCGTAGGGATGCTCGCGGGCTTATTTGGTTCGTGGCTGGCGTTGTTCACGGGACAGCTCTCAAAAAGGAGATGAAGTGATGTTAGCCACCTCTCGTGCTTGTTTTTGCCTCGCGATGTTACTTTTGCTTGGGCTTGGTACAACCAGTCAGCCCGTGTTCCGAGAAGCCCACGCGCGGAAAAAGCGAAGGCGGTCTTCCCGTTATTGGCGCAAAAGGCGGAGAGAGTGGAAGCAGATTGTTCGACTGCAGAAGTTGAGCCGTAAAGAAGGGGATATACTCGATGCTTTAGAGGCTCTCGATCGCAAACGTCTCGCCGTCATGGCAAAATTACAAACTCTACAACGCAGAGTGAACAAGCAACGCAAGGAGCTCAAGGCAAAGCAGCGACAGGCACGCCTGCAACAGGAGCTTTGTGCAAAAATGATGAAGCAGCTCCAGCCCCGTCTGCGGTTGTTTTATCGTATCTCACGCCTTGGTCATGCTCGCTGGCTCTCAGGGACACGTTCTCTCAAGGAGATGGCGTTAAGGTGGAGCGCTGTGAGATTGATGACGACTCGTGATATTCGATACTTAAAGCGGTACCAGGCAGCACGCCATGTCGCACTCAAGCAGTTGAAAGAAGTCAAAGAACGTCAGCGGGCCCTCAACGCGTTGATCTCTCGCCACGAAAGTCAGCGGGACACATTGCACACAATGAGGAAGGAGAAGAAGCTGGCGTTATCAGTTATTTATAAAGAAGCTCGGTTGTACAAAAGAATCCTTCGGCAGGTACGCGGAAGCGGAAGAAAAATCAATCGGATGTTTAGTGGGTTGCGCTCCGTCAAAGGCTTGCGTGTGTTGGACAAACTCAAAGGCAAGTTACCCTGGCCAATTATGGGATTTTCTCCATACTGTCATCGATATCGACTGAAGTGGGTCGGTTCCTTTGCGTCGCTGTCTTGTCAACAGCTCGAAGTCAAGCAACGCTCTTTACGTGGTCCGCTTGGGAGAACAGGCGTGACGTTGGTGGTACCCGAAGGTGCGCCAGTGATCGCTGTCGCGGATGGAAAAATTGTACACCAAGGTTGGATGCGTGGATACGGCAAGCTGATCTTGATCAACCACGGCCATCGTTTTTACTCGTTGTATGCCCATCTTTCGAGATTTGCTCTGAAGAAGGGAGAACGTGTACGAATGGGGCAGGCGCTTGGGTTGACAGGCTCGACAGGTCGGCTTGGAGGACCAGCATTGTATTTTGAAATTCGTCACATGGCGCGATCTGTCCGTCCTGAAGAGTGGCTTCGTCCTGTGAGGGCTCCACGTAAGTGAGCCCGTCGTTTTTCTCCGTGCCATTGCTATCTGACCTGGGAAGGTGTATGTTTTTGGGGCAAAATGGCATATTTGTAACGAACTGGGGATGGTTTGATGAAGAAACGCGATGTGATAATGTTTGTAGGTGGTTTTCTTTGTGGTCTCATGTGTTTGAGTGTGGCTATTGGGAAAGGCAAGACCGTTTCGATCTACCAATCCAAGTACAAAAAACTCGACCTGTTTGCTTCTGTCTTGCGGTACGTTGAAAATGACTACGTCGAGCACGTTCAACCTACCAAACTCGTGTATGGCGCGATACATGGGATGCTTAGACAACTCGACCCTTACACGATTTTTATCCCCCCTCAACAATACAAAGAGATGAAGTCCGAAACGTCAGGAGAGTACGGCGGACCAGGGCTGGAGATCACGAGAAAGGGAAAGTATATCAAGATTCTTACCCCTTTGATTGGGTCGCCTGCGATGAGGGCTGGGTTGCAGGCGGGGGACTGGATTATGCGGGTTGGAAGTGTCAACGTTGGCAAAAAAAATCTTCTCGAAGTCAGGCGGTTGTTGAGAGGGCGTCCAGGGACACGGCTCGTATTGTTGATCTATCGAAAAGGATGGAAGCGCTCTCGCTATATCTCCTTGATTCGCGAACAAATTCGTCTCAGAAGTATACGTGTGAAGACCTTGAAGAAGGGGTTTCATGTCATCAAGATCAAGAGTTTCCAGGATCGGACGGAGCGACACCTGAAAGAAGCGCTCAATGTTCTCAAAAAGAAGGGCGCGATCAAAGGCCTCGTCTTGGATCTGCGCAACAATCCGGGGGGGTTGTTTGATCAATCCGTGCGCATTGCTGATATGTTCATCAAAAAGGGGCTGATCGTGTCGGCACGAGGCCGCAATCCCAAGAAAGTAGAACGGGAATTTGCTCACAAGAAGCATACCTACAACTCTTTCCCCATCACAGTCTTGGTCAATCGAGGGACAGCTTCGGCTGCGGAGATTCTCGCGGGTGCACTTCAAGATCACCGAAGGGGCTTATTGTTAGGCAGCTTGACCTTTGGGAAAGGTTCTGTGCAAACCATCATCGACTTATCTGGTGGTGCCGGGCTCAAGATGACGATCGCGAGGTACTACACACCACTTGGCCGATTGATTCACAAGAAGGGTATGCAGCCCGATGTGCATATCAAATCACGTCGAAGTGCCCGCCTATACAAAGCTGCAATGTACTATCTGACACACAAAAAACAATACAAGCGCTTGCTTGGACAAGGCCTGCCAAAAAACCTGAGAAACAAAACACTTTAGGAGAACATGCCTATGCTGACTTGCTACGGTTCGAAGAATTCTCGCTCTTTACGTGTTGTTTGGGCGCTTGAGGAAGCACAAGCACCTTATGAATACAAGTACGTTGCCTTGATGAAGGGGGAAGGTCGTAGCCCTGCTTTTTTGGCGATCAATCCGGGAGGGAAGGTTCCTGCTTTACAAGACGGCGAGTTTATTCTGACTGAATCTGCGGCGATTTGTAACTATATCGGTGCGTTGTATCCTGACGCGATGTTGGTTCCCACAGAGGCAAAAGCGAGGGCCCTTTATGACAAGTGGTGCTTTTTTGCGATGAGTGAGTTGGAGCAGCCGCTCTGGACATTCGCCAAACACACCTTTGCGATCCCCGAAAAATATCGTGTCCCGGAAGTGAAGGAGACTGCGAAGTGGGAGTTTCGGGTCGCTTGCAAGGTGCTTGAGGCGGGCTTGCAAGACAAACCCTTCATCCTCGGAGAGCAATTCAGTATGGCTGATATTCTACTCTCTCATAGTCTCGCGTGGGCGACTTTTTCACAGCTTGAGTTGCCCGAGACGCTCGCTGCGTATGCTGCGCGGATGAGTGAGCGGCCGGCGTTCCAGCGCGCATTTCAAAAGGAGTCGGAGGCTGCGAAGCTCTCTTAGGTGCTTGGATGCAAAAAGACTCGTAAAATGGGACGTATGTCGTGGAGGACTGTTGGATGGGGATGCGAGAATTGTGATTGTGAGGGAGGGGGAATTCTTATGCGGGTTCTGCGACGCTTGGAGCGACTTGTTCGGCGTTCTTTCCTAATCTAACCAACCAATTGTAGTGTGAACGCAAACTACCCCAGAAGGTCGCGTGGCAATGGTATTGGATACCGTAGTCGTTGCAAGTTTCTTCCACGATTTTTGCGAGCGCCGGGTAATGGATGTGTGAGACTTTGGGGAAGAGGTGGTGCTCTACCTGGAAGTTCAGTCCACCAACATACCAACTCAGCAACTTGTTGTTGGGAGCAAAGTCTGCGGTTGTGTGAAGCTGATGAATCAAGAAATCGTCGTCGATTTTGTTGTATTCATTGGGCATGGGGAAGTCTGCTTCTTCCAAACAGTGTGCGAGTTGGAAGACGACAGCGAGTAAGACGCCCTCGATAAACGTGGCGAAGAGGTAAAAGGCACATACGACCCAAAATGAGTAAAACATGGAGGGGATGACAAAAGCCCATGTGAAAAACAGGATTTTCCCGCTGAAAAAGACAAACAAATCCCATCCTTTTGGTCTGGGGAAGCTGTTGACACCCATACGGCCTGTGTAGAGCTTCTCGAAGTCATCAAACAAATGCCATTTGGCAGGAAGAAGACCATACAAAAACCACAGGTAGATGTGTTGGTACTGGTGGAACTTGTAGTGGGTTTGCTCAGGAGCCAGGCGTCCAAACACACCGACATTGAGATCGTCGTCGTGATCGACGATGTTGGGGTATGTGTGGTGGAAGACGTTGTGTTTCCAGTTCCAGATGTACGAGCTGGCACCGAGCATATCCAGACTGAAAAAGGCAATCCTGTTGATCCAATTCTTTGTGGAGTAGGAGCGGTGTCCACCATCATGCATGATGCTGAATCCTACTCCGGCCATGGCGGCTCCCAATGAAGCTGCCATGAGAAATTTAAACCAAACAATGGCAGGTCCAAACAACAAAAGTGCGTAGGAAGCGAGTGTCCAACTGAGGATGATGACTGTCTTCAGATACATCTTGGGTTGGTCTCGTGGGGACAAGTTCTGTTCTTGGAAATACGCATCAACACGTCGTTTGAGCTCTTTGGAGAAGGGGCTCTTTTTGGTGAATTGTATTTTTTTTGTCATTTTCTTAGATGGTGTACTTGACTTGGTTAAAGTTGCGGGTGTGGTGGGAGATTCTGCCATTGGTTCTAGCTTCCTTCATGTTACACATGTCACCGAGGGTCGAACAGGGGGTTTGAGTCTCACATGGGAGGGGAGCATGCAGCTCCGTCAAGAAATAAGTTAACCAATTCCGGGAGGAAGACTCGGTGATTCGACCTGTGGGAATGAGTGAATCTATTTCACACCCAAGTGATATGTGGATCTTATGTGGATGTCTTTCGGATGTCAAGGAAACAATCAACCTATTTTGAATGAGCGTTCAGTGACTGTGATAAATGATGTATATGTTGGATGTTTATGTATTTCAGTGTGTTATGTCTTATTTTTATGCATGTCTTGTTGTTTATAGTGCGCAAAATGATTGATTTGTTGTATTCTCAGTCAAGATTTCCTAACGAGTTTCTTTTTTGAACAATTGTATCCGCCCGGAAAGTGTGACGAAGCCGTCATTTTTTTGGTCATCACAATGATGACGTTTTCGTCATGATATGAGAGTTTTATTTGTGACGATTTCGTCACTCTTTCTGATATATTTCTTGAATCAACAATCAAATTATCATCAGTGTAATGGGTTGGGAGGTGTACCACAAAGTGAATGCTTTCGTAAAGACAAATTTAGATGTTTTTTTGAGTGTGCGAAAGAGAGGTTGATGTTGCTTCTGGCCAATCCAGAGAGGGATCATTGTTTCGTGCGAAAAAGTCTGCTATAAGCTCTTTTGTTCAATGGATGATTGTCCATTTTCTTCAATGTGCAGTGAAAGGAGTTATGGTGGATAAGCTCGATAAGATCGTTGAATCACTTGGTATCGCGGATATTCAAAGACATGTGTTTTTGTGTGTCCCCAGAAAGGATAAGTGTTGTGCTGCGGAAGATTGTGCTGATGCATGGTCGTATCTAAAAACACGCTTAAAGGAACTTGGACTCGATAAAAAAGGAGTGAACCGAAGTAAAGTGGACTGTTTACGCATTTGTGCGCAGGGTCCCATCATGGTTGTCTACCCAGAGGGGACTTGGTATCACTCTTGTTCACCCGATGTTTTGGAGCGTATCATTCAAGAACACTTGATCGGTGGTCGGGTTTACACTCCCAATGTCTTTGTCGAGCATCAACAAGCAGCTCTACAGCAGCGTCTCTCAGCTTCCGGTTCTGGTAGAAGTCTCGTGGGGTCTTCATTGGCTTCTGAAGGGATAGAAAATCCGTGGCCTCGTCGCAAAAGATTTCCAGTTGAGCAGGCGCATGCTTACGAAACGAGAGTTCGCTTTGTGGAGACGGACTTGATGGGTGTTGTTCACCACGCAACATCCTACACTTGGTTTGAAGAGGGACGCATAGACCTGATGCGGACTGAGGGGCTTTTGGCTTCTTTTGAGGAAGGGTTGCAGTTGCCAGTGATTGGGAGCGCTGCGAGGTATCACAAGGCCATTCGTTTTAATGACGAAATCATCGTCTACACGTGGGTGACTGAGCTGTTGTCCAAGACCATTCAGTTCGTGTATGAGGTGGTCTCGAAAGAGCATGGTCAGCTGTTGGTGTCTGGTACCACAAGGCATGCCTGTTTGGATGCGCAAGGAGGTTTACGTTCTTTTCCTGACAGTTGGAGCGAAGCGCTCACGCTCGCTGGGTGAGCGTATCACGTGTGGGAGGGAGATTCCTTTTTGGCTTGACTTTTGTTTGGATTCGAGAAAGATAAAGTCACACAAATCCAAATTGATGCTTTGCAAAGGACGACTCTCTTCATCACAAGCAGGTGAGTGGAGAATGTTGGGCCAATGCGATTCTCCAAGGAGTCCCGAATGCGAAAAGTTGTCGCTGTGTGCCTGGTGATGTTCTGCTCTCTCCTATATAGTGTGGCTGTTTATGCAAAGGACAGCGCGCCAAAAAAGAAGTCCCCAACAAAGAAATCCTTTGTCTCGAAAGCCCTATACGATCATCTCTCGTCATTGGCCAAAGAAGAAAGTACGACGTTTGCCAAGCTGCGAGAGGGTGGAAAGAAGTTGTCCTTTGCTGGGGCAAAGGAGTCTTCGTTTGTCGGGAACTTAAGGCTTCTGTCGGGGCGTGTTGGGGAGCTGTATCTCATCAGAGAAGTGACTGGAAAAGTCTATTTGTTGTCTCTTCCGGAGAAAGCATCGGCGTTGCAAAAAGGAGCCAAAGGTCCATATGCAAACTTGCGTGCAAAGATCAAACACAAGATGACCTTCTTTGTAAAGACCAAGAAGACGACCATTGCAGGGTTAGAGGTTATGTTTGCGAAGCTGACAAAGCCACCCAAACGCGAGCTTCTGGATCGGTTGTTTTTCATCGCGATCATTTTGCTGTTGTTTTTGACGATGGTTGGAATGGGGATGACCCTGACTGGAAACGACTTCGCACAAATTTTGCGCAACCCAAAAGGGATGATTGTAGGCCCCATCTGTCAATTTGGACTGCTGCCTCTCATCGCGGTTGGTATCGGGTATCTCTTCGGATTTTATAAGTCCTATCCTTTCATCTTCGTCGGGATGATCCTCGTGTGTGCGAGTCCTGGAGGTGTGACCTCGAACTTGATGACGTACTTTGCGAAAGGCGATGTCGCCCTCTCTGTCTCACTTACGGCCTTATCGACGATCCTTTCTTTGGTCCTCACACCCTTGTTGTTGACGTTGTACGCTTCCAACGTGCCCTCTGTGAGTATCCCTGTTGGGACGGTCTTTACGCAGATTCTTGTGTTGGTCATCGTCCCATTGTTTGTCGGTATGCTCGTACGCAATCGTGCTGAGGCTTTTGCTTTGCGCACTGAGAAGATCTTTGCGGGGATTGGTGTCTTTGCCTTGTTCTTCTTGATTGTCGTGGGGGTCTTGGGGAACCTCGATAAATTCGCTGACACAAGCCGTTACGGCCTCAAGTTCTATCTCGCGATTTTTATTATGACATTGTGTGGAATGTTCTTTGGTGCACTGTTCGCCAAACTCTTGCAGTTACCCAACCAACAAGTTCGGGCGATTTCTTTGGAGACTGGACTGCAAAACTCCTCTCTTGCGATGACGATTGCGCTTTTGCTGCAGGATAGAATGGGAGATTTCTACAGCTCCATGTTTTTTACCTCTGGAATCTTTGGTTTATGGATGTATATCGCAGGTTTTCTCTCGATCTTTGTCTACCGCTCACTGTTGCCTGTTTCTGACGAAGGTTGAGGTTTTTTTATGGGGGAGCACTTGAGAAGACATCGGACTTCGTAGAGGTCCGGTTCAAAGGGGGATGGAAGTTTTTGTCGAGGACTTGCGATGACCTCCCACACAAGGTAGATTACTACGATGAATGTGTTGTTTTCAACGTTGTGAGGTTGTTATGTTTTTTCGCCTTTTGACTGTCCATATCATGGCTACTTTGATAGGTATTTTGGCAGTCGCTTGTGGTGGGGAAGTGATCCCATGCAAGTCGACAACTGAATGTCCCGAAGGGCTCGTTTGTTTAAATGAAGTGTGTGAGTACAAGCGCTGTGTTGTCGATGAACAGTGCGGTGTTGGAGCTGTTTGCGACACCAAAACCAAGCTGTGTAAGAAGAACCCTCGACCCGCTTGGAGCTGTTCTGCTGATGGTGACTGTCGCAGTGGCGAGCAGTGCTTGGATGGTCGTTGTGAAGCTGTGTCGAAGGAGGTCTGCAATCCTCCCTGTCGCGATGGGTTTGTATGTCAAAATCGCGACTGTGTTGAAGAGACGAAACCATGTGAACCAGAGTGTCGGGTTGGATACGCGTGTGAAAATGGCACGTGTGTAGAGGTCATTGAAGAAAAAAAATGCACCTCTGATGTCGACTGTTCCGACGGGACGAAGTGTAATTTACTGGCCTCTTTGTGCCAAAAAACCTGCACTGACGATTCTTCCTGTGAAAGCGGCACAACGTGCCAGGATGGCTGGTGCCAAAAGCCTACGACGGGATGTTCCGATACCAATCCGTGTGCGTCGCCCAAAGTCTGTGTCGAAGGAAGCTGTGTCGAACCCGAATGTCACAGCACCAAGCCTTGTCAGGCTCCAAAAACATGCAAAGAGAACAAGTGTGTCGATATTTCATGTAGCGCTTCTGAGCCATGTCCTTCCGGATATATCTGTGATACAGGGCGTTGTGTGGAGCCTGAGTGCAGCGCACAAAAAGCCTGCCCTTCACCCAAAGTGTGCAAGGATAACAAGTGCACCGAGCCACCAACGACGTGTAGTGCTTCTTCCCCTTGCCCCTCTGGCAAGCGCTGTGTCGCCGGAGTCTGTGTCGATCAAAACTACTGCGCCAAACGAGAAGACTGTAGTAACAACCAACCTTGTATTCAAAATCTCTGTCAACCCTGCACAAAAGACGGAGACTGCTATAGTTTTGAGAAGTGTACACAAGGGCAGTGTACCTTTACAGAGAAACAGCTCGGCGAACAGTGCAACAACACTTCCGAGTGCAAACACGGCTTGTCCTGTGTAGGAGATGGCTCTGGAAAGCAGTACTGTCGGGAGCTTTGTGATCCTATCGCTTCACCGACTGGTTGCTCGGCTGGCGCAGGATGTTCTCTGTTGAGCGACAAGCGAAATGGTGTATGCCTCCCATTGCGTGGTAGTTCGGCAAAGAAGCCCGGAGATGTCTGTGATCCAGCACAAGATCAGTGCGAGGTCGATCTTGTGTGCGTCAATGATGGAGGGCGCAACATCTGTATGTCATTGTGTGATCGTCGAAAGGGTGTCTGCACAAGTGGGAAAAAGTGCATCTCTGTCAATCTTGATCCTGTCGGGGTATGTGAAGAAGCTGGCTCAAGTACAGGGAAGGGAGAGGGGCAGGCTTGTGCTTCGAAGTCCGAGTGTCAGGCCGGCATGTTTTGTTTGGGGGTCGCTGGCAACGGAGTGTGTACACCTGCATGTGATCCCTACGCTCCCGTTTGTAGCACAGGCAAGGTCTGTGACCTACTCATCGACTACACGACCAAAGTGGCTGAAGCTGTTTGTGGACCTGTTATCACAGGACTCGGTGAAGGAAAACTCTGTCGATATCAGGCGGGCTCCTCGAACTGCCAGTCCAATCTCTTTTGCTTTGTCAACCTGTCCAATCCTGGAACAGGTCTATGTTCACGTCCATGTAACCCCAACAATCCACAGTGTCCTGCAGGGATGCAGTGCTTGATCTCGCCCCTCATCTACAAAGGTAGCAATCTACACGGTTGTATTTAATGACTGTTTCCTCATTCACATGGTCGATGAATGGGAGTCTGTAACGGATTGTCGGAAAAAAAGGACGATTTTCCAATGAGGTGCTTCTTCCTGTCTTCTCTCAAACAACGCACACAAAAAGGCTGGCTGCGATTTGTTCTCTGCATGTTATGCGTAGGGTTGTTGCTTTTTGTTGAGGTTGGCTGTGGTGGAGAGGTCACACCAACAGGACCATGTCGCGATTGTCCTGAGAGGTGTGTGCAAAGTGAAGATGGTTCTTTTCGCTGTGTTGAGTGCTTGAAAAATGCGCACTGTCATGAGCCCGAACGTCCAACTCGCGAGTGTACGCAAGCGTATCGTTGTCAGTGCGGTAGTGATGCTGATTGTGCCAACGGCCGAAAGTGTAGCAAAAGTGGGGCGTGTGTAGAGTGTCTTCGTAGCGCGGATTGCACCAATCCCTTACAACCCATTTGCTTGGATGGCTATTGTCTCGCATGTGAACCCAATAAGGAACGTGCTTGTGCGCCAGAGAATGTGGTGATCTGCGCGATGGGGATCCAACGTTGTGAGGCTGGAACTTGGGGGCGTTGTCGTGATGCAAAGGTCTGTAGCGCCAAAGAGAGCTGTCGTGAGGGGGCATGTGAGTGTATTGCGCCGCGCGTTAGGTGTGGAAGTGAGTGTGTCCTTTTGGAAGCATCTACGACAGATTGTGGTGGATGTGGGAATGCCTGCAAAACAGGTGAGTTTTGCGCGAGTGGGCGATGTGTTCGTGACTGTCCTCCTGTGACTCCTGAGCGATGTGGTGATGTTTGTGTCCGACTGCAATCCTCTGAAGCTCATTGTGGCCGCTGTGGGAATGCTTGTGAAGGCGGGCAATATTGCGCTGATGGTGTATGCCGTTGTCCCCATGGACAGCAGCTCTGTGCTGGACGTTGCGTGTGGGTTGAGACGGAGCGATCGCACTGTGGAGCGTGCGGGAAGATGTGTCAGGATGGTCAGGTGTGTGCTGCAGGTCGGTGTGTGACTTCTTGTCCGTCCAAGACGCCTGATGTTTGTTATGGTGGCTGTTTTGACACGCAAAATCATCCCGGCCATTGTGGTCGGTGTGGGGATGCTTGTGCACCGGGACAGGTGTGCCTCCAAGGGAGCTGTCATTGCCCACAAGGCCAACTCTTTTGTCAGGGCAAGTGTGTTGATGTTGCGCTTCACCCGGAGCATTGCGGTGCGTGCGGAAAGACATGTCAGGATGGTCAGCAGTGTGCAGCGGGCCAATGTGTAGCTTCTTGCCCGTCCAAGACACCTGATGTTTGTTATGGTGGCTGTGTTTCGTTACAAACACATTCTCAACATTGCGGAAAGTGTGGGCATGTTTGCAAAGAACAGGAGAGCTGTCTTGCTGGTGTATGCCGTACTTCGCAGACGACGTGTGGTGTTGGGCGGCCTTGTGCTGGTGCGTTACTTTGCGTCAATGGAGTATGTGTTCCTCCTGAGTGTGATGCAGCCAATCCGTGTCCAACTGGAAAAGAATGTCAGTCGGGCCGTTGTGTCGAAAAAACACCGACATGTGATGTGGCGAATCCATGTCCGACAGGCCAAACATGTGTTGCCGGAGAATGTGTCGTACAGGGAGGTTGTCAGAGTCGAGCTGATTGTGTTTCTGGGCAGGTTTGTCAGGGGGGACGTTGTCGGGCGTGTGTTGATGATGGCGAGTGTCGTTCCGATGAGCGTTGCCTCTCGGGGGCGTGTCGCCTCGCAAAGGCTACAGGAGAGACCTGTCTGCAAGATGTTGAGTGTCAGGTTGGGTTGTCTTGTATTGCGGATTTGACGAGGAAGAAAGCTTGTTGGAAGCCATGTGATCCTATCAAGTCATCGACTGGATGTATCGCGCCTCTCGTGTGTGGTTTGTCCCAAGATAAACGAAATGGCGGGTGTATGCCACAGCGAAGTGGTGGACTCTCCGCTGGAGCTTCGTGTCAACCTGGACTTTCACAGTGTCGAACGGAGCTGTTGTGTACGGATCTTGGAAAGGGGTTGGGGAACCGTTGCTATCAACTATGTGACGAGCGTGCCTTGACCTGTGCTGGCGGGGCGAGTTGTCTCTCTGTCAACCATCATCCTGTTGGCGTTTGTGAGATCAAGTCCGCCAAAAAAGGTGTTGGGGAATCTTGTACAGCCCAATCACAATGTCAGAGCGGCTTGTATTGCGCAGGGACGCCTGGAAGTGCGAAGTGTGTTCAACCTTGTGATCCGCTGCAATCTGTTTGTCAGGCGCCAGAGGTCTGCGACATCATCGTTGATTACGGGAACAAAGTGTTCCAAGCGTCCTTTTGTGGACCTCTTATCTCTGGATTAAGCGAAGGGGCGAAGTGTACTTATACAAGCTCCACATCCAACTGCAATACCGATTTGTTTTGCTTTCCTGACCTGCAACAGCCCCCTTATGGGATTTGTGCCAGGGTCTGCGAACCAGGGGGCGCGCCGTGTCCTGGTGGAAAAGTTTGTATTCTTTCACCCATCACCAAAAATGGTAAGTATATCTATGGGTGTATCTAACATCTTTGGAGATCATTGCTACCTCCTTCGTTGAATCCATCCATGATCTGTAGTATACATCTTCTGCAATTTTTCTCATTGTGCCTCAGAGTTGCACGTGTTATATCCGAGAGGGGAGTTGTCAGGCTGCTTGGGTTTTTGTGTTGGTGGTCTGGTCCTTTCTGTGAGCGCTTCATCAAGGGAAAAGGAAGAAGTCAATGCAAGATAGGCTCATTGGCAAAGTATTGGGTCAATATCGTATCGAAACGCTGCTTGGAACGGGGACGTTTGGTAATGTCTACCATGCTAGGCATCTGAGGTTAGGTCGAGCGTTTGCGATCAAGGTACCTCATCCCCATCACCAATTTCGGGAAGAGTACATCACCCGCTTTACAAGGGAAGCGAAGTCCCTTGCGGCGTTACATCATCCCAATATTGTCCAAATGGTCGACTTTGTTGAATCCCCCGAAGAAGGGGCCTATATGGTCATGGAGTGGGTTGAGGGAGAGACCCTGAGCGACTACATCAAACGCAAAGGTTCTCTGTCGCCCGACGTGACGCTGCGCATTTTCGAACAGCTTCTAGACGCGCTCTCCCAAGCACATGAGCTTGGGATCGTTCACCGCGACATCAAACCCGGTAACATCTTTGTTCTCGAAGTCGGAGAGCACCCCGTTGTAAAGATCTTGGACTTTGGTATCGCTTTGCTCGATGAGGGAGACGAAGAACGTCATACCAAACAAGGGACGATCCTTGGCAGCATCCGTTACATGGCCCCCGAGCAAGTCCGAGGAGATATTACAGAGGTCGATGCGCGTAGTGATTTGTATGCTTGTGCCCTCATCCTTGCAGAATGCCTTACAGGTCAAGTGGTTTACCAAGGACGCTCAACGGCTGTTGTCGTCGACAAACTTCACGAACCTCTACCAACTCTCTCTTCTCTATCGACATTTCACGCCTCTCCTGCCTTGGAGGCATTTTTCGCAAAGGGCGCAGCACGTGACTCGTCCCAACGATATAACTCTGCCGTGGAGTTTCTCCAAGCACTCAAACCTGTCCTTGGTGAGGGGGAGGGCCAAAAAACATCTGCGAAGGTTGATTTTATTGAAGAGATTGACCTTTTCGATGACTCCGATGACTCTCCCACGCGTCTCGACGGCGAGGGGCTTGATGATGACATCGTGCAATCATCTGAATACTACGACGAAGCATCTGGGGGATTCAAACATGCCTTTGAGGAAAGGCCTTCTTATTCGTCTATCCCTGTTGCCTCGCACTCTTCAGCGTCTATCCCTGTTGCCTCATCGTCTTCAGCATCTATTCCTGCGGCTTCACCATCCTCTGTGAGCCTTCCTTCTGCCAAGGAGGTCCTGGCACAGATGGTCGATGCCAAAAAGAAGGAGCTTGGCTACCAGGATACTGTAGGGATGTCTGAGGCAAGAGAGGCGCCAAGGCCTCGGCCGCAAAGCAGAGAGCGCAAGCAGGGAAGCGGAGATTCTATGGCGTCTGTCGCTGATCAGCTGATCAGCCAGAACTTCGGTGGCAAAGTGGCTCCTGATCGCTCGGACTATAAAGCTGTTCTTCCCCAATTTGGCGATAGTTTTACGGTCCCCAAAAGAGAGGCTGAACCCAAAAAAGGGGCAAAACAGCAAGGTGCTAGCGCGATTGGCCGCTGGGCAGCTGGAGGCGTCGTAGGGATCATCTTGTTGTTCGCGTTCTCATACGGGGTGTATAAGTTGGTACTTGGCGGGCAAAAGGACAATGGGCAGCAACAAGGTCCAGGTATACTCAAGCCAGACGATCGAGATAAACGTTTTACCAATATCCGATTGATCCCACTCCACAAAAAGGGCATCGTGACCTCTGAGACGGGACTCGTCCTTTCTGGTGTGGCCCCAGAAGGTTTCGGTAAGCCTCTTGTCTCGGCATTTGGAGCGAGTGGAGGGTATTTTGCTGTGGGCTTTTGCAAAGGCATGCAATCTTGGGATAAGAAGCGCCTCGACTGTGGTGAAGGAGCGCTGTATGGGTTCCAAATTAAGCCGAGACTTGGCGGGATTACATGGCTTCGAATCTTGAGAAAGTGGGACACCACAAAGTGGCCACCGTTGATGCAAGACCTGCTCAAAATAGGAATCGCACCCTCCGGAGGGTTTTTGCTGTACGGTATGGAGTCCGTGAAAAAAGAAGGCAAAAAAGAATCTTTTCAATGGTTTGTGCAGCGTTTTGATGAAAAGGGGGTTCGTGTCTGGAAGAAGCGTTTTGGCAGGTTTCGTGCTTCGATCTTGTCTTGGAGAGGAAAGTCGTACAGGACCTCAACCCCTGCAGCCTCAAGAGTGGAGCTTTCACCGATACAGCTCGTGATTGGAGAAAGTGGAAAGATTTACATACTCGGACGCTTTCGCGATGCATTTACCTTTCAGGGGAATACCTTTGCTGCGCAGGGAAAACGTCACTCCGATCTCTTCGTGCTCTCTCTTGCCTCCGATGGGACGGATCTGTGGGCCAAGACGTATGGTGGCGCGCACAGAGAGATTCCAGCTGTTATAGAGCTTGGGAAGCGTGGGCAGGTATACATCGCAGGGACATTTCGCCGTCGTGCGCGCTTTGGTGAGCATTCACTGAAAGCTCGTGGACGTGGGAGTCTCTTTCTAGCGGAGCTTTCGCCTGGAGGTGCTGGAAAGGTGTTATGGGCTCGTTCATATCGAGCACAGATTGTCACTCGTCATGCCCACCCTGTGCTTGTCATACGCTCATTGGTGGGTGGTGATCTTCTTCTTGCGGGCGGATTTCGTAAGCGATTGCAATTTGGAACCAAGAAACTCGAAGTCTCCACAGGCACAAAGAGTTTTGTCGCCCGTTTCAACCGCCTCGGATACGTGCGTTGGTTACTTGGAGGTGCCGGTAATTTCGACACCATTTCTTTGCTACAGATCTACTCAAAGCGTTCCTTTTTTGTCGCAGGCACGTTCTATGGTCACGCGAGGTTCGGGAAGACGGATATGGCTTCTTGGGGAGAGAAGGCATTTTTTGTGGCGCGCGTCAAAGATTTGGAAGATCACGCTCGTTGGGAATGGGTGCAGATGGCAGGTGCCTTTCGAGGTCATCACCTCAGCGACATGTGGGCTTCAGAAAAAGGAAAGCTCTGGGTGGCTGGAGAATACAGTGGGCAGGGGTACTTCGCAAAAGATCTCTTGAGTGGAAGCAAGAAAGCACCAAGGCTCTTTTTGTGGGATCTTGGTCACTCCTTTCCATTCCAAGATCAAAAGCAACTTTTGCGTGCCCCACTTGTCGAGAACGATGGGGTTTTGTGTCCTCGGCATGGGACCTTTGCTCGTGTCTTTCCCTACTACCCCAAGCAGCTACACATCTACTCGGAGTTTGGTGAGCTTCCACACCGGCCTGTTGGATTTTGTATCCCTGCTGCGGCAAAGAAAATCCGTATTCGCCAAAGGGGGTTTTTGGGTTGCACATTCCGACACACGATGAAGAGCGACGAGATGCAAGTCTTTTTACGGCACCGGAACGCCAAAATTGCTTTTGGGACCAAGTCGTCTTGTCACGTCATAAATGGAAACGGAAACTGAGTAGGCTCAAAAATCCGACGTCGGTCTTCTCTGGCGTATCAGATTTTTGTCTGTTTCCAGGTGAATATATCCTGATTTTTTCATTTCTTCCTTTGTTTTTCAGGTGTCTACCTTCTTGGTACAAAATCTGCTAGCTGACAACGTGAGTGATACTATGTTTTTGGAGGTATGATCATGTTGAGAAAAATGCTGCTTGTCGTTTGTTTGTGTGTATGTGGGGGGTCATTTGTTGCATGTGGTGGACCAGAGGACGATCCTGAGACAGTGAAACAGGCGGTTGGCCCCACCAATGAGCGTCCTTGGCATGATATGACGTGGTGGGAAAAAAATCACTTCATGGAAAAAGGGTTTATGCCGACAATTCGCGATGTCTTCGCAAAATACGATGCGAAATACAAAAGCGAGGACGAATTGCATTGCCAAACCTGTCATGGTGAGGCTGATAAAACAAAAGCTGTGTTCAAATCACAAGGGACCGAGCTCTTTCCGCTTGACCCAGATAATCTGCCGACTGCAGATGACAAAGACCCCAAGATCGCAGCTGCCACAAAATTTATGGAAGATAAGGTTATGCCCGCGATGAAGGCCCTTTTGAAGAGGGATGATTTGACCTGTTTCACTTGCCACGCCAAAAAAGAGAAGTAAACCTATCCAGCTCCGATCTCTTCGAGTTGTTGTCTTTTTCCTTCCACACGCTCCTCCATTTTGCATACATCGATTGACAACCCTCGCCATGTTTTGTAATGTCTCGGACCATCATGCAGAGAACATCTTCCTTTTCACGTGATCTATCCGATGATTATGGTGTTTTGGAGATGTGTAGCCCGAGAGGAGTGTCTACGATGGGTCGGTATCTTGTTTGGTTGTTGTGTTCTTGTATGTTGTTTGCTTGCTCAGCTGAACCCCACGATCAATTCGGCGTTTTAGGGCAGGAGGTGATTGGGGATTGTCAGGTCACTGCGTCTATTGCGCCTTCGACAACACAGGCTGTTGGTTCGATTGTGACGCTGTCTGGAGTTGCTACGTGTGTATCAGGTTCGCCTGAGTACAAATTTTACGTACGTACACCCAACGGAGTGTGGAATTTATTACGGGACTGGGGGGCATCAACGTTCTCATGGGACAGCACAGGTGCTTGGTCTGGTGATTACTTGCTGCAAGTTTGGGTGCGACGACAAGGTGAGAGCATCGTATACGAAGGTGCTTCACAGAGTCTTCCTTTTACTCTCCAAGGTGGCAAAGGTCTCTGTACCGGTGTTCAATTTTCCATGGACAAAACAAGCCCTCAGGCCGCAGGGACTGCTGTGACGTTATCGATGACACCTTCCTGTCAGGGGAGCGCTGCCGCTGAGTACAAAGTATACCGCCGAACACCTTTGGGAGTCTGGGTTATCGAGAGTGATTGGAACAAGAACACATCTTTTACATGGTCAACCGCGGCTGTTGCTTCTGGGACACATTTTTTTCAGGTGTGGGTACGCGCACAAGGAAGTAACACCGTGTACGACGGCGCGTCAGTTGTGCAATCGTTCGATGTCACAGGTTCAACCCGTTGTACAAGTGTGACGTTTGCAACAAACCCTATCAGCCCTCAACCTGTCGGAACAAGCGTTACTTTCGTCGCAACAGGGCTGTGCAATGCTGGTGTCGTACCGGAGTTTAAGTTTTGGCATCGTGCGCCCTCTGGGGCGTGGTCTGTGTTGCGTGATTGGGGTACCCAGTCGAGTGCAACTTGGAACACTGCTGGTCTTGCGAAAGGCGTGCATATCCACCAAGTTTGGGTCCGGAAGCAAGGGAGCACAGAGGTTTACGAAGCGATCTCAGTCAGCGCAGCGTTTACACTTCAGAGTTGGCAAGTGTCGACATTTGCAGGGAGTGGGATTCCTGCTTACATCAATGGTTCTGCGCCGCTGGCGAGCTTCCACACTCCTGTGGGGGTCACTGTTGATGAGCAAGGGAACGTATATGTCGTCGATGACGGAAATGCGAGAGTCCGTAAGGTCACTCCTGGAGGGCAGATCAGTCTCCTCGCTGGATCTGGGACAAGTGGATACAAAGATGGCGTGGGTGCGCAAGCTGCGTTTCGCAATGCGTCAGGGATTGTTGTGGATGGGAATGGGACCCTTTACGTTGCCGATACGGACAACCATGTCATCCGAAAGATCACACCCACAGGCGTTGTGACGACTTTCGCAGGAAGTGGTGTGGCCGGATACCAAGATGGGGCAGGTACACAAGCACAATTTGATCAGCCCATGGGTATTGCGATCGATGTTGGTGGTGTGTTGTACGTTTCAGATGTGGGCAATTTGAGAATTCGAAAGATCACGTCAGCAGGTGTCGTTTCGACGTTTGCAGGGAGCGGATTGTTAGGAGCGAAAGATGGCGCGGCGTTGAGCGCATCTTTTGGGTATCCAAATGGCATCGCTGTGACACCCCAAGGCGCTGTGATTGTAGTGGATATGATCAACAACAAGATCCGAAAGATCTCTTCGGGAGTCGTTTCTACGATCGCAGGGACAGGAGCACCTGGCTATAAAGACGGTGCAGGCGCAGCCGCTTTGTTTCACTCTCCCTGGGGAGCTGCTGTGGATGCGCGTGGCAATATCTATGTCTCGGAGTTGTTAAGCGGTCGTCTCAGGAAGATCAACATCTTCGGTGTCGTGTCTACGTTTGCAGGGACGGGGGTTCCTGGGTTCAAGAATGGTCTCGCGACAGATGCGCAATTTTTCAACCCAATGCACATCGCGATCAACGAGAGTGGACATCTCTTTGTTGCGGATAGTTTCAACCATCGCATCCGTAAGATCGCGCCATAGCTTTGTTTAATCTAGGGGTTATTGGGATAGATGGGGTTATTTTCTGAGGAGGATATGGATTGAGGAGGTACGTTTGGAGTTGATCTTGACGTAAAGTTCTTGTGACTTGTACCCTTTTTTGGAGATGACGAGGTGATGAAGCCCTTTGGGGAGCAGCAACAGGCTGGTTGGGCACAGTACGCGGGTCTTACTGCCTATCAACACACGTGCATTTTTCGGAAGACATGAGATGTTGAGATAGCCAATATCTTTGAGGTTCTTTGGCTGGGTTGTCGTTTTCGTTTTGGGGATGGAGGACAAAGGCCTTTGGGGGGCGGTGCGCTTCTTTTTGGGTTGGCTGATCGCGAACACGATCAAAAAGAGTAACAGCCCAATGATCCCAAACAGAATAAACTGAAGTCGATTAAGCGATTGTTCGCCGGGCGTTTCACGTGGGGCTGGGAGCGTTTGAAGTGCTGTGCGAGAACGCTTTGAGGGGTCTTGGAAGACGAGGTTGGAGCCTGTGGTTCTGTGTGTTGGTTGGAAGACTTGGTGTTTTTCGCTGTGGGAAAATGGTGCAAAAGGGAGATGGTTCTCGAGACTGTTGGGGGGACGTGATGTCGCCGTCGCAAAGTGTGTGTGTTGGTAGCTCTTTGGGTCGTCTGTTTGGAGACGTGCGAGCATTCTTTTCTCATTGGCAGGGCGACGAACGACCTCTTGTTTTCTGAGTTGATCTTCTCGGATGGATGGAAGTTGTAGAAAGGGAGAATCTGGATCATCGTCGTGCAATGAGAGGTCGACCGCGTTGGATTCTTGTGCTGGAGGCTGCATGTTGATCTCATCGGGATCTGGAAGCGCCTGGATTGCGACGAGCTGTTGGGTAATTTGGCGGGGAGATATTTTGTCGTTTTCGTGGTCTTTTGAAAATTGTTCTTTGAGGCTGCTTGGTTTGTGTTCGGGCGCCACAAAGTTATGGCTCAGGAAGGGGATGTCGTCATCCTCTGCGTTTTCAGAGAGCTCGTTGAGGGCTTCTGTGAGATAGACTTGCACTTCGAGCATTGTGCTAGGACGTTCATCGGCCTGCTTGGCGAGTCCGACTTCCATGAGTTTGAGCAGGGCGCTGGGGTAGTGGATGTCGGGTCGGACGTCCGTCAGTTTTGGAGGGGGAGAGTAGACATGTCTCATCGCGTATTGGTAGGGGCTGTCGGCGCGAAAGACGCTTTTACCTGTGAGGGACTCAAAGAGGAGGATACACAGAGAGTAGATATCCGAACGGGGATCGAGAGGGAAGCCCATCGCTTGTTCGGGAGATAGGTAACGTGGTGTACCCATCGTCATACCGACTTTTGTGATCTTGGAGGGTTCCTTTTGGTCTTTGGCGATCCCAAAATCGAGGACTTTGATACCATCGACCTGTCCTGGACCTCCGAGGATAAAGATGTTATCGGGTTTGAGATCCCTGTGGATAATGCCTTCTTCGTGGGCGTGGTGCATGGCTTCACATACGACGACAAAGAGACGGCATATCGTCGGCAGAATGGAGCCTCTCTCGTATTTTGAGAGGAAGGTGTCGAGATCACACCCGCTGAGCAGCTCCATGATCAGGTAAAAGCCAAAGGGCAACTCAAAACCAAATTTGTATACATCGATGATGTTAGGGTGTTTGAGCCTACGTAAGATTTGGGCTTCGTGGTAGAAGCGTTGGACTGTCTCCTCATTGAGCATGGTTTGGGCGCGGAGGAGTTTGATCGCGATAGGCTCATCATTTGGGACATGAAGACCTTCGTAAACAAGCCCCATCCCACCCTCACCGAGTCGTTTGATCAACTTCCACTGGTTATCGATCAGCTTTCCTGCGAGGGGGTCATTTGAGGGTTTGTTGAGCAGGTAATCACAGTGGGAACAGACGATCGCTTCAGGAGGCCGGGGATACCCACAGCTTGGACAAAAACCTTCTCTGTGTAGATCGATTTGTTGTTTGGCATCAGAGAGTTCTTGTGCTTGGGAAGGCGAGTACTTGGAGGTGCGTAGGTAGCGGCCGTAGTGGTAGCGGATCGCTTGAACGAGGGCGTCACGGTGTGTAAGGCTGACGACAAGTCCTTCACATTGTGTTTGGAAAATGATTTGGTTTTCGAGCTCTTCGGAGAGCATGTCCAGGCTCACGACCTCGACTTTTTTTCCTGCGTCGACTCTCCGAATGGGAAGGAGGGTGCGGTTGAGCGCGACTTGGTAGGGGATACCCAAGAATAGATCTTCTTGGGTTTCCATGGACATTAATTGCTTGAGATCGTAATATGTCAGCGCGTTGAATGCAGCGTATTGTCGTTGATATTGCTCCTCTGAGAGGGCGCCAAGCCCGATGAGAATATCACCAAGGTGTCCGCCATTTTCTTCGCGGATTTCTTCTGCTTTTTGCAGGTCTTTTGGGCTGATGAGACCTTCTTCAAGAAGGTTTTGTTCGATAGAGCCTGAAGTCATCACTGCTATCTTGCCATCCAGTAGCTATCAAAATGATCAATCATGGTTTGTTCCATGAGTGGGAACATTATTCACAACGCAAAAGACAGGGTCGTGTCTTCAGGGCAGTCCGAGGATGCAGGGTTATGAAGCGCTGCTTGCCATGCATCTGGAGACTGATCGAGTTTGGAGAGCCACCATGTGAAACGTCTGGCTTGCCATTCGTATTCCTTTGGGCTTTGTTCGGGTGCGAGGAGAACAAAGACGTTGTGTGACTTGGATGAAACCTTTGACGTGAGTAAGTGGGGTTGTTGGGCCTGACAGACGAAACAAACGGCGAGGGCGGCTTCTGTTTCAGCGCGTTGTTGCCTTCCTTCGTCTCGCGTCTCGGGGTCTTCGAGCAGGCTCTCGCCACCTGCGAGCCACCATGCAATTTGTTTGTTGTGTTCGTAACGGTAGGCGATGCTGTAGGCGTCTGCTCTGTCTTTTTCAGAGGCTTTTTCAACAACCCATGCGCGTTTGGTTTCGATGTGTTCGAGTTGTGAGGCTGGCTGCTCTCGGCCTGAGGCGTTGAGCTTGAGAATCGCTCTTTCCGCAAGGTCACAAGCGAGCATGTGCCATAGCTCATCCGGTATTTCCTGAAGGATCTCGAGTTTACAGTGTCTTGAGAGAATCTCCTGGATGGGCTGAGTTTGCGAGCGCAATGCCTCAATCAAATCCTGAACGTTCATCGAAAAAGCCTCCGTGAGTGGGGGGGAGATGCCATCATGTGACATCTACGCTAACCGACCAAATGAGTGTCGTCACCTGATGCGTGATGGCATCTGGCGGGATGGACCATTCGATCATTTTGGCACATGTGCAACACATCGACAACGTTTTTGCCGAAAGTATTTGGTACATGTCCCTTGCAAGGTGCGATGCAAACACCGGCGAGAGCAGAGTTTTCTTGTCCCTGGAGGGCATGTTATTCTTTTCTGCCTTGTGCGCTTGGCTTGTGGCCTTGCTCGCTTACGCAGTTGCAATGTTTGCATCACGAGTTGCATATCGTGGCTGTGGGTGGGATAGCGTATTGTGCGGAATTTTTGTTCAACACAACTCCTTAACACCCTACTACTTGTTTGGTTTTCAATCATCCTGACGGCGCTGGGGTTGCCTGTTGCGTCGATAAACCAGCGAATGATCATGTGGCCTTGTTTGGGGCGTGGCCAAGCTTTTTTGGCGAGCTTGATGCACGTTTTTAAGCGCGGGAGTGTGTTGCGTATGAGTGCCTGAATACCAGATGTCAATGTTTGTTTTTCAATCGCAGTGAGCTTTCCTTTGACATGTGTGGGGCCACTGGCGAGTGTGAATGTGTATCGTTGTCTGAGGCGGACGCATCGGCAAATTCTGTTTTCTGCGCGTCGTAAACATCTTTTTTGGGGAGTGCGTTTGAGGCATCTGCGATAGCAGAGAAAGCGCAGCCCTTGTGGGCATTGTGTCCCTCTTCGTGTTGGCTGTGTTCCAGCTCTTGAAAGAGGTCGGAGTCTTTTTGCCGGAGAGACTGGAGGGATATTCGTTCTTTTATGGGGAGGAGCTTGTTTTTTTCTTACGACAGGGGCTGGTTGGAGGGGGCGTGGTGCTGCTGTCTGATGAATCGTCGGTGTCGGCTGCGTCGATGTGTGCGATGCCTGCTGCCAAAACTGCAACAGGACACAAGCGAGCAACGCGCCTGTCATCAAACGCCCAAACAGGATCTCGTGCCGAGCCGATTGGAGCTTTTGAGTCAGGCCTTGTTCGCGCTCTTGTGATTGTGTTGCGACAAGTTCGGCTTCTCTTAACAGGTGGGCCAGCCGCCCTTGTTCTCGTAGAGCACGATCTCGTTCTTCTTGAAGTGATGGGGAGGATTCTGTGTCCATATGTATCCCGTGCGTTATGAGTTGAGGCGCACCGACCCCTTTCGACAGAGCAATCAACATATATAATGTTCGAGAATAGCCAACCTCTCACCAGACGTCAAGAAACAGCGACGCTGTAAGTTCTTTGCCCAGAGTGAGGGGGGATGTTGCATCTGTTGCATTGTGTCGTAAAATGTCTTGATGTTGCATCTGTGTTGTGATCTCGACTTTGTGGAGGGGAGGGGGGAGGAGTCGTTGTAATCTTTATGATTCTTATGGTTTTTTGCATTTTTGTGATTGTGGAACAAAAACTGCTCATAGGAGAGCTTGATGGAATGGGAAAGCCATCATGGGTCTATACAGAGCGCGATTTTTTTTTGCACACTCTGTAAGGCATGTTGTCTCTTATGGTTGAACCATGACGAGATGAGAATGCTATGAAGTCAATTGGACACTCTTTGCGCCGGTAGGTGCCGTGTTTTGGTGGTAAACGGTTTGTACATACAATCGGTAAACGGGAGAAGCTTACCGGCGCAATTGGTGTGTTTTTGTTGATGAGCGAGTTAACAAACGAAAGGGAAAAGTCATGACAATGGAACAAATTCTACCTCCTTTGGTTGGAGGCATATTGATCGGCTTGGCATCGCTGGGCATGATGTTTTTCAATGGACGTATTGCAGGTATCAGCGGCATTTTCAGGGGAGGTTTGCTTCCAGAGGCAGGCGAAACGTTGTGGCGTTGGGTCTTTGTTGGGGGATTGGTTGCAGGTGGAGTGGTGATGATGTTTGTGAAGCCCACCGTGTTTCCAACAACATTTGTTTCCAAGTGGCCTGTGTATGTCGTCGCTGGATTGTTGGTTGGATTTGGGACCCGTTTGGGGAGTGGTTGTACGAGTGGCCACGGCATTTGCGGGATCAGTCGTTTCTCTGCACGCTCTATCGTCGCGACTCTCACATTTATCACAACAGGTGCCATTACTGTGTTCTTGATGAAAATGATCGGAGGTGCATCATGAAATACGTGGCAACATTTCTCATGGGTCTTTTGTTTGCAGTGGGGTTGACGATCTCTGGTATGACCCTCCCTTCCAAGGTGATCGGATTCCTCGACTTTACTGGTAAGTGGGATCCTGCCTTAATCTTCGTAATGGTCGGTGGTATCCTTACTTATGGCATTGGTCTGCCCTTGATCACAAAACGCAGCGGACCCATCTTCGACAAGAAGTTTTCGATCCCGACGAGAAAAGACCTGACTCCAAACTTGGTCATTGGTGCGGGTCTGTTTGGGATTGGTTGGGGGTTGGGCGGATTTTGTCCCGGACCTGGGTTGACCTCTCTTACGACTTTGGCGGGACCAGTGCTGATCTTTGTAGGAGCCATGGCTGCTGGCATGTATCTATACACTGGCTACGAGAAACTGACCTCCAAATAACCCGACCAGACACCTCTTTTGATACAGAACCTGCCGTGCTTCCACCCGGCGGGTTTTGTCGTGTGTGGTCGTTTTCTTTTCTATAGAGCAGGGAGTCCATTATGAATATCCAGACATTTTTTGATGATCGTACTTTTACCCTCACTTACGTCGTGTATGATCCTTCGACTTTGGACGCCGTCGTGATCGATCCTGTGCTTGACTATGAACCCTCTTCTTCGAAGGTATGGGAAGAGTCTGTTGAGGAAGTGATCGCCTTCTTGAAGGACAAAGAGCTCAACCTCCACTACGTTCTTGAGACACACGCGCACGCTGACCACCTCTCAGGTGCGCAAAAAATCAAAGCAGTATTCCCTCACGCAAAGCTCGGTATCGGCGCGAATATCACGATCGTTCAGGAGACCTTCAAAAATATCTTTGATTTGCCCGAAGATTTTCCAACAGATGGGCGCCAATTTGATGTATTATTCAACGAAGGACAAACTGTGCAGGCTGGCAGCTTGTCATTTGAGATCATCTTTACCCCCGGTCATACACCCGCTTGTGCGACATATCGCTTTGAGGATGCAATCTTCACAGGCGACGCGATCTTCATGCCTGACCAAGGCACCGGTCGTTGTGACTTTCCTGCTGGGAGTGCCGAAGATCTCTACCAGTCCATCACAGAGAAAATGTATACTCTCCCTGATGATACAAGAGTTTTTGTTGGCCACGACTACCAACCCGGTGGGCGTGAACTGAAATTCCAAAGTACCATTGCCGAACAAAAGGCCGAGAATGTGCAATTGCCCGCGAATCGTTCGAAAGAAGAATTTATCAAATTCCGAACAGAACGAGACGCGACGCTCGCTGCTCCCAGGCTTTTGTTCCACAGCGTGCAAGTCAATGTGGATGCTGGCCAGCTCCCCAAACCACATCCAAATGAAGTGCGCTACCTGAAGATCCCCCTCAATGTCTTTCGGCCTGAAGAAGACGGTGATCTTGAATTGAGAAAAGTATGATAGATGCTCTGCCATACCAGAGACAACCTCATCATGCCCTTTGCCCCATAGGAGACCTCAATGTCTGATATTGTAAACCAGACGGATTCCTCACTCGATGCACGCTTGCAACAACCCGAAGTGCAAGACCGTCTCGTTCGACTTCTCGACCGCCTCGACAGTATTGAGCGCTCGCTCGACACCATTGAGATGGTCGCTGCACAAGCCCCTGCATTTGCTGCAATGACAGGTGACATGGTTGATGAAGTCGTCAATCGTGCTGCTGAACGTGGTGTGATGCTTGAAGAGCGCCTCAAAAATATGCTTGAGTTGCTCGAAAAAGCCTCTTCAAACGAAGCAACACATGCTCTCTCCTCACTGCTGAACAACACCGAACAACTCGAACAACTCGCGATGCTCGTCGATCAAGGCCCTGCGCTCTTTTCGATGATGACGGACTCCGTGGACGATCTCATGGGACGCTTCCATGACCATGGTATCGATGTGCACGAGTTCTTCAAACTCGGCTTTGACTTTCTCCATAAAGTCAGCGAGCTCAACCGAACAGGTGCGATCGAACAGCTCATTAACTCCGGCGCATTTAACCCTGGACACGTTCACGGCTTGCGTCACTTCGCAGAGGCTTTCTGCAAGAGCGTTAGTAACGATACTGGTCAGGTCGGGCTCTTTGGTCTGCTTGGAGCATTTGGAGATGAAGACGTTCAACGCGCTGTTGGCTTCTTCATCCGACTTGCGAAAGAGTTCGGAGGCCGCCTGAAAGATTCACCTGCAAGAAAGCAATTGCCCTAATTTTGGAGAAGGAGAGACTCATGAAGAAACATTATCAGGTATTGATCGTTGGTGGCGGTTCGGCTGGCATCACTGTTGCTGCTCATTTGCTCAATCAGGATGCATCTCTTGATGTTGGTATCGTCGAGCCCTCAGAGAAACATTACTATCAACCACTCTGGACTCTCGTCGGTGGTGGTGTCTTCGCAAAGGAAGAGACAGAACGCAACGAAGCTGACTATATCCCCCGTGGGGCAACCTGGATCAAAGATGCTGTTGACACTTTCGATCCAGAAAACAACGCCATCAAAACCAGCTCTGGAGATGAGCTTACCTATGACGCGCTCGTCGTCACTGCAGGTATCCAGATCAACTGGGGCGGTATCAAAGGCCTCGAAGGTAACGTCGGGAAACACGGCATTTGCAGTAACTACTCTTATGATACCTGTGAGTCCACATTCGAAAACATTCGCAATCTCAAAAAAGGGACCGCGATCTTCACGCAACCACACACCCCAATCAAATGTGGTGGGGCTCCTCAGAAGATCTGTTACATCGCCGAAGATTACTTCCGCAACCACGGTGTTCGCGATGACATCAAGGTTGTCTTCGCCTCCGCAAAAGGTGGCATCTTCCCTGTACCCAAATACAAAGCAAGCCTCGAACGCGTCATCGAACGAAAGCAAATCGAGACCAAGTTTTGCCATACACTGATTGAGCTTCGTCCCGAAAAAAGAGAGGCCGTCTTCGCGATCATGAAAGATGAGCAGCTTTCCGATGAGACTGTCACCATGAAGTACGACATGATCCACGTCACGCCGATGATGGGACCCCCCGACTTCATCAAAAACAGCCCCATCTCCGACGAAGTTGGTTGGGTCTCTGTTGACATGTACACAACACAACACACCAAATTCCCCAACATCTTTTCGCTCGGTGATTGTAGCAATTTGCCCACCTCCAAAACAGGCGCTGCGATCCGCAAGCAAGCACCTGTCACTGTGGCAAACCTTCGGTCTTTCCTCGCTGACAAGTCGCTCACTGCGAAGTATGATGGATACACATCATGTCCTCTCGTCACAGGGTACGGTAGCCTCATCCTCGCTGAGTTTGACTACGACAAAAATCCAGCCGAGACCTTCCCCTTCGATCAGTCCGAAGAACGCTACAGCATGTATGCTCTGAAAGCCTATGGACTCCCCCGTATGTATTGGCATGGTATGCTTCGCGGTCGCGCCTAAACTCCTCTCTTTCTCTCCCCTTACGCTCTCTTCCAATCCTGCCCATGTTCCCCAAATCTCATCCATCCATTTGGCATGTTTGTGCGTCGTTTTTTGATGCACGACGCTCACCCAAGTGCCATTGTGCTCCGTCTCTTTGCCTATTGCATATGTTCGGTGTCACTCGTGGGCACTTTTCTTGTCAGCAGTCTCATTGGGGATATAGAGGTCTCTTATTGTTGCATCGTTTTGCATCGTTTTTTGCCTTTTGTTTCAATGTCCTGCTGTAGGTCGAACGATGAAGGCGGATTTTTGTGTGTATGTGTTTAATTTTACTTTGTAAAGTTGTGTTGTTTTGTCTTTGGCTTGGTGTTTGCTTAGAGAGGAGGACGATATGATATGAAGAGTGAGCACCAGAAACAACGGAGGCGATAATGGGAAATTTATCCAAGTACATACCAGTGCTGCACTGGCTCCCAAATTACAATAAAGAAGATTTAAGTGGCGACTTGATCGCGGGCTTTACTGTTGCGGTGATGTTGATCCCGCAAGGTATGGCGTACGCGATGCTTGCTGGTTTGCCTCCTGAAATTGGTTTGTATTCATCTATTCTACCTTTGATGGTGTACGCGCTATTTGGTACATCACGTCAGCTTGCAGTTGGTCCTGTCGCGATGGTGTCACTGCTTGTGGCGTCAGGTATTCGTGACCTTGGGCAGTTTGATGTCCCGACATACATTGCATACGCGGTGATGTTGTCGATGATGATTGGTTTGATTCAGTTTGCGATGGGGGCGTTTCGGCTCGGATTCCTCGTGAACTTTTTGTCTCACCCTGTTATCAGTGGCTTCACCTCAGCGGCTGCGATTATCATCGGTTTGAGCCAGCTCAAGCACTTGCTAGGTGTCAATCTGAAGAGAAGTCACCACTTACACGAAATTATTATACAAGCATCTTCTAGAATTGGTGAAACCAAACTGCTTACGTTTGCGATAGGTTTGGGCGGAATTCTCTTGATCCTTGCGCTAAAACGATGGGCACCGAAAGTTCCGAGTGCATTGGTCGCTGTGGCGATCAGTACGTTGTTGGTCTACTTTTTCCGTCTCGATAAAATGGGCGTCGCGATTGTAAAAGACGTACCAGGTGGAAGCATTCCACTGCAGGTTCCTTCCCTTGATATGGGAGTGATGCAAAAACTCATCCCAACAGCCCTTGCGATATCACTTGTCGGTTTCATGGAATCCATCGCTGTCGCTAAAAACTTCGCGACCAAAAATCGCTACAAGGTGGACGCCAACCAAGAGTTGATCGGCCTTGGACTTGCCAATATCATGGGTGCGTTTGCCAAAGCATACCCAGTCACTGGTGGATTCTCACGAACCGCTGTCAACGCACAAGCAGGCGCACGAACAGGACTCGCTTCGCTCATCACTGCTGTGTTGATTGGGATCACGTTGTTCTTCTTGACTGGTTTGTTTTACTTCCTCCCCAAGGCTATCCTGGCATCGATCATTTTTGTTGCAGTGTTTGGTCTGATCGACTTCCAAGAGGTTAAGCACTTGTGGCAGGTGAAAAAAGTCGACGCCATCGTATTGCTTGTCACTTTTGTCATCACTCTGTTTGTCGGTATCAAGCAAGGTATTGGTGTTGGTGTTGTCCTCTCATTGGTCATGATCATCTACAGAAGCACCCAACCTCACACAACAGAGCTTGGTTGTCTTGAAGATACCCACGTGTACCGCAATCCCAAGCACTTCCCCGAAGTTGAGATGCATCCCAATACCCTGATCATGCGAATGGATGCTTCCTTGTACTTTGCCAACACTTCATTCTTCAAGGATCGAGTTGATGAGCTGCTTGCTGACGCAGAAGAGCGCGACATCAAACACTTTATCCTTGACGCGAGCAGCATCAACGACGTCGACTCTGCAGGTGTGACCGCGCTTGAAGAGGTACGTCGGGAGCTTGAAGATATGGGCATTGACATGTACATCGCCTCTGCAAAGGGACCTGTTCGTGAGGTCTTCAAAAATGCACACTTCGAAGAACATCTCCCCGCTGAGAATTTCACACTAACCATCGACGAAGCCGTCTCTGTCGCGCTTGGAAAAGCGTAAAGAGACAAAGCTGATCCGCTAGATGTTGCACTTGCAACATACGCTTCAACAAACTCTCCACCCTGAGCCTCCGGCTCTTCCCTCCTCTCAAGCCTTTGGATAAAAGGGTAGACTTAACCAAGATATGCGATATTTAGCTTGAGTTCTGATCCGGCGGACGTTGCACTTGCGTCCAAAGCAAAGCGTCCTATGAGGACGTTTGCTCCGTGCGCTTTGCAACATACGCCT
>MDTC01265855.1_pt1 | contig 50303 bp, 51 predicted proteins | sample 811181 | NCBI WGS metagenome assembly MDTC01 (sample SAMN05326644, study PRJNA326480) | marine metagenome | isolation source: seawater | place: Pacific Ocean: North | collected 2011 | reverse complement strand
TTTTCAAGGTAGACTTGTTTGCTAGACGAAAGGGACATAATCGCTGTAAATCTTGAACTTGGCGTCAGGGGACATTTCATCAATCACACCTAAAGTTGTAGAGTAGGCTTTTTCATAGCCCGCTTTCTTCACTAACTCAACTACCCTGTCGTTATATTTACCATAGGGGTAACGAAATAGTTTGGTCGGAAAGGGAGCAGTGATCTCTTGGATAATCTCTTTGTCTGAAAGAGTAGTTAGGTCTCTATGGGACCATGTATGCCAACCAATTTCAAAGGCATAAGTGAAACACATTTGCTTTACTTGAGCAAGAGAACAGTACGGCTCTAGTTTAGGAACATGGTCTAGGTCAAATGCATTATCCTTACCCATGCAGTTTCCCATAACAAACATGATTCCTGATTTACCTCCTAGAACGTCTTGGTTCTCATACACGCTCCAGTACACCCCATCAAAGCCGATAGGCTCATCACAGGCCAAGATTTGTTCACGGGTGTGATAGTTTGAATGTTCTTCGGTTCCTATGTTGTGCGCTAACCTCATGCGTACTCCCAAACATTAATTACATGCGTGTACTCTCTGTACAGTATTTCAAAATGACGTATACGTTTACCAAATCCGTAAGGCTTTAGCCAGTCTTTTATGCCCGCAACCATGACCATTGTTCCATGCGTATTTGATGCAGCGTTGTGAATCATCTCACTTATTCCGGTATGGTCGTACTGTTCGTACAACACCCCAGTGGCTAGGATTAGATCATACTTTTGGTTTGCGGTTTGAACCCTCTCTACTCCTTCTGGGAGTCTTGACGCTGCTGTATCAGCCAGTTCAAGGGCATGCTTTTCGTAGGCGGGAAGATCTTTCGTTATCCAGCCTTCCCCTGCTCCAATGTCGAGTGCTCTGTTAAAGAACGGTCCTACGTCCTCTAGAACAGCGAGATAAAAGTTTTTACGGTAGATGTCGTCAGGGTTGGTTCGGTAGTCCCAAGGGTCCTCCGTTAGATACCAACTCTCTAGTTCTTCTCGTGTCTGCATAGTCCTATTCTAATCATCTGACTTGTTTTTGGCAAAGACTACCTACCCATTCGTGTGGTCAGTTGACGCCGACTCACGAATGGCTCTAGGTAGAACCCGTAGTATTACTAAGATCTATTTACGTCTTGGACCCCAAACGCACCTATTTTTTCAGTGCGCCCACTCTCCCTAGATATGGCTCTAGTTGCCCGTGTGCCGGAACTGCGTGGGCATTTGCTAGTTCCGAACCTAACTCCTCAAGTCCTAATGCTCTCCGTGCAGGGACTGGCATCTCGTCAAAGATGTTGTTCCAGTTTATCGTGCGATTCAAATCTTCACTCTTTGGGTAGGCGTGCCCGTAGTGTCATTCCTGTTACCAGTTGCGTAACGAGTGTAACCCTCCGGTCCTTCAGTAAACCTTTATGTCATCGAGATTTCTCGGTTTCTTTTGTTGTAGTTTTCTCCTTAAGTTTAATACCTAGACTAGCGATCTCCTTTGATCGTGTCAAGGTGTAAATTGGGTTGACCACTTGACATTACGAAAGTACACTAGGTACTAAGATATGATTAGAAAGGTCATACATGATTGATAGCACACCATTATGGTTTAAGGATGCGCCTTGCATAGGTCAAGATAGGTTATTTTTTTCAAGTCATCCGAAAGACAGAAAAGAAGCAAAGTTGATTTGCAAGAACGCTTGCGAAAACATTAACGAGTGCAAGCAGTTCGCATTGGAGGCTGAATTAACTTTAGGTGTGTGGGGTGGCCTTACTGGTCCAGAATTAGCACGAGAACTTGAGGTAGTACATGGGTGATAGATATAATGAGGTTGATTTAGAGCCGGATATTCTTGCAGTATTAAAAGAGGGCGATGTTACTGTAACGTTTATAACTGCTTCTGCTGATGCTTTAGATGAAGACTACTACAAAATATTAACGTGGAATGCCAAGAACATGACTATTGGTATTTCAAATGAGTTTATGAATGAGGGATTGGAAGAGGCAATATCAAGACAGATTGCAGAAGATATAGGCAATGAAGCCTTTGACAGTTCTGTGCGGGAAAGAATACACAGTGAATCTTTAAACTATTTAGGCGATACTTTGAAAAATATTCTTGAGGAACTTCTTAAGCGTTCGGATAACCCTGATGATGTAAACTTTGACAAATCATTAGAGCGCTTACTTGAGGTTGAAGAAGATTAAACATTTGACTTTTGTTCTGATAGAGAGTATAATTTAAGTAATTACTATTTACTATTGGAGAAAAATGAATATTGTTGAGCAAGCGGATAAATGCATCCGTGGCATTCTAGAGTCGTTAGATACACTTGAAGGATTGATCGCAAACCTTTCAAATTCCGATCTAGATCAAGATCCCCAAGAAATTCTTCAGGTTGCCACCAACTTCCATGAGGCTAAGAGCACAACTGGCTACCTTTACGGTGAGTTACAGGATGTCATCACTAAAGAGTATGACTACTTTCCTAAACCCGTGCAAGTTGATGGAGCGACTATAGAAATCAAGTCAGGTTCTGCTCGAAAGAAGTGGGACCATTCTGCCATATCTGATGAGGTTGCACGCAGAATTGTTAACACTAGTGTCAATATTGATACCGGTGAGATCACTAAGTCGCCTTTGGAGATGTTGCGAGAATTTTCGCAGTACATGGGCGTGTCATACTGGAAAGTCGGGCAACTTAAGGAACTTCACCTTGATGCTGATGAGTACTGTGAAGTAAGTCCACCAAAAAAGAATATTGTGATTAGGAGGTCATGATGAGTTTACTTGATTCTTTTTCAGAGCCGTTTCCAAAAGAGGTTGAACGGCAACTAAAAAAGGGAGGCACTAGCCTTACTTACATTCCTATTAGTGAAGTCATAACTCGACTGAACAAAGTTTTGGGTGTTGATATGTGGTCATACACTATTGAGAGGTGTGAACGAGATGCGATTGACCCTGACTATGTTGTTGCTCAGGTTAGACTTACTGCATGTTTTGTACCTACTGACAGCGCCCCTGCACTTACAGTTGTTAAAGACGGTGTAGGCGGTCAGAAAATTAAACGGACACGGAATGGTGATATTGTTGATCTTGGTGACGAGATGAAGGGTGCTGTTTCTGATGCTTTAAAAAAGGCAGCACAGCATTTAGGAATTGGCATTTATCTGGCTAGGAGTGAAGAGTCAATGCACTTGGAAGCCATGGAAGCAGTCGCAGATCAGCCTATTTCAGAAGAGCACTTTGATAAATTACGCAAACTTTTAAATTCCAATACACAGGATACCATTACGAGCGCTAAACAGCACTGGGCTTCTATTTCAAACAACGCTGAGTTTACTAATGAGAACGTGACAAGAACTCTTCTAGAAGACATGCTTGCTTTCATTAAGTCTGCGAGCGCTGATGCAGGATAGTCTTGATTTAGGTAGTCTTCCTTACGAAACTCCAGCATACATGTCGCCAAGTTCTATTGGCACGTTTAATCAGTGCCCAATGCGGTATAAGTATGCTAAACTTGATCGGATACCTGAAGAGTCAACAGAGCCTCAAGTATTAGGGTCATTCGTTCATGAGATACTAGAAGAACTTTTTAAGGAGGACAAGGATAATCGAACAGAACAAACTGCTCGTAGACTTGCTAGAGAACTTTGGGGATCTAAATGGGCAGAGGAGTACCACGACCTAAACGAAAAATGTGATGAAAATGAGTTTCGCTGGAAGGCGTGGTGGTGTGTTGAAAATTATTTTCTCATGGAAGACCCTACTTCCTTTGATGCTGGTGGCATTGAAGCCAAGATGAATGGGGATATTCTAGGTGTCCCAATCTACGGAATCATTGATAGATGGACTCTTGAGAATGACAAAATTGTAATTTCTGATTATAAAACTGGTAAGAAGCCTCGCCCACAGTACGAGTGGGAAAAGAAAGTGCAGATTACGATCTACAGTATTTTATTGGGCAAAGAAATGGATAAAGAGATTGAGCGTGCAGAACTTCTTTATCTTAAGGCTGGTCAGTTTGCTAAGTATAAGGTAACCGATGAATTAGCAGGCCGAGTTTCGCAAGACGTTAAAAACACTTGGGATGAGTTGGTAGTTAGTTGTGAATCTGGTGAGTTTGAAACAAGAACAGGGCCGCTTTGTAATTGGTGCAACTTTAAACCAATTTGCCCTGCTTGGAGAAAGTGATGGGACGGATGAAGGATTTTGAAATTTTAGTTTCAGAAGATATCAAAAACAAAACGTCTTCTGAAGACAAGCAGTACTTGATGGCGCACAAAGAAGTTTGGCGTGACAGTTTGCTTATCATTATTGAAACGGTGTCAGAACAAATTAAAGAATTAGAGTCTGAGGCATCAGAGTTACGCTCTGCGTACCCCGATTTTGATTCTGACCCTGCTGCGTCCATCAACGAAAGACGGGTTAAGGCAAATCGCTTCAGATTCCACGCCGAAAAGAAACTAGCAGAAGTTGATCGCATGATTCTATTAGGACATGAGCCAGACCCAGATACAAAGTTAGTTCACTTTTTGCGAGACGCTATTTTGGCTCATAAGCAGTGGCATGCAGATAATGAGTTGGTTTTGTCTGAAGGTGATAATCGACTGTACAAGGCCCTAGAGGGTAAGTGGGATTTCTAAAATGAAAGTTGGTTTTGCTTCAAACGACTGGTCAAGGTCTGTTGTTGATTTGTTGGGTCGCCCTGTTATGGGTGGCTCTGGGCATATTCGCATAGGCCAGTACATGCAGAGATTTAGAGAGTTGGGCTATGATGCATGTGTTGGGATCTTAGCGCACAATCGAATGACCGGAACTTTTGGTATTCATACATGGGACGAGCAAGATTACTTTGACTGTGACGTTATCGTTATGCAAAGATACATGCACATGCAAGTAATTCCTGATATGAAGGGCGCTCAAGCAGCAGGTCAAATAGTTTTACAAGACGTTGATGACTGGTATTGGGGACTTAGTGAAAAGAATCATGCATATCAAATGTCAAACCCAAACTCCAACCCACAAGAAAACACTAATTGGTATCAAAACATAATTGAAGAGTCTGATGGTGTCATCGCTTCAACTCCCTTTTTGGTAAACAAGATCTCTAAGTGGAATGAGAATACGCTACTACACACGAACTTTGTTAATAGAGAGAAGTATAAGGACAGAAGAATTCATTCCAACGCAGAAAAAATGGTTGTGGGGTGGATGGGTTCTACAGCACACAGAAGTGGTGATTTAGAAATATTGCGCCCGCATTCAGAAGAAATTAGTAAGTTTGCAACGTGGCATCACACTGGCCATATGCCAGCAATCCACATACCACAGTTTGAGAAAGAGATTGGTGTTTCTGCGGGCATTGTTTCTAGGTCACCATTCTTGGCACCAACTGAGTTACACAAGGGGTTTACCTTTGATGCTGGTATAGTTCCACTAACAGATATTCCATTCAATCATGCTAAGTCTTACATTAAAGGTTTAGAATATGCGTGTGGTGGGGTTCCGTTTGTGGCATCTTACTCTCCTCAATACGAGGAGTTAGTTGAAAAACATGGCATTGGTCAATTGGCTAAGAATCCGAGCGATTATGTTAAACTCTTGAAGAAATTAGTAGACCTAGACTATAGACAAGAGCAGTCTGATAAAGCATGGCGTGCAGTTAAGAAGTTTGACCTAAAGGTCGGTGCACCTAAACTGTGGAAGACTATTGGCCAACTAGCGAGAAACGTAAAACGATGAAGCGTGGCAAGCCTATGAAAAGAACTCCGCTGAAGCGTGGTGATAGCCAATTGAAGCGAACGCCTTTAAATGGTGGTGATAACCAGATGAAGCGATCTCGTTTAAAACAGCGATCTCAAAAGATGAAAGAGATTTATGTTACTCGGCGTAAGATTGTAGAAGAGTTGTTAGCAGAAGAGCCACATTGTTCCGGTTGTGGTATTTGGGCAGGTTTTGACAATAACAAGAACCCCTTACTACGCATGACTCAAGACATCCATGAACTCATAAACAGATCCCAAGGTGGTAGTATACTAGAAAGACAAAACTTATTTGCTTTGTGTCGGACTTGCCACAGGCGTGTTACTGACAATCCAAAAGATGCCGAAACTGTAGGATTGCATCTACCGTCTTGGGCAGATAAAGACATTCACTATATGGAGGCTGAAAGAGTTCGACACAGTTGGTTCACAGGAAAAAAGACTAAGCCTTTCTGGATGGAGGATAATGATGAGTAGATCAGATAACTTTTTGGGCGACGCAATTGATTCGCACCCTGACTTGCTTGATGAAATGAACTCCTTAGCGGGAAGTATTTCTGATGGTCTGTTGCCTTTATTGGACAGACAAGAAGTTGACGAATCCACACTTTCACAAATGCAAAAAGATTGGCGTAAAGATGGGGTGGTAATACTAAACAACTTCATTCCAGAGCCACTGATTGAAGCATACCGTGTTGACTGGATTCAACACAACAGGGTAAATCATGATAGGCCATTAGGTTACCCCGGTGAATGTGCTTACTATCAAGTTCCGAGTTTGATGAACATTGCAACATTTGGTCCACTCCAAGACATTATGCGTTCTTTGATTGGTGAACCGATGGGGGTGCACTTAAACCTAACTGGGTGGAAGTCAACTCAAAGGAACTGGCATCAAGATGGTTACCTTAACCCTGATTCAAACTACGATCACTACTTGGCTATTTGGGTAGCGCTTGATGACATCCATGAAGACTCAGGTCCATTTGAGTATGTTCGTGGGTCACACGTTTTACCAATTATTACACAAGACAAAACGCTTTCTCGACTAGAAGAATCAGAAAGGCGTGATCCGTTATGGCCGAAGTACTCAGAGCGCTTCTTAACGCCCATGTTTGAAGACATTCTAAACAGAGGCGAATTAAACGTTGAAAAGTTCTTAGCCAAGAAAGGAGATGTCCTTCTTTGGCACGCTCGACTCATGCACCGTGGTGCTATCCCTAATGATCCTGACTTGTGGAGAGAGACGGCAATTCTGCATTACTCTGGCGTTAATCATAGACCTGATATGCCTTCGCCAGCAATACAGCACCAACAAGGTGGCTGGTATTTCCCACTGAATCAGAACATCCCTTTGTAATGCCAACCAATTATGGAAAGCAAGCAAAAGCCAAGGCCACAAAATTACACAGTTTGGTAGTCAGGACGAGAGATAATTTTACTTGTCGATGGTGTGGTAAAACTCGTGATGAAGGGCAGATTCAATGTGCGCATATCATTTCTCGCAGTATTTCTGCCACGAGAACAGACGAGCGTAATGCTGTTGCTTTGTGTGCGTCATGCCATTGGAAGCAAACCAAGAATCCTTTAGTGTGGGCTAGATGGATTGAAAAAGAACTTGGCACAGAATGGTTAGACGACTTGCTTGAAAGAGGCGTTTCAGGAGCAAAGATTGATTGGTATGACGAAGTAGTTCGCTTAGAATGGACTCTTGACCAGATGACCAAAAGGGCCTAGAATAGAACTATGAACATTGCTAACAGAAATATGCCTATCAGTCCGATGGATGTTGAGTCGGAACTTATTAGAATTACTCAAGAGATTGAGTCAGAGACTGAAGCATTTGAGACGTTAGCAAAAGATCATGCTGTTAAGGAAGCCGAATATAAAAAGGCATGGTTTAAAGAATATCTCGCAGCAGAAGGTGCAGTGAAAAACAAAGAGAGTTGGGCGGGTTACAAGACTAGCGACCTGTATTATGACACGCAAGTTGCGGAAGCGCTGGTAAAAGCAAAGCGTGAAAAGTTGCATTCTTTAAGAACTGCTTGTGATGCATTGAGAACCATTGCAGCAAACGTAAGAAGTCAAGTGAAGTTTTAGGTAAGAATATAAATGATACACAACATTGCAAACAACATAGAACAACTGGCAGTAGACGTTGACATGTTAAAGCCACTAGAAAATAATGCTCGACGTGGAAACGTTGAAGCAATCATGGCGTCATATAACAAGTTTGGTCAAGTAAAGCCAATCGTTGCCATTGAAGATACAGACGGTTCAATTCTTGTAATTGCTGGAAATCACCAACTTGAAGCAGCAAAGAATCTAGGCTGGCAACAAATTGCTGTGTCTATTGTGGACTTAAACCCTGATGATGCCTTAGCATTTGCTTTAGCAGATAACAGAATTTCTGATCTTGGTACAACAGATAATGAAGCGCTGTTTGAAGCGATATCTGCTGTAGCAGGAAGCGATACTGAGTTTTTTGAAATTCTTGAGTGGGATGACTTTGCTGTAGCGGTGATTGAAAACCAAGTCATTGAGAGCGACTTCGTAAGAGAACCACGAGACAACAACTCTGGGTGGACAGCACCAGAGATAATTATTGAAGACATTACAGGGCCTGCCCCAAGCCCAACTGAAAACACAGTTGAACCTCCAAGGCCAACAGATGTACCCACTAATACGATTGTAGCCCAAGGCAGTACAACTACAAACGCATCAGGGTCTACAAATGCGGCAATCCAGTTCACTTTAGTTTTTGATTCTGCCGAGCAACAATCAAAATGGTATTCATTTTTGAGGTGGCTTAAAGATGATGGTACATGGGTTGGTGAAACTACAGCAGAAAGACTTCTTGACTTTATAGCAAACCACACACCAGAGGGGTAAAATGACACGACGTAGGATGTTCCTAGACATAAACTGCGTAGATGCTGCCCGTCAAAGAATGAAGCATGTTTACGATAGGTTTGATTCTGTTGCAATACAGTTTAGTGGCGGTAAAGACTCTACTGCTTGTTTGTATTTAGCGAAAGAGATTCACGAAGAGCGTGACCTTGGTCCTGTTAAAGTTATCTTTCGAGACGAAGAGATGATCTCCCCAGCGATTGAAGACTACGTTAAGAGAGTTTCTGAGTACGACTGGGTTGACATGGAGTGGTACTGCTTACCCCAAGGACAAGAGTTATGGGTTTTAGGTAGACGAGAATACGTTTTACTTTGGTCCAAGATGCGTGAAGCAGAGGGAAGACTTTATAGACCTTTTCCTGAGAACTCAATTAGAGCAGAGCATTTTGGGCTTGACCCAGCGGAATCAATTCCCAACAGTATTGATGAGTACACCATGCAAGGCAAAAAGGGACTAACTGCGTTTGTTACTGGAGTGCGGGCAAACGAGTCAATGATTAGGTACAGAACAGTTGTTCAAAAACTCCACGAAAACTACATAAACAGACCTTTCCAGTTGTCTAAAGCCATACCGATGAGGTTTGCAAAAGTTATTTATGACTGGACATCAGACGACGTTTTGAAATTCATAACAGAAGAACATAATGGTGAATACTGCGCCTATTATGATTATGCAGCAATGAGCGGGGCAAACCAAAGAGTTGGTATTCCTTTGCACTCTGTTGCGGCCAGAAGATTGACTGATGTTATTAGAACTGAGCCTGAATTCTATGATGGGCTTTACAGGTGCTTTCCTGAAATTGAAGCACAGACAAGACTATGGGGTGAGTTTGATGTTGAGGCACTAATTGACCACTATTCAGAGCAGGGGTGGAACGGTGTTAAAGATTGTATCAATGACAGCATCTTAACCCCTGGTATCCACAGAGAAGCAATGGTCTTCAGTCACGAGTTTAAAAAGCGACACGCAAAAGATCCCTACGGATACCCCATTGAACACCTTGTCAGGACAATTGTTTTAAATACATTTGATGGAACGCCTAGCCCTGTAGGACCAAGGACAAAATCACATAACAAACGAGTGGCATTGCTTGCGAAACAAGAGCAACAGGAAATGATGGACGCAAACAGCCTTGACTCACTTGACGATAATAGATAGGCTAATAATTATGAAACCACATGCAGATGTAATAAAAGCGTCAAAACTAAAACCAGCGAAGTGGGTGTCTTCCTCTTATGTGGTATCACCCGATTATCGACGTTTAACTAACTCAATTATTAGTTATGGTATTTTGTCGCCAATAGTTTGCCAACCAAACGGAACCATAATTGATGGTTACCATAGATGGACAGTTGCTAACGAGCAAAAAATTAAAACTGTTCCAGTTATGGTGGTTGATATTGATGATATTGACGCCATGCTACTTCATATAGACCTCAACAGATCTCGTGGGGTAGTTATCGCAAAGTTCTTATCCCGTATGTTAAAGAAAGTCATCGCTTCTGGAAAATATGAGTATGATGATTTGCGCCGTAAACTTGAAATGACTTCTGACGAGTTTGATGTTTTGGCGGATGGTTCTCTTGTTAAGATGAGAAAAATTAAACAGCATAGTTATTCTCCAGCGTGGGTCCCAATTGAATCTGCTTCTGGAGAAGACATTCGCATTGAAAGACCGACAGGACACACGGAGCAAGTATAATGGACGTTAATGCATATCAAGCAGCAGCAAAAGAGACAGCAATTTACCCAAAAGACTTAGGCATTTTATACACAACGCTTGGCTTAGTTGGTGAAGCCGGAGAAGTTGCAGAGAAGTTAAAAAAGATTATTCGTGATCACGGAGGAGAAATGGACGACGATGCACGACAAAGCATCATGTTGGAACTCGGTGACGTGCTGTGGTACCTTGCTAATTTAACCTCAGAACTTGGTTATTCACTCAGGGATGTTGCTGGAGCGAACATTCAAAAATTAGAGGACAGGCAAGCGAGGAAGAAACTTCATGGTTCAGGGGACACACGATAAAAAATCATGGCTATCTCTTGCCTCACCAATATTGGGCAGTCAATCCGATGAAGAGATACTCGCAAATGCTGGAGCAGACTATACTGTATTTTTAGAACCAGTCAAAGTTTGGGATAAACTTTCAGATACTACAGTTATTGTGCCTAACAGGTTTGTAACCTGTAGGGAAAACCCAAACAAACAGCACTGCGATAGTTGGGAAGTAGTTAAAGAACGATATGAAGTTGTTCAGAACTTTGATCTTCTACAAAGAGCAAAAGTTATAGTTGCTAGATCAAACAAAAGAGCAAAACTTCATAGTTGCGGTGTTCTTGATGATGGTAGGAAATTCTTTGTGGCCATATCATTTGGTGCTGTATCATTAAAGGTACAAGACACAGAATCAATAATTGACAACTTCTTAGTCCTAATGTCATCTCATGACGGCTCAATACCTATCTGTTATTACAACCTTGACGTTAACCGCACCAGAAACATGGTGTATAGGGTTTCATCTGACGTTTATGACTTTGATTTAAGAAAAAGACACACGCCAAACCTAAAAGACCATGGCGTTGAAGCAGGAGAAGCGATTGAATTAAGAAACAACTGGAATCTTGTCATGACCGATTCAATTAATGCTTTACAAAAGCCAATAGGCACTTCAATGCGGAAAGATGCCATGAACATCGTGGCTTCAGTTGAAAAAGCAAACACCAAAAAGAAAAGAGAGCACGCAGAGTCTGTTCACTCAAAAATAGAAGAGTTGTTTAGGAAAGAGTACAATAGCGGCACTTTTGGTGAGACTCGATGGGCTTTTTACAATGCGGTTATTGAGTATATTGATTTTTACCGAGATATTGATGCAATAGATGCCGCACAACACACTTTAGAGATAGATAATTTTAGTCATCGTCTAAAGATAGAGGTGTTTGATCTACTAAAATAGTTAGTATGAACATACCTCAAGTAATATGCTACTTCTGCGGAGAACCCGTAGTCACTTTAAAAGGCGCTTACCGAAAAGTCACAGGTTGGGCACAAATTCGTGAGCAGGGTGGAACTAATGGCCTTTCTTTGATGTCAGAGCCAGAAGCATGGGCGCACCCTGCGTGTGTTGACAGACAAAGACTAAAGAAGCGTGGTATGGGGCCACAGACTGAAACTTTGTTTTAGCAGAAACTTTGTCCACACCCACAGGTTTTCTTTGCCTTGTTGTTTGACACTTTGAACCCTGATTCTCCTAGTCCATCATAGTAGTCTAGGCTTGCTCCGTCTAAAAGTTCAGCGCTTGTAGGGTCCGCTACAACCTTTAAGTCCCCAAACAATGCCTCCACGTCATCTTTTGCAATCTCTGATTCAAAGTACATTTCGTAGTTTAGTCCTGCACACCCACCGGGCCGAACCCCAACTCTCAGTGCCCTAAGGGTTTCATCGCTTTCTCCGGCTAACAGTTCTGCGACTTTTTTAGTAGCCTTGTCAGTTAAAGTTATCATTATTCAATGTCAATAAAGATACATTCACCGGGACATTCGTCCGCTGACTCAATGACATCTTCCACTAACTCTTCTGGAACACTTGCTGTTCCTTGTGCCATCTGAAGGATAGGGTCACCTGTGGTGGTCTTGCCATCTTTTGTGTATATAGTAGGCCAGTCTACTTCTTTTACATAGGCCAATCCGTCGTCAGCCATTTCAAAAATACTGGGACAGATTTCAGCACAGAGGCCATCTCCGGTACAAAGATCTTGATCAATCCAAACTTTTATGTTACTCATACGCTTATTCTAGATTATGATTTCAATCTTTCTTCGCACTCCCATACCTAAACCTGCACAAAGATTAAAAGCATGCACAGTAGCATCAACTTGGTCATCATGAACTTTGGCTTCTGGGAATGCGGACAACTCATCAATAAAGTCAGTGTTCCAGTCGGCACGAATTAATTTTACATTTCCATTTGCTACAGCAGCAGAGAATGGCTTTGCTCTAGTAACCTTATCGCCCGTGGCTCGCTGTCCAGTAAAGTCGTACCCTTCCAAAACGTATCTAGCATAAGAATCAATAAGGTTTTTACCAGAAGATCCCGGTTCTTGCTCCATTCGGATTGATATTTCAGGACCGTCCTCAAAAGCAGTATCTTTGATAAATCTTTCTACTTTTTCACCTTTGGCACGAATCCGTCGAACATCTATTATATAAAAGATTCCATTATGGAAAGCCCCTAAAGTTCCTACTGTCCAGTCTGGATCTGGATTGCTTTGGCTAGGTTCCGTTCCTGCTAAGTCCCAAAATCTTACCACGATTGTATCTTTACCAAGTTCTGGCATTTCAGATGGCTCAATGACCTCAAGATTAGTTCTATCAAACATTGACCCAAGCGTGGTTACCCACCAGTCACCAAACTCTAGTCGCTTTCGTTCTACAGGGTCTAATTCTTGAAGGACTGACCTGTAAGACTCTGGATCAATACCCGGATTATCTGTCAGCATTGATGGAATAAATAACCTCTTGTTTTTCTCCCCTTCAACAAGGAATCTCTGCCTGACCCAGTTTGGTGCAGGGTTTGTTGCTGCACGCATCCTTAATGGAACTGTTGAAAGTGGACCAGTTGATGGGCGACGCAAACGGGAGAACATATACCTATAATCGGATTCTCTAATTTCTGTAACCTCGTCCATACCAATAAATTGGAATTCAGAACCTTTGTATCTAAGATAATCATTAACATTATTCAAATAACCGAATGTGACACGAGCGCCACTAGGAAAAGTTGCAGTGTACATGTTTGCGTTCCAATGTACATCATCAAAACTTGCAACCCAGTCTCTAAACCTATCCATCAACGCACCGGGCAAGGCAAGGTCAGCGTAAGTACGCCTGAAAAGAATAGCGCTGTAACTTGGAATATCAACATACTGTAAAGCAGCCATGATTAGTGCGGACGACTTACCACCGCCTGCGGCTCCACCGAAAAGCACTTCTTTGCTCGTGGATTTAAGAAAAACTTTTTGCGTTAGCGAGGGTTCTTCTACCCAATAGTCTGATCGCTTTGGCTCCAAGTATTCTTTGATCTTTTCCCAATCTGCTGACTGTACTGACATATTTACTTGTCTCCTAGACAATTTCACGATAAAATAGATATCATGAAGAAAATTTTAAACCGTTCTAACGTTGCATACTGTTTAATGTCTGCTTCCGTCGTTCTAATAGGTCTTGGTGTTAGTATACTAAACCTAGGGTGGGGTCTAGCAAGTGCTGGCCTTGCATTCGGAATTTATGGCTATCTATTAGGGGCTGAATAATGGCATGGAATAAATCATTACAAAATGATGCCCAAAAGTCTGTTTCGGTTGGCGCCCCTATATCGTATGCGCCTAGCCTTCAGCCACAAACTGGCTACCATGACGGGTGGGACATTGTAAAAGCCTACAAAGAAGGCGTGTCAAAAGTTACTTGGGTTTTTCGATGCATAGATGTTATTGCATCAAACCAAGCAACCTTGCCGGTAATTTTAAGGAAAGAAAACAGCCCATTCGGTGAAGTCATTGGAGATCACGAATTATTAAAGATTTTTAACAACACAACTAATGTTGGTGAGAATGCTTTTGCATTCCGTTACCGACTTTCAGCACAGTTGCTGATGAGCAGTCGTGGTGTCTTTATTGAGATTATTCGTGGTAGAGACGGAAGACCAACTGCATTACACCTACTTCCCCCGCAAAGCACATCACCCATCCCAGATACAAATAAATTTGTAAAAGGCTATGAGGTAAAGATTAGTGCAACTGAAAAGAAAACACTTAAACCTCAAAACGTTATTTGGATTAGGCGACCACATCCCCTAGACCCTTATCTTTCCATGACCCCAATGGAAGCAGCCGGTGTAGCCATTGAAGTAGAATCTTTGGCTAAGATTTACAACAGAAACTTCTTGATTAATGATGGCCGACCCGGCGGTCTTTTGGTACTTAGGAGCGAAATTGATGAAGACGACAAGGATGAGTTGCGATCACGATTTAGGGGAAACATTGGCCGTGCTGGCGCTGTAGGTGTTATCTCATCAGATGATGGCGCAGACTTTGTTGATACTGCGGCTTCTCCTCGTGATGCAGCGTATGTTCAGATGAGAACCCTTACAAAAGAAGAAATTCTTGCTGCGTTTGGTGTACCTGAGTCAATTATCGGCAACTCCTCTAATAGAACATTCTCAAATGCCATGGAAGAGGGTAAGGTTTTCTGGATGGAGACGATGACTCCTCACCTCGCTATGATCGCTCGTGGGTTTGATGCTATTGACCCACTTCACTATATTGATTTTGATGTATCAACGGTTCCAATTTTAATTCTTTCAAAACAAGAAGCAGAACGTCATTATCTCTCTGAATTCCAAATGGGATTGATAAGTGCTAATGAGTACAGAGAAGCCGCTGGAAGAAAGCAAGTTGAGTCCGATATTGCTGACTCACTATTGTCTAACCCAAATCAAACACCTATTGCAAATACCAAAAAACCAATGGAAGACCCTAATGCACAGGCTGAGGGTGGCGCAGGTGGCGAGAGCGTTGTTCAACAGGGCGTTCCTCTTGACGTACAAGCATCTGAGGCTCGACAGCAACAGGTCACTGAATTTAGCCCTGAACAAGGTGGGTTTGTTGAGGCTGGGACAGTTCAAGGAACAGAGCGCATCGAGGCGTCTGCGGCTGAAGTCCCTAGCGAACTAGAGGGTGACGAGGTTGAGCAGGAGGGTGAGAAGAGCCTCCCTTTTCAGCCGACCCCCTAAAAAAGTTTGAAACTTGGGATGAAAAAGCATTATACAGAGTTGAGTCTCTTGAGGGTCAATTTTCTAAAGTAGTTGATTCCGTAATTGATACTCAAGAAGAAGCAATTTTAGCCGAGTTAGAATCAGATACAACAAAAGCATTGCTTGGTTTAGGCAAAGAAGCGGACTTTAGTGCAGTTGCGCCACTGGCAATATTGACTTCTGCCGCAATGCCTATGGCGTCTATGATGGACGATGTGTACAAACAGGGAATTGTTGACAATATTGAAGAAGGTTACGGGTCTTCTGTTTCAGAAGATACAAAGAATGCTTCAGTTTCACAAAACGTGGCAACCGTAAATGAATTTAACTCCACCACGCAAGACCAAGTAGTGTCAGCCTTGGCTCAAGCATCTGCACTTGGAGAAGGTGGAGACGATGGTGATGTAGACATTGCATTTAAGATTGCACTTGCTTATGCCCTCATAAAAGCCGTGTTCAACAGGTTAAAAAGTAAAAGAAAGCCATTAATTGTTGATTCTGGAGTGCTTGGAGCATATAATTTAGGCTTGTTTGATTCATCGGTCCAGACTGAACTTGATAGTGGGGGCACCAGAACAATCACAAAAGAATGGCTTTCTCTTAAAGATGAGAAGGTCCGAATGTCCCATAGGGACCTAGATGGGGAGAAAGTACCCGTTCAAGACGCCTTTATATATAACGGCATACCAATACGGTTCCCCAAAGACCCGCTTGCTCCACCGAACTTAACAATAAATTGTCGGTGTACTCTGAAGTTTGGGTTTTAACTTTATATAAACAAAAAGACTACTATTTATATAAACTATGTAAGCGTACAAAAACCCAGTATGTAGGATATGGGTATTGGAATATTTTTAGGAGAAACATGTCATCTTTACTTCTAGATTCAACAGAAGGTTCTTCAGAGGAAGACTTTGCATTTAAGGCCATTTCTGGCCAAATTGGTGTTGATAAAGCAGAAGGCATTGTAGAAGCATTTGTATCAGGTATCGGAAATAAAGATTCCGTTGGAGATATTGTAGTGCCGGGTGCATTTAAAGGGTCGCTTATGCGACGCAAACCACGAGTTGTTTGGGGGCATGATTGGAATCAACCAATCGGTAAAGTCCTAGAAATGTATGAAGTTGGGCCAAGAGACCCTAGACTACCCGAAAAAATGAGAAAAGCAGGCATCGGTGGACTTTATGCAAAGGTTCAGTTTAATCTAAATACAGAACGAGGGCGAGAAGCGTTTGCCAATGTTGCTTTCTATGGTAAAGATCAAGAATGGTCGATTGGTTACAAAACAATTACAGCAGATTTTGATGCTGAAAAACAAGCAAATGTTCTTAAAGAAGTAGAATTATACGAAGTTTCTCCGGTTCTTCACGGAGCAAACCAGATGACTGGTACTATCTCAGTCAAAGACGATGAGGAAGGTATCATGGAAAAGGCATACATGGACTACGATGATGACGATAAAGATAAGCCAAAAAATAGGGCTGATGCAATGTCATCAATGATCGGGAGAGCACTTTCACAGGCTTTACGCAAGCCAGTTAGAGTTCTTCAAGTTATGGACAACTCGGTTGTTTTCCAAACTGGGGAAGATATGACATGGATGTCTACTTTCTCACAAGAAGGTGGACAACTACAACTTAGCAAGCCAACTCGTGTTAAACCGCAGGTTTCTTACACGCCAATGGGTGACTCTGCTCCTCCTTCAATGATGGTTAAAGAAAATGTTCCAGAACCTGAGGGCGTTAGAGACGCAGAGCCTGATGAAGGCACATGGGCTACACCAGATATCGCTCTTGCATGGGCAAAGACATTTGGTTGCGAAGGCTACCACTCAGAAGGTGCTGGTTATCTACCATGCTCAACTCCTGAAGAGTACCAAAAGGCTTTAGCAGCGTTCGATGAGAATGCAAACCTAAACTCACACAATAACTATCTTGGTGGTGTTGAGGTAGAGGAAGCAAAAGACGCTGAATCTGAAAAAGGTGCATGCGGATGCGAAACCGAAGAAAAGGGTGGACTAAAAGGACACTCTAGTTATGGGAGAGCAAAACCTTCTTACTTAAAAGACCCAATGGCCTTACTACTTATGGCTTACAACGAGATGTTGAAAATTCGTGGTGCTGGCGAACTAAGAACCTCTACTCTAGCGCTAATCAATGAGGTTGAGCAGTTCTTAACATCTGCTCCTATGTCTCGTGGCATGGAACAAGGGGAAAAAGCACTTTCTGGATATGTTATCCACGTTAAGTGCGAAGACGCACAAGCACTAGACGTCGTTGAATCAATGAACGGGGTTCCTGTTCTTTCAATGAAAACAGATGGGGGTATTGACTTACTCTTCTCTACAAAAGTTGAGCACAGCGATCTTATGGAGAAAGTTGCCTTTGCGCTGGCTACGCTAGATTTTGTTCCCGATTTTAAGATAACAAACGATATAGACGTTGACACCGATGAGGGTGTTCAGTAAGATAATCTGTAAAGGATTTAGGAGAAACAATGAGTGAAAATCTTAACGAAGACCTTCAGAAATTTGAGGAACTTGAGCGTTTATTAGAAGACGCTGAAGTCAAATCAGACGAGGTTGAAGAAGAAGTCGAAGAAGCCACAGAGGATTCAACCGACGTAGAAAGCGGTGACGATGATGCTGTTTCTGAAGAAGACGATTCAGAAGATGAAGATGAAGATGAAGATGATGCCGTTTCTGAAGAAGATGATTCAGAAGATGAAGATGAGGCAGAGGCAGAAGAGGATTCATCAGACGATGATGAAGGCGAAGAGGCTGATGACTCTGAAGAAGAAGTCGATGTAGTTGAAAAAGTTGCTAATGCTTTAGAGGCTCAGACTAAAGACGCTGATGAAGATGAGGACGAAGCAGAGGCAGAGGAAGAAGATGCCGAAGAGGCTGACGAATCTGAAGAGGCTGAAGAGTCCGAAGAGGCTGACGAATCTGAAGAGGCTGAAGAGTCCGAAGAGGCTGACGATACTGAAGAGTCTGAAGAAGACGATGAAGTTTCCGAGAAAGCGGCTTCAATCATGGCACGAATGGCTGAAGAAGAGACTGTCACTGACATGCCTATGTTGTGGTTCAAAGAATCAGCCCTAGTGGATGCTGAAGAAGACTATGAGATTATCCCTGAAGCCAAATACATGGAACTTGACGATGATGCCAAAGAGGCATACGAGGCTGTTCAGGTATTTGAAGAAGGGACTGGCAAAGGATACGGCATGCGTTACCGTCGCCGTAGCCCACTAGAGCGTGACTCACGTCGTAAAGATGACGAGGTTATTGAAGACGCTGAAGAAAAAGCAGAGATGCCTAAGGATATGTTTGAGACTGCCGCAGAGGCCACTGCTCGTGCCGCCGAAATCGGCTGTGAAGGATCACACCAGCATAGTGATGGAATGTTCATGCCATGTGCAAGCATGGAAGCATACCAAACCGCTACTGGTGGAGAAAAGTCAGAAGACTTCCTTTGTGGTCAACAGCGCAAGTCAGTACAACAGCCATGTGATGTATGTCGTGGTGGGTGTGCCCCAGAAGAGGGACTACCCGGTCTTCAAGACATTGAACTAATTGTTAAAGATGCTTACAGCGGTTCAGAGATTATTGGTTCTGGATACTCAAATGTTGACGACATGTTTGTGATTGACATCAAGCGTGAAGATGGATCTGCTATTGAAGTATTCCTTTCTGGCGAAGGTGAAGAACTTGGATGGTTGCGACTTGACGATGACCTTATTGATGGTAAATCTCTTGAGGGCATTGAGGTAATCACAAAGTCAGATGCAGAAGAAGTTGCTGTTAAAGCACTAGAATCACTTGATGCCAAAGGCGAAGTAATGGGTGTCATGGTTGATGTCTTCGCAGATGAAGATGTTTACGTTGTTGAGATTGACGGCGAAGAGAAAAGTTATGATTTCTTCGTTGGTATTGATGGCAAAGTCCTAGGTTACGATGAGTATGAAGTTGAATCTACTACAGAATTGGCCGAAGAAGACGAGATCAAAGCGCTAGAAGCAGAACTCGAAATCAAGAGAATGTATTCTCGTGAGCAACGTCAATCAATGGCTGAATCTGGGGAAGCACTTCCTGATGGTTCATTCCCAATTTCTGATGCTGCTGATCTTGAGAATGCACTTGCTGCACTTCCAAGAGCGAAAGATCAGAACGCTGCTGCTGCACATATTCTGAAAAGGGCAACTGAACTTGGGATAGAAGAAAGACTTCCTGAGGGATTTGCTGCTGCTGTAAGACAAGCAGAAGGCAACTCAGAAGCAGAGGTACCAGAAGCACCTGAAGCAGAAGCACCAGCAGCACCTCAAGAAGGGGCAGAGAAAGCCGCTATTGATGAGGAAATGTTAAGTGCTCTTGAAGAGTTTGAAAGTCTTAAGTTGGAGGAAGAAGAAGGACTTTCCTGATTAGTTTGGAGGCTTAAATGAAAGCCAACATAATTGGGGAACGGATTAGCCTTGCTAACGAAGCCCTTCTGGAAATAGGTGCGACGCATTTTCTTGGTGACGTTTGGAACCAAGACGATGTAGAATACTTAGATAGTGACGGATTGTTGCATCAATTCATTCCTTTAGCAGAAACTGGGGACTCAAATGCTGACTGAGATTAAAGCAAGACCAGAGATTGGCCCCAACGCAGATGCTTTAACTAGTCTTACTCGTGGTCGTGGTCCTCGTCGTGGTAATCTTGAGGACCTGCTGAAGTATTGGCGTCCAATCATGAAAAAGCCCGGTGGCTTTCGTCGTTGTGTCGTTATTCTTATGGATAAACCTCAGTTTGCTGGTAGACCTCAGCGTATTTGTGCTTGGCTTCACCACGAGTTGACTGGAAAGTGGCCCAATGAGGGTAACCATCATGGGCGAGGTAAGAAACGTCGCAGACGCCGTAAGTTAACCAGAAGTGTACGGCGTGCAGGTAGAAGGAAGAAGTCACTTGATTTTAACGAGAGCGTAGTGGAAGTGTCCGCCATGAGATTGGCGGTCAGAGAAGCAAGAGACGTTCAAGGCATTCTAGTTCAGCCTATTGCTGGACGACAGGGCGCTGTCGAAATGAAGACCGCCATGTTTGTACAATATTCTTCTTCTGCTCTTCCTGTAGATGGTCAGATTGAAGTAAAGAAACGTGGCATTGTAGGTAGCCGAGGAAGAGTTGGGCAAACGATTCAAGGTGTTGGTACGTTCCTCCTACCCGGCGATTTTTCTGATATTCGTAGCCCGATTCGTTCACAAATTTATGAGACGCTAACACCGGGTGGCGGAAGAGATAGGCTCCCTAGTGCTCGTCGCCTACTAAGGCGTCCGGGTGTAGGAAGAGGTGCAAGAAACAAGTTCAGGTGTCCACCGGGTTTCCAAAAGGGTGGGACCTTTACGAATAGAGAGTTCAGCACTTGTGGTGCACAGGTTTTGGGGATTCCATCTTCAGGTCCGGGTGCGCCAAACGAAGGTGCCCAGAGAGCGCTTGCTAGGTTAGCACAGAGTGCTGACTTGGTAAGAAACATTGGCGACCTTAGAAAGAACCGAAACGCTATTGACATTATTCGTGCTGCCCAAATTCCTGTTGCTCCTAAAAAAGGCAGCGCAACTAGACGACAAACATCTGTTGATTTGGTTCTTGCTAGAATTAGTGAGCAAGAGTTTACGACAAGGTTTGTTCGTAGAGACGGGGTTATCCTTGAACCAGTAGTGTCGTTGCAAGCACTTGGTGACATGAACGAGTTTGACGACATGGTTGATGGTAGCCTTGTTGATAGATATAACGATGGTCAAATAGGTAAAGATCTTGTTCCTGCTTTTGGTGCAGGATTAAGAGATGTTTATATTGGTATTCCTGATACTCCGACAGTTGTAAAAGTTAGCAGGGTTGGTGGTGAATTAACTCCAGATGAAATGGATGCTGTTCAACGAACATACCCAACATCTTTAAGAAGGAGTGCTGACTTACCTGACCCGTCTGCGTCAATCTACAATCTTCAAGACGTTACAAATGGTCGGTTTGAGGTTGAGATAGGCGAATTAAAAAATAACCGATTCCAAAAAGCACAAGAGTCTAAGGACGAAAGAATCAGAGTTCAGTCTGGACGACAAACGTTAATGGTTCCTCGGTGGGTGTACGAAACATTCCTTTCACGGTCTGCTCCTCGTAGAGCCACGGGCGATCCAATATTTGAGATTATTGAAGAATCATCTAAATCAGTTAATCCTTTCATGATCTCCACTAAGTCCGTTAGTAATGTCATTGCAAAGTCATCATCTTACCACGACACAATTGAAGTGAGGGCTGCTTTATTTGCTGAGTCTCGAAAGACAGCGAATGCAGATATTGAAGTCAAAAAGATTGGGAAGAGGATAGGTAGAGGCGCTGTACCGAATAAGCCTAAGGGTGGTAGAGCAAGGGCAATCTTTGATCCAGACATTAACGGGTTTAGGTGTCCTCCGGGCACTAGAAACGCTGGTCAGTTCTCTGATCAGTTTGGTCGCAATTGTGGCTATTCACTTCCTCGTACTATTGTTAATCAGTTGGTTGATGTGGGTATGCGGATTGAAGATGCCATGGAGCGTCGTCGTCAGCGACGTGAAGAGCGTGGCTCTTTGCGTTCCAGATTAGGTGCCGCCTATAAAGAGAAACTTGCTAACGTTCAAGAGAAACTTGGAACAGCGATGAAAGACTTGGCTGACATTCTCAGGGTAACTGAGGAGAGAAGTCCGGGTAACATTGGCCCAACTTTGCAAGAACGTGCGAGAAGAACTGATTTGACGCCTGAGCAACAGAACCTTTTAGAGGGGGAGAGCCTTGCTAATGCATTGCAGAACCTTCAGAATGTTTTGGATGAGCAGGATTTTGAGAATGCTAATATGGCTGAGATTAAGAAAGCCTATCAGCAGGTTGAGGAAGCGTCAAAGTTAGAGGCTGGTAGGCTCACTGACAATCCTGTTAAGACTCCCAAGCAACGTAACATGCGTGCTAGGATTCAGGAAATATTTGGAAACCTTCTTTTGAGGTTGTCTGACATTATCCGTAAGGATGAGGGTGGTCGTCGTCGTAGAGATGATGACGGCAATGTCATTACGCCTACTGCTAGTGTGGTGACTCCTGATGGTTTAGAGCCTCGTAAGCCTTTAGAGTTTTTGAAACTCCGCCGTAGAACACAGAAGGCTAACGTTCCTGCTTTAAGTAAGCAGTTGCTTGGCATGAATGAAAACGATAGGAAGAAAAAGAACGACATACTTGATCAGGAGTTCACTGAACTTTCTACTTTCTGGGCAAAGCGCCTTGGTGTTGATGGTCCAAACGATTTCTCTGAAAAAGATATTCGTAGGTTTATCCGTAAAGATAAGAAGAAGAACCCTGGCAAACAGCGCATGAATGAAAGGCGTTATAGGGATTGGCTCGAAATGAACAACCTCGCAGATAAGGTTGATAAGGGCACTGCCACGAATGAGGATTACGAAGATCACATTACTCGTCTTGCTCCAAATAGAAGAGAGTCTTTCTTTAATCCTGTTCTTGGCTCAGGTACACAACAAGTTGTTGATGGCGAACTTGTTGATGTTGATGTTAATGTTCCTAATCCTGAGGGTGATGCGACTCCAGAGACTCCTGCCGTTGATGTAACCCCAGACGTAACCCCTGATGTAACTCCAGACGGTGTACCTGCAATGACTCTAGATGAAGCCATTCAGAAAGCCACCAATGAATACAATAAAGAGTGGAGTAATTTTAAGAATGTCAATGACGAAGAACTTGATCAACTTATAGCAACACTTGAGTCTGGTGTTAAACCCGGAGAACTAAACAATAAACTTGCGTTTGCTCTTAAGGCCGCTCGTGACGAGAGAGATAAGCGTGCAAAGAAAAACGAAAACTCTTCTATAGACATCAACACAAACAACAATAACCTGTCGGGCGGACCACCTGATTATCTCCAGCCGGGTTCAATGCTTTCTCCTAGTTTGCAAAAAGCGATTGCTGAGGGAGACAACGACGCAATCATACAAAACTTTGAGGACCAAAGTTCAAAAGTTGGTTATGACGACGACTTAATTATTGAAACAGCAAATGATGAAACTTTAGAAGTCTGGAAGAAAGCACACTTTGACGAAGTCGCTACCACTGGTTCTACGACTACGATTGGTACTAAAATAGCCGCAGAGCAATATAAGCGTGCCAAGAAAAAGCAGGCTAAGAAAGAACTTAACCCAGATGGTCAAAATGCTTACGATGGTAAAACTCCGAGCACAGCAGACGATGACGATGTTGAAGCCGTTATTAACGACCCAGACCTAAACATTCCAGACAGTCCAGAAATTGAAGATCTTGTAAATGAGAAAGCAGCAGAAGACGAAGCGAATAAATTATATCCTGCGACGTTTGAAGCATTTGGAAGCGATGACTTCCAAGAGTTAAGCAAGCCAACTGATGTTGATGTTAATGGGACTGCGTTGTTCGAAGACTTTGACATCGAGGATGATAACACTCGTGTAGGCATTATCCTTATAGATGAAAAGACCGGTAAGATTTTGATGCGTGCTCCCGCAGACGAAGAGGGCAAGTTAGGGTACGATGGATATCAACTGACCTTTGCAAAGGGCGGTATTGATAAAGGTGAGAACCCACTTCAAGCCGCACTTCGTGAAGTTCAGGAGGAAATGGGAGTCACACCAGAGCAAATGAAATTAAAGGGTCAACTTAATAAGAAGTTTATAGGTAGTCAAACAGACGATGGAGACTTTTCTAAAAACTATTTCTTTGTTGCTACAGTAAATGCTAGTGAACTTCATGGTAGCGATAAAGTAGACGGTTCGGGTGCTATTTCATTTGATCCTCCAGAGGGCACTCCCGAAACTAAACACTTGGCGTATTTAAATTCTAATCAACTCGTAAATGCGCTTCCCGCTATGAACGAGAACAAAGACGGCGTTAAGAGAGATCTTGATATTGTAAAAGAACTAAACAGTTTCCTAGATTTCCAAGAGGATTGGAATGGTTCCGCTTACAACGTGAGCACAGGCAACCCTGTTTACCTTTGGGGCGATGGTCCTCCAACAGTTAAGCAGTCTACAAATAAAGCGCCGAAGCGACTTAAAGACAACAAGTCAGATCCTGCTCTCTTAGCAAAGACAGCCACAGGATCTGAATGGGATAAGGCTGTAGCGAACTCTGAAAAACTTGATATTCCTATCAAGCAAGACGCTTGGATTGGGCCAGAGGGCGGTTATGAAGATATTAAGAAACTTGAAGACATGGCCAAGAATACCCCAGATGATTACACTGGTGATTATGCTGGTTGGGATGTGGTCTTCAACCAAAATGCAGATGTCACTCTAGATCATTTACTCCACGGAATAAGCCCAAGTACTGCTACCCCTGACAGAAAGTATTCTGATACTCCTGAAGGTCAAGCGGCTTTAGAGAATGTTGTTAAGGCAATTCAAGCCGACGAGATTGAACGGTTTGAGAAACTGCCTACTGAAACAGGAATTAATGACTGGGTTGGATATCCAACTATGGTGGTTAGGGATACAGTCACTGGTAAAAAATATGTTATTAAACAACCTGCTAGAAACGACAAAGAGCATGTTGCTGAGATGAATGCAGCGATTGTTGCCGAGCAGGTCGGAATGCCCACAAAGGTACCTTCAGTTGCTAGTGCCGCTTACAAAGTTGAAGCCGGTGCAACAGCACCTGAGGGAAGCAAGTATGCGGGTCAGGAGATTACTAAAGGTGGTCTTGAGACGACGAACCGAATCATCATTATTGAGCATTCCGAAAACTATCTTGATGTAAATGGAACGGGTAGCACCGGCAAGAAGAAACTTGATGCGCTTGGTGCCGCCTTGGCTCAACAGTACTTGATTGGTGAGACTGACAACCATGGTGGTAATCGAATTAATTTGAAAGGCAAAGACGGCGAAACTATTGTTATTCCGTTTGATGCTGGTAAAGCATTCGTTCCATGGGACACTAAGTTTGGTGAAGAACAGTTTGGTGGAATGTTCTCTACTGAATTGCAAGGGTTGTCAGATGATGATAAGAAACAAGTTATTGTTGCTGCTCAGAGAGCACTTAGCGAGTTTGGTATTGATGAATTCGAAGCACGCTCTAAAGAGGCTTTGAAGAGGCTTACTCCAGAAGAGCAAGAGCGCTCATTGGAGCAAGTTGAGTTTGTTAAGGGACGCTTGCTTGAGGGACAGGCAGCGCTAAAGAAAGCGTATCCTGATTTCTATGAAGATCCACCTAGTCCTAAGATACTTAGAGAAGAACTTGGCTCAGTTCCAAAGATTGATGCAACTCCTACTGGTGGTAAGGTAGCGGCAAGAGACGCCGATCCTTTAGACCCAAGTAGTTATGCGGATGGTGTTGCTGTGGTTGCTACGGAGATGACATTAACACCAGAGCAAATGGAGTATGTCCGACTTTCTAATGGGCAGTCTATTAAAAAGGCAATGACGCTTGGTAAATCTGAAAAGGCGTCAGAGGGCAAAAATGCCACGCAGATGGTTGTGGATGGCCCAGATATTGCTGGTTCAACTGGTATGGTTTCTGACGGTATTCGTATAAATACTGGTAAAACCTCAGGGGGAAATAATAAAGCGGAAGACAGTACAATGTTTATGATGCAGTTGAATCCGCATGCTCAAAAGCATGTTGAAAAAGTCCTGTTAGCAGATCCAGATAAGAGTTACCAAATTGAAACTACAGGTCAATCCGGTGGTCGAGGGATATTGAAGGTTAACGGTAAACAAGGCTTAAACTTAGGTATTACACCTGAGGTTAAGGCTGAATTTGATGGAAAGAAAGATTCCTCCATTGGGCTTCAGGTTGATAGAGGGTCTTGGAAAAACTCCATAGGCGATGAAATATTGCAGAAAGAAATTTCAAAGTATACTGTTGCTGACTTGGGTGATGTAAAAGTAGTGTTAACCCCTGATACCTTAAACAGTAGTGGAAATAATAAAACAAGTACTTCTAACACTATGCAGGTCTTTGTTGTTGGTGAAAAACGGAAACAACTGCAAGCATTAGCAGAAGCAGGAGATGACGAGGCCGTACAAAAACTTTACCAAGACATCATGAAGAGCGTGGGTGTAGATGCTCGACCTCCTAGTGAAACTCAAGTTCGTGATCGTGCTGCTAGAGATTTGATTCGTTTTCAAACAAGGGGTGATTCGGGTCTAGCGGCAAATGGTGTATTCGGTTATGACTACACAACGACTAAGGCCGTTGACGACTTATTTAACTCACCGGGTTGGAAAGACTGGGACGTTAAACCCTCAGATGTCACCATTGAATTAATTGATGGTCGCCCACGAGTAGGGTTAACAGCACAGAAAAGAAATGAAATTGCTGCCCAGATGGCTACAGGTGGTCCGATTGAAGATATGCCAGAGTTATTAACTAGCGGTAACCTTCAACTTAAGGTACAGCATACCTTCCATGGAGATGACCTTCAAAACGGAATGAGCGTAAAAGGCTCCCAAGATGATGTAGATAGGTTTGTTAGAATTTTCTTTAGGGATGGATCAACGTCTTCTTCTGTTCACAGAAAAGTAACTGGGTCTGGTGCCAGTGCCGGAATATCCGTAGAGGATGACATAGGTAATGGTTCTGGAGATTCCACATACTTTAACGTCTATAAGGCCGGAGAGTCTGGAATGACCAACACAGATAATCATTCTGGGGGCGTGATTATGATGCTTGATTCATATGCAGGCAACCTGTTGTCAGTAGACATTAATGCCGATGGTTGGGGCAATGAACATCATGGCTCGCAGATTCCTAGTCAAATTACACACTTTGGGCAAGGTAACGGCGGTTATAAAGAAACAGTTCAGAAGGGTGGAGTGCTGTTTAGCGATACTGTAATTACACTTCCAAACAATGAGGAATATAGAGAAAAACTTGAAGCATCTGTTCAGGATATTCCTATTGATGTTTTGAACAGATCTCAGATCATAAGATCAACTGGTAATCTACTTGGGCCTAATAAGTCTGAAGCGGAAGTTAGGCTAACAGTGTTTTATAAAGACGCTAATGGTGTTACAAGAGCAGGTTACGGACCACCAACTACGCCATCCGAAATTGTTGCTGGTAGAGTAACTGGAAGACTGAAAGACTATAGAGTTCTAGATCAAGTAAGTACAGGTGATCCAAGTAACGCTGCAACTAACCCTGGGGTACCTGAAAAAATTGACACAACAGGGGTTCAAGTAGGGTAAGGTGTGAACTATGGCTAAATTATCAATAGTAGAAAAATACAATCTTCCAGCATGGTTAGATCTAACGCTTCAACCTGACCCAATAGTTAGAGAACTTGACAACATGAGCAGCCTCATGTTGCCCACGGTTGTTATGTCGTTTTACAAGAATGGTAAGAAGGTAGAGATTAAAGATCTAGGTGAGGATAACCTTGGGCCTAAGCAGGTTATTGGTTACAATCCTTTTGATGAGTCATCTCCTTTCGGACTTGTTAAAAACAATTTGTATGTTGTTAAAGATCCAGAGCAAACACAAGATGTGATTGCAGTTTTTAGTCCCAACGAGGGCCTTAGTGGAGAAGGGTCCATGGCAATGTTTCCTGCTTTTCCCGTATCAGAAATGAGTACTGCTGGAAAAGAAGATCAAGAATGGGTTTTGGAAATGGCTTCAATTGACCCTGACGATAACGATCTTGACGATTTCCTTGCAAGGCGAATATATGACGGTGATCAAAACCCGTGGTACGGTATGAAGTTTGACGAGATTAGAATTCGTGAGACCACCCCCGAAGAAGAAGAGTATTTAAAAGTTGTTATTTGGACAAACACCAATGATGACCAAACTGATTTAAACATAGCAGAAGATAATAGAGTTGCGGTAAATACTATCATTCGAACGAATGATGATTACAAAGAGTTCCTAAAACTAAAAGATAGCATAACTGAGTTTGAGCAACTCAAAGAAGAACTTGAGGAGGAAGAGCAATCATGATGCTTGCGTATGAAGTACCAATGACCCCAGCAAGAGCAGAGGCTCTTCGCCGTTCTAGACGAGAGTTTGTTAATGAAGTTGAACTATCTAATGAGGTTATAGAGCGGGTGTGGGCTTGGGATGAAAAGAAAAATCAACTAAGAGTTTTTCTTAAGCCAGACTCATATAGTGCACGAAATCACAAAAAATTCATGGAAGATCTTAAAGGATTTGCTGATGAAGAGATTTGGGAGTATATTCGGTCACCAAAGATGAACTCTAGGGTTATCCGCAGATTTACTGAAGATCCTAAGCGTTTTGCTGAACTTGAATGGGTAGCCTTGACAAAATAGTGTCACTGTGCTAACATGAAAGTACACATTGAAACAAAAGGAGATTAATATGTGGATGTATACTAAACACGGTGCTTTTTCTTGCGTTAAGTCTCGTCAAGAACCTCTTGACGGTATGCAGGTCCGAGCACGACACAAAGAATACCTAGACGATCTGCTAGACGCAGTTGATCTAGACTTGCCTATCATCTCCACGCCTAATAGCGACTATGGCTTTCGAGTCATTGCACGCCCTAAGCAGTGGAAGATTATCAGCAAGTATCTCATGAATTCCATTGACTATCCTGACTTTAAGAGCCATTTGCACAATACTGGCTTTTTCAAGAATGGTGTAGAGGAGAACTACGATATCTACACTGGCGCATATAATAGTTATGTAAGGAATTCTGATTCTATTTACAATTACTAATATGGAGTAATTATCATGGCGAAAGATCCGCTACAAGATCAAACAGTCCCAACGAAAGAGATGGCTCAAAAATTGTCAGCCATGCTAGGGTGTACTGGTGCGCATCGTGTAGGGGACGACGCTTGGGGTCCATGCGAGTCGAATAGAGACTTGCTGAAACTTATTGAGTTAGGTAACCCTGCTTTCCGTGAGTGGAAGGCTCGCCAGAAAAAGAAAAAGACCATTACTGAATTCATGGAAATGAAAGCCAAGAAAAAGGGCTTGTTTAATACTCGTGAAGAAGCAGAAATGGCTGCAGCGAGAATGGGTTGTTTTGGTTCGCATCAGGTACGACAGGGCGCTTGGGCACCTTGTGGTACACCTGAGGAGCATAATGCTGCTCATTCAAATGCTGGCTCTAGTCGGTCTAGTAGAATCATTCGTGCACAGCGACCTGCTAGACGAGTGATTACGAACAAGCCGACTTGGGAGCGTTTACGGGGTCGTGGACCTCGTGGTATTGAGACTCTGCCCGGCGGAGGGCTTGTCTCTGCTAAGAGCGTTACCGCATCTGATTCCTTTACTCCTACTAAGGGGATGGTGGAAGAAGCGAAGCGTGCCTTGGAGTGGCGTAAAGAGTTTAAGCGTGGTGGGACTGCTGTTGGTATTGCTCGTGCTAGAGATATTGCCAATGGTAAAAACTTACCTTACAAAACTGTCAAGAGAATGAAGGCGTTCTTTGATAGACATCAGGTTGACGCCAAAGCCCAAGGATTCAGACCCGGAGAAAAGGGATTTCCATCGAACGGACGCATTGCGCACGCTTTGTGGGGAGGAGATCCGGGATATACATGGGCTAAGAATATTGTTTCTCGTGTAGAGGGCACAGAGAAGTCGTTTGACTCTATTGAAGAGAAGCGCTTTTACACTCGCAACCGTAGGATGGAATATGCCAAACGGGGTTGGGCTTTGCCTGACGGTTCTTACCCAATTAGAGAAGTCGGGGACCTCAGAAACGCTATTCAGTCGTATGGGCTTGGTAAAAACAAAAAGCGAACAAGACAGCACATTATGAAACGTGCTCGCCAACTTGGACGACTTGATCTAATTCCAGAAGATTGGAAGCGAGAAGAAAAGGCTGCTAGACGTTATGGGCGAAATGATCCTAAAACGCCTGCTAAGCCTTCCGAGCGAATAAGAGGCTCACGGAGAAACAAACCCGGCAGTGCTTCTGGTAGCAGAGGGGGCATTAAACTTTCGGCTCAAGTTGAGGCTTCTTTGAAAAACAAAGTAAAAGAGCACAACGAAAAGATGGAAAAACGAGGAAAGAAAGAGCGAAAAGTTACTTTAGGTATGTTGAAGGCTGTTTGGAGAAGAGGCGCTGGTGCCTTCTCCGCTACTCATCGTCCAAAGATGGGAAGACAGCAGTGGGCAATGGGCCGTGTCAATGCGTTCCTAAAACTCGTGTCTAGCGGTAAACCATCAAATCCTAAGTACACAACTGATAATGACTTGCTTCCTAAGAAGCACCCACGAAGAACTAAAAAGAAGACTGCTTGATGTGTTAGTGTTATATACACTACACTAGTAGCGAGTCTGTCTTAAAGATATTATTGGAATAGTTCCCGTGATTTTCTTTACAACAGTGCTAGCATAATATATGACTGGTGCTCACCAGATAATTTGTTGAGTCGCCTGTCATTTAAACAGTAAACATGTTACTTAATCTTAAGGAGAAAACATGAGTTTTGATGAGAGTCGGCTCAACGAACTTAAAACTGCTTTGAACGGTAAAATGTCAGAGCAGCAAGAGATCGCTGATTCGATGCAGTTCGAGGGTGAAACCCTCATTGCGGACGACGAAAAGAAAGCCGCATTCCAAGGAAACATGGCCCAGATCAAAGAGATCAAGGGCCTTATTGATGATATGACCACACTTCGTGACGTATCAGCATGGTCTTCAGAGGCTGACTACAAGTCAGTTGCCGCTGAAGTTGCTGCTGGTGTTGAGGCAGAGGTTGAGGCACACCACAGTTCTGTGGGTGCAGCATTCCTAGACTCAGCAGAGTTTAAGTCACTACAGGGTGGTAAAAATGGTGCTAACATGGTTGCGCCGTTCCAGACAAAGACACTTGAGCAGAAAGATATCTACTCAGGTCTTCCTACTGGAACACCAGGTCAGTTTGGTGCCGTTGAGCGTGACGGAATTGTCCCAATCGCACAGCGTCGTAGTCGGGTTAGGGATCTTTTCCCAGCACGAACAACAAACTCAGCAATCATTGAGTACTTCCGCCAGACAGGTTTTACGAACAACGCTTCTGTTGTTCCTGAGTATGCTTCCAGCGCTTTTGGTGCTAAACCACACTCAACAATGACCTTCAAAGGCGAGCAGGCTCCAGTTCGGACCATTGCTCACTGGGAAGCCGCTCACCGTAACGTTCTTGCAGATGAACCACAACTTCGGTCCATCATTGACAACGAACTTCTCTACGGTCTGCGTCTAACAGAAGACAACCAGATCCTTTCAGGCGCTGGTACTGGTGAAGACCTCACTGGTATTCTAAACACGACAGGTATTCAGACCTACGCATGGTCTGCTGGTGCCACCACTCCGGTGAAAGACACTAAAGCAGATGCCATTCGTCGTGCTGCTACCCTTGCATACCTTGCCTACTATGAGCCAACTGGTATCATTGTTAACCCAAATGACTGGGAAGACATTGAACTTACCAAGAACTCACAGGGCACCTACCTACTTGCTATGTCAGTAGCAGGTGGCGCAGAGTCACGAGTCTGGAGAATTCCAGTCATTGACACTCCTGCCATCGCTTCTGGTACTGCTCTTATCGGTGCTTTCGGTACAGGCGCTCAGTTGTATGACCGTGAGGCTGCTACAATCCGAATTTCGGAACAGCATTCAGACTTCTTCGTAAGAAACGCAATTGTGATTCTTGCAGAGGAAAGAATTGCCCTCGCTGTTAAGCGACCAGAATCCTTCGTGAAAGTTTCCTTCGACGCTGCTCCCTAATCCCTAGCGGAATAGAGAGTTAAGTCTTAGAGACCTAACGATTTAAGATCTAGCCCTCGGCCTTCGGGTCGGGGGCTTTTTCTTTCATGGTGGTGCATCCCCTGAGGAGGACCCCCCTGTTTCGGCAGGGGGGTCTTGATATAATAGGGTATGCCTATCTTTGACGATGATTCAGATTTCCCAATACCAACGTGGACTATGGATGACGTTGAAGTTTTGGAAGCAATTGATTTCTCGTTCTCCATGGGAATTGTTGAACTTCTCAGATTTCTAATTGCTGAAAAAGGCTCGTTTACAGATGAGACTTTAGATCTGACAATTATAGTTCATTCTGTTGTTAACGCCCTGAAAGATCAATATACCTTTGATGAGGCACAGTCTATTGTGTCAGTTGCCAGTGAGTTTTGTCTAATTGATTGTTTGTACGATAATCAAAACTTGGTAGGGATGGAGTTGTCTGACAACTCTATTCTTTATTTGGCGCTTCAAGAGGAAGATGACTTGGCGTTAGAAGCCGGTGTGTGTAGAGCAGATGTAAAGACCTCCCTCTTCTATTTAGAGCCTACTAGACCAGCCCTTTCACTGTTTGGTCATTGGGAAGATATGGCCTCAGAACTTTTGTTTTGTATGTTGACGAGGGGCAAACTATCGGATACAATAGGATCTACATACAAACAAATGAGTGCAATCTTTAGAAGTGATTTAGAGTTTGTTGACTTTGTTAGAAAAATGTGCGAAGTTGGATTGATCTCCACGGAGATACAGAAGTCCGGTAAGGCAACAATAGAAATACAAGTTGTTCCGGCAGGCATCTTTCTTCTGTTTAGTAGCAGAACTGAGTTAGCAACCAAATTAGCACACCTTACAATTTGACAAAACACAGTTCCTGTGTTACTGTCAACCTAATTGTTAAAAGTCTCGTAAGGACTTGACACTTGGTTTTGTCTAAGCCTGCTTAGAATACAAGAACCATCTTAAATCACTTAGCAGCGAAAGGGTCGCTGCTTTCTTGCACTATAAGGAGAAATCAAAATGGAATCGTTCCTCATCTCAGACGATCACGCTAAAACCTACGAGGACAAAATGCCTCCTTGGGGTTTCAATGGATTAGGTTATGTGACCTATAAGCGAACTTATGCTCGCCCTATATTTGAGGGCAACAGCGATGTTATTGAACGCACCGAAGAATGGCATGAGACTGTTCAGCGTGTAGTCAATGGAGCACAGAGTATTGGTGCAGGGCTTTCTGAAGATGAGGCTATTCGACTATACGATTATCTTTTTAACCTCAAGGGGTGTGTTGCTGGGCGCATGCTGTGGCAACTTGGCACACCCAACAATAAGCGACTGGGTGGTGACAGCCTAGTGAACTGCTGGTTTGTTGATATCCAAAAGCCCACGGACTTTTCATGGTCTGTTGAGCGGTTGATGCTTGGTGGTGGTGTAGGGTTTTCGTGTGACCAGCCGGAAAGACTTGGCACTGTGCGTTCAGCATGGGTTGAGCATCAGGATGCTAATGATTCTGACTTCATTGTCCCTGACACAAGAGAGGGTTGGGGTGAACTCATTCGCAAGGTTTTTGAGTGCTATCTGGGAGATGACGACCACCCACGAAAAATGAGTTATGCTACGCATCTTGTTCGTTCTGCCGGTGTCCCAATTAAGACCTTTGGCGGTACAGCCTCTGGGCCTGATATTTTGATTTCTGGTGTAGAAAAGATTTGTAAAGTTCTTGATGGTGCTATCGGGAGAACAATGACATCTGTTGAAGTTCTTGACTGCATGAATATCATTGGCTCTATTGTTGTTGCTGGAAACGTTCGTCGTTCAGCAGAGATTGCTGTAGGTAGTCTTGATGACGAGGCTTACTTAATGGCAAAGCGCTGGGACTTGGGAGACATTCCTATTGAGCGTGCGATGTCAAACAACACAGTATTTGTGTCACCTGAGCAAATGCAGAACATGCCTGAGACGATTTGGGAAGGTTACAAGGGGAACGGCGAGCCTTACGGTTTCTTTAATCTAGAGGCTTCTCGACAGTTCGGGCGTATGGGTGAAGAGCGCCCTGATCCGTCTATTGTCGGTGTTAACCCTTGCGCAGAGATCCCGTTGGCCAATAGAGAATCATGCAACTTGTCTGAGTTGTATTTACCCATGATAGACTCGCCAGAAGAATTGATTGATGTTGCAAGACTCCTGTATAAGGTACAAAAAGCAACTTCAGCACTTTCTTACCTTGACCCAGCATCTGATAAGATTACATCTAAGAATATGCGTTTGGGCCTTGGGGTAACTGGTGTTACACAGGCTATGGATAAAGTGGACTGGCTTGATGAAGCATATGTTGCTCTGCGTGAGTTTGATGCAGAGTGGTCTGCGCATCGTGGTTGGCCAGAGTCAGTTCGGCTTACAACTATTAAGCCTTCAGGTACATTGAGCCTACTGCCCGGTGTAACACCCGGCGTGCATCCAGCGTTTAGCCAGTATTTTGTTAAGAGAATGCGGATGGCATCTTCAGATGTTCTTGTAAATTATTGCAAGAGTAAAGGCTTTTATGTAGAGCCTCTGAGAAACTTTGATGGCACAGAGGATGACAGGACGGTAGTAGTTGAGTTCCCATGCGCTTTCCCAGAAGGAACAATTCTTGCTGAAGATATGACTGCTATTGAGCAGATGGATTTGGTTAGAAAACTTCAGAAAGTTTGGGCAGATAACGCTATTTCGGTAACGGTGTATTACCGTAGCCATGAACTAGATGTAATCAGAGAGTATCTAGCAGAGCATTGGTCTGAAATGAAGTCTGTGTCTTTCTTACTACACAGTGAGCATGGATTTGATCAGGCTCCAATGGGTGAACTTACAAGGGAAGACTATGAAAACGTTCTTTCAACAACAGCACCTTTGGGCGAAAAACTGACTGGTTCTACGATTATGAGTGATGATGACTTTGACGAAGAGTGCGCAACAGGCGCCTGCCCAATTCGATAATTTATTATCTTATTGGGAAGAGTTGCAATTCAGTGAAAGTTACTCTACTAAGTTATGATTGTACCGGAATCAGGCTAACCCCAAAAGGAGGAGATTGTGGATATCGGTTAAGCCGGTAGCCGATGTAAACGCAATCATCATCTATACGGCGGGGTCTGGCTTGAACCGGACCCCGCTTTGTCGTTACAATAGAGGTATGACGACCCTTAAAGAATTTCATCAAAGTAAAGTGAACATTTACTTAAACTATGTCGCAGATCTCGTAGAATTAGTCGGCATTTCACACACTTCTCCCAGAGACGCAGACGATAAGGTATCTTTACCGTATGCTCTGGCAGTTATTTGTGGGGCAGATCAAAAGTGCGAAAGTGACGACTTTGACTATCTTTTAAGCAAAGTCCCTAACCCTAGTCTTTCCATGTTCATTTATTGCTGGGAAGCAATTGAGGCAGAGGTTGAATCTGACATAGTTTATTGGTCTGAAAAAGCAGGGACACACCAAACAGTTCAACGAATAAGGAACCTTTCTAAAGTTATTGAGCACGTTTAAATTTGTCAAAAGGTCCATTTGACACCATCTGTCATTTGCGCTAATATAGTTTCATGAATCACAATACACGCTGGATAAAGCACTACAACGCTTTACTTACATATACCGAACGCTATGGTGATGCTCTAGTACCAAGTGGGCATGTTGAATTCATTGAATCAGGTGAAGAAATAAACTTGGGGAATTGGGTAAGTTACATGAGAACTCGATACCGACAAGACGCCTTATCAAATGAAAGAGTTTGTCTACTAGAAGAACTTTCGTCTTGGGATTGGGGTCCTGTTAGACCCGGACCAAAGTCACGAGATATTGTTTTAGAGCGAAACCAAGTTATAAAAAGTCGTCACCAAAAGGGAGATTCCCTGTCTTGCATTGCGAGGGAGTACGGTCTTTCAAGACAACGAATACACCAAATAGTAAGGGAGACAGTGTGAATAAACATAAAGACAACGACTGGGAAAAACTACTTTCTAGTTTGACTAATGAAACAAAGGAAACAAATACTATGACTAAAGCGGTAAATCTAGTAAATGGGCTTTTAGCGCTTGCGCTCCTTAATGGGATTACTGCACTATTGCTCATGTTTGCTAATAAAATTGTAAACAGGGCTTGGGAAGGTCTTACAGCGTTTACTCCTGCTATCGGATATGCTGACGCATTTTGGCTTTGTGGCCTAATTTGGTTTGCCGTCATTATCAAGATGGCCATTGTCTCAGCCTTCTCAAGCGTACAAGCGGAGTAGTACTAATGAATACTATATTGTGCGGTAGTTGGGAAGAGTCTGCAAAGATTCATGTGAGTGAGACTTGGAAGTACATGGAAGTAAGTCCATCTTCGAAAGATGCTAATGCTCAGATTAGGGGGCACTTGGATTACATGATTGACCATTACTTCAATACAGATATGGTTCCGGCAAGTGCAGACTGGCGCACTATGGCAAAGTTAGCCATTACAGCCAGCGGACAACTAGATAAGATTGATACTTGGTCAACACTATGTGACAAGCAAAGAGACTATGGTCCTAACAATATTTCTAGATTTGGACAATCAGGATTGCTACTGAGACTCCACGACAAGGTTGCTCGTTTAGAAAACTTAGTTTCTAACGGCAAAGATGCTAAAAATGAGTCACTACACGATACATACCTTGATATTGTGGGCTACTCAGTCATTGGCTTAATGCTTTTGGATGATACGTTTTTCAACCCGCTGATGACTAACTAGTCAAGTAATAACGGAAAACAACATTGATGCGGTATCATATACACAGACATTAGTTTTTATGATGGAGGAGGCGTCTTATGCCAAGACCGAGAAGAGTTCGGGATAGAGAAAGACCCAGAGATTCGGCTAGACCAAGACGACCCGGTTTACTTACGAGGGCAAGGAATAGGTTGGCTAATCTTCTTGAACGGGGTGGCAATAACCTTTTGGGCAGGGCACGACGTAATCGTGGTCAATCATAAGTCTACTTAGTGAGGAAGTGTCATGGCACTGATAACAGTATCTGACTTAGCAACATATATGGATATTTCATTTACCAATACACAGGAAGATGCTGTGGGCATGGTGATTGAGGGTTTACAGTCCGAACTAGAGGCATATCTGCGTAGACCAATTGAACAGGGGTCCTTTACAGAGACGTACAGGGTTCCAGAGATTGGTAGAGGCGTTGTTAATCAACAATACTACTATAATTATCCAACAAACCCTGAGACTACTTTAACTTCGCCTGGCGTTATTTATTCACCTACATATACGTTGTATTTGGACAATAGTCCTGTAGTTTCAGTTGCGTCAGTAACAATAACTCCTGCATCCGCATCTGCTACGGCCACAACACAGGTTGCTGAAAGAGATTACATTACTCGCAAATATGGTCTTGACCTATTCAACGCATACGCAAATGATTTAATTGCGGTCACTTATACGGCTGGACTAGACGGAGCGAATATTAGAGTATTCAAGACTTTGATGCTTCGTGCAGCCACGAGAGAAGTTCAAAACATGCACGATGATACTGTTGGCTTGAAAGATTTAACTACTCGTAATGTCGCCCCACTTGAGACTGGATTTAGCGAAAGAGAATTACAGAGTGTCAAAAGGTACCGTCGAGTAAGGGTATCCTAAAATGCCTGTTGCAGTTAAGGTTGAGGTAGACACAAGCAAACTTCGTAGACGCTTTCTTGCTATGGCACGAAGGTCTGATGATTTTAAGCCAGTTTTTCGTTGGATGTTTCAATCATTACAAAAAGCACATATGCGAAACTTTCAGTCACAAGGTGCAGAAAGTGGAAGTGTGTGGAAACCGTTGGACCCACAGTACGCTTCGTGGAAAATACAAAACTACGGCGCAAATGGTATATTGGTTAGAACTGGTGATTTGAAAGACAGTTTGACAATGAATAGTTCTAGGGGCGCAGTCAGAGATATGGGCGCACGGACCGCATATTTTGGTACTACTATTGGGTATGCAAAGTTCCATCAAGCAGGTACATCTAATATGGCTCAAAGAGAACCTGTGTTTTTACCTAAACTTATGGCTCATGATACTGCTCGTGCAGTTGGTGAGCATATTGTTTACGGAACTATTGGAAAAGAATACGCATTTTTGAAGAGGGGGTTTAAGCCGTAATGATGTCGGGACCCAGATTAGCGAAATCTTATGTTAGCAATTACTTGGCTAATGATTTACCCCCTCGCTTGATAACATACAGAAACCACTGGAGTTTGAGTGAATCACAATTACCTGATCCTCGAAAATTTCTAACATATGAGCCGTTTACCCTTGATGCTTGGCCGACGATTATTTCGTTAGTTATAAACACTAGATCGTTAAATCGAGAAGGATACGAGTATGACTATGATCCAAACTTTAGAGTAACGTATGAAATGCGTACTTACGTTTGGACTAGGGCTAATGGAGCGCAAACCGTTACAGAGCAAAGAGACAACTTAACTACGGTTGTTCGTGAATCTCTAATGGATGGCGCATCTTTATCATCTTATGACAGCACTGTTCCGTGTTACCCTAAGGTTGCTGAAGAAACAATTAGGGAAGAGTTTTCCGACTTGACCTTAATAAAAGGTGAACGCCTTTTGGCAGGTGCTTACGTTGCATATGATCTATCCCTTGAGGAAGTAATTGATCATACACCTCTAGGTATCATGCAATCACATGAAAACACTGTTACAAAGATGGCCATAACGGCAAATGCTCCCACGAATGTTATTGCGGTAGCAGGGAATGCACAAGCCACTCTTAGATGGACAACATCAACTTGGAATGGTGGAGTTTACGACATTACGGGTTATCAGATTCAACAGAGTACTGATAATGGCGCTTCGTGGACTAATGCGGTTGCTGACACTGGATCTACAGAAACAGCGAGAACTATAACTGGTTTAACTAATGGAACTAAATATTTCTTTAGGGTTGGTGCGATTAATCAAGCCGGAACCGGAGCATACTCTGCAAACAGTTTGGGGGTCACTCCAAGTGTATAGTATTTATAGTTCCAACGATTTCTAGACAATCGGGTGTAGTATAATAAGGGATAGAGCAGGCGCATTTGCGTTTTGCCCTCAGGGCATGTTCAATACTGGTATTATTAAAATCTAAGGAATATGGAGGCTTAAAATGCCGGGAGTAAACGTCACAACAGCAGTGCGTACTGGTCCTGTGGGTACTGCGGACATAGTAGCAGGTCAGTTGTTTGTCGTTGGTGAAACTGAGAGAGGTTCAACTACTGAACCAACTCTTCTTCGTTCATTCAGCGATTATACGACCTACTACGGAAATTATCAGTCAGGGAGTCTTTACGCACATGTAAAGACATACTTTGACGAAGGCGGTTCACGCTGTTATGTAATGCGTGTTCCGGGTGGAAGTGCTGCCGCTGGTAGCATAACACTAAACGATTCTTCAGGATCAGCAACTCTAGATGTCAACGCTAAAAATGTTGGTGCTTGGTCAGACAACCTCAAAGTCGAGGTTGCTGTTGCTGATGTCGCAGGATTCAAAGTAAAAGTCGTTCTAGATGGTGAACTACTACTTACAACTAGGGACCTTACAAGCGTAACTGATGCAATAAACGTTCTTAACGCTTCATCAGTTAGCCATTTGCTGAATGCTGTTGATAATACAACTTCAGCAAATAACCCAGCCACCGTAGCCTCAACGGCACTTTCTGGTGGCTCAAATGGTTCTGCTGTAGGAGAGGCGGACATTGCTGCTGCTCTCGCTGAAAGCACTACTAAACTTAGTCCAAACTTTAAGAGTGGCGCAATCGCTGCTCCGGGTCGTGGACACGGTGATTCCCCTTCAAGCCGAGTAATTTACAACGCTCTAAGGGATCACGCTTATGCTAATAACAGAATTGCTTTGTGTGATTTCGCTTCAGGCGAATCAGCAGCAAATGCGAAATCAAAGGCCGCTGAATTCTATGCTGATAGTAAAGCATCATCCATGGCATTCTACTGGCCACAGGTAAAAGTCCCTGTCCCTAACTCAACAGAGTTGGCTACTGGTACATCTTCAATTCAAGGATCAACACTAACAATTTCCCCATTGGGGCTTGTTGCTGGTGCTCGTGCGAAAGCAGTCCAAGAAGCAGGTGGCCCATGGCGTGCAGGTGCTGGACAGATTTCTGCTGCTAACACGGTTTCAGACCTTGCAACTGATGTAACTCCTGCTACAGGTGATGCATTAGATGAGGCAAGAGTTAATGCTATCCGTAAGATCGGAAATTCAATCCGAGTTTATGGTGCACGCTCTGTTTCAAACGACGAGGCAAACTGGCGATACATCACCATGCGTGACACCCTCAATTACATTACAATTGGTATTGAGGATCGCATGGAACAGTATGTATTCGAGACAATTGATGGCCGTGGAAACCTATTTGGTAGAGTCCGTGGCTCTATCAAAGCGTTCCTTGAGCCAATTCGCATTGCCGGTGGACTATACGAAGCATATGATGAAAACGGTGCACTCGTAGATCCTGGTTACAATGTGATTGTTGATGGCACAATTAACCCTGCAACTCAACTCGCAACTGGTCTAGTTAAGGCTCAGGTCGGCGTAAGAGTATCTGGAGTCGCAGACTTAATTGATATAGTAATTACAAAGAGCAACTTGTCAGCCCCAGTAATCTAAGGAGTAAGGTAAATGGCTAAAGCAACTCAGAGACAAATCGTTGCGGAGATCGCTCCGGTCCAAGACGTTCCGGGACACATTCCGGGTCCTGGATTTCCGAAGTACTTTGCAACTGTAAGTGGTGGCGAGATTAGTGCTGCTGTAGAAAAAGTATATGATGGTAATAGTACCTTCCCAGAGGTACTATGCGCACCGGCAGAGATTGGTGACATTACTGTTAGTAAGTTTTACGATCCAGACGATGATGGTTCTAAATTGAACTCTCTTCGTCAGTTGGTTGGGATGACATACTACGACATCAACATTTATACTTTAAACTGTGAACTAAAAGAGCCGGGCTCAGAGCGTACTTACGCAAAAGCCCTTCTTGTTGGACTCACGGAGCCTGACGGCGATGCCGCTTCAGGTGCCCCAGCAGCCTATTCACTGACATTCTCAGTAAGTACTGTTGGCGCTATCTAAAGTTTAAATAAAAATCTAATTAGATTAGGTACCACCTAAGGGTGGTGCCTTTTCTTTTTTATATCTGCTTGACGAATGCAATAAATTTTAGTATCCTAGTTAGGTAGTTATTATCTCTCAATTTTTAAGGAACCAAGATGACTATCCCAACAGTATCAAGCAGGGTCAACATTAAAGACCTGCATCCAAAGTTTAAACAGAGACTTGAAGCATTCTTTACAGACCCACGAATCAAAGGCAAAGTTTCTGTTTCTTCTGGCGTTAGAACGTATCAACAGCAAAAGTACCTTTATGACGGGTACAAGAGTCGCCGTCCGGGGTTCAATTTGGCCGCAAACCCAGATCGAGTAAACGGTGCAGGGTTCCAAGGGTCTTACCATATGAGCCAACCTAAATTTGATGGTTATGGCTATGCAGTGGACTTTAGAATCGTGGGTAAAGGGCTTACAACAACGCAGGTTAATGCTATCGCTTCTGAGTATGGTATTGTTAAAACAGTACGTTCTGAGTGGTGGCACCATCAGCCTTGCCGTGTAAGCGGAACAAAGATGAACTGGTTCCCTGTAGAGAAAGACAAGAAACTTCCTAAGGCTGCTTCGGTTAAGTCTGAGCAGGCTTCTGTGTTTGAGTTTATTGGCGCAGCGATCAAAACTACGCTTCGTAAAGGGGCAAAGGGTCCTGTTGTAGAGTTCTTACAGAAACTCTTAGATAAGAATGGATATAAACTTTCAACCCGTCCTAAGAAATATTCTGGTGTAGACGGCGATTTTGGTCGTATGACTGATCGTGCTGTTCGCCAGTTCCAGAAGGATGAAGATATAGTTGTTGATGGTGTAGTTGGTCCCAATACTTGGGCCAGACTCGTTGACTAGTTGACACAGGTATATTGAAAGGACTATCATAGTTACTATGAGTACTAATGATGAAATTTTAGAAGTTGCTTCTACCCCATCGGATGAAGTGGCACCCGCACCAAAAAAGAAAACCCAAAAGGTTACTGTTCTTGATCAATTGAAAGAAGAGATTGCTCGTGAAGTAACTCGTGCAGATATTGAGATTGCAGTTCCTGAACGTAAGGGTGTTTCTGTGACATTTTCACCAAATATTTCTAACGATCAGTTGAAGGCTTGGCGACGAAACTCTACAAACCGAAAGACAGACGAACTTGATTCAATTAAGTTTTCTTGCTATGTTGTAGGTCAGACAGTTACAGGAATTTATTTCAATAATTCACTGGTGCTAGATGACGATGGTAATGCTATTACTTTTGCGTCTCCAGTAATCATGGAGATGACTAATACTGATCGCCCATTACCTGATGCAATTCGTGCTTTCTATGCGATTGACCCACATCTTGAGTCAGTTGCTTTGAAGGTTTTGGATTATGCTGGGTATGGCGATGATGTGGACGCAGAGGACCCTACTCAGGGCTAGTTGAAGAACTAGCCGGTGACGTTCGGATTATTTCAGCGGCTCGACTAGCCGAGGCGTTTCACACAGATCCGGTTGAAATATTAAATTCAGACTACAACGAGTGGTTAATCCGTGTTGCCTGCGCAAAAGCACTCAGCAAAGATCATGCTGACCGTGATAGAAAACGTAGAAATGTAAGCGGTGGTTACTGATTTAGGGCTGGGAATTTCTGTACAATAGTTACAGAAGTTCCCAGTTCTTTTTTTGTAGTGAGGCGACATGGCTGTTGAAGAGAGAGTAGTAATAAAGGTTGATATTGATGCTGACATCAATAAAGACCTTCTTGCTATTGAAAAACGCCTAAAAGCGCTTGATGACAGAAATAAATCTCTTAATCGTTCCACGAGAGATATGGATCGTGGATTAGATCGAGTGGCTAAGCGTTTTAGTAGATTTGGTAATGTTCTAAAGCGTGTAACGATGGCTCTTGGCAAGTTCGTGATGACTTTAAGTAAGTTTTCTTTTATTGCGCTTGCTGGTCAAGTCGCTTTGTTTGCTACTGCTTTGCTTGGTGTTAAGGCTGCACTCATCACTGGTAGAGCGGCGGTGAGTCTGTACAACATTGCATTAAAAGGTTTGTCGGTTACTGCGGCAGCGGTTGCTACTGGTTTAGCGGTGGCTGCTTCTGCTATGCGACAGTTTAGTGAAGTTCAAATGGCTGCTAATTTTGGTGGCGGAATGAGTGGACGGCAGCAGGCTGGTCGGCTTGGTAGAGGTCTTTCAACACAGATGCGTGGCTTACTTGGCGGTGAGGCAACTTCTGCTATAACTGGAACACTTGCTCGTGGTGGTATTGGTGGAAACCAAAACGCTTTAGTTCGACAGATTTTTAATCTTTCTGGTGGTGACGCTAAAGCCGCACAAAGTTTGGCTAATGCTTTGGCAGGTAAAGACGTTGGTGCTGCACGAACTGCTATTAAGCAGTCGGCTGGCTTTAGGACTGGTTCTCTTGAAGGTGTATCAACCATGTCTGGGATGAGAGGCGTGGTTGGTGGCGGTGGCGCTACCTCTGCCGGTTTTGCTGGCTTGGGTAATGACATGGCTAGAACTTTTATTGGAACTCTTAAAACGGAGTTTGCTGGTTTAACATCCATGTTCGCAGATTTTGGTGAGCCTATGCTTGGCCCATTCCGTGATGCTTTCTTACAGATTGGTCAGATTATTCGGAACGATTTGTTGGGAATGATGGGCATCATTCAGAAGTTTGGTGCTGACTCATTTGCTCCTTCTCTTGTTACGATTATTGAAAAAACGATGGCATTCATTAGGAATAACGTTAATGACCACATCCAAGATGTTAAAACAATGGGTGAAAACTTTGTTGGCTTCTTTAGGGCTGTTCGTGATTTCTTTGTAAGTATTGGCGATGGGTTAAAGAAAATGGAACCTGCCGCTAACGTCGTGATTGACATGTTTAGAGCCATGGGTGACACTGCCGGAGGTAGAGGACTGTTTAAGTCTTTCAGAAAGTTAGTTGTTGATAACGCTGAAGGCTTTAAAGAGTTTGGTGCGTCTATTGGTAGAGTTTTTGGTGGCTTGTTTGATTTGCTTTCTGGAGGCCAGTCTGGTTTCTTTGCTAATATTGGTCGGGTGTCTGAAACTTTAAACCGCATTGGTGAAGAGTTGATTCCTGCTCTTGGTAAAATTCTGAACGCTATCACTCCTGTGTTGGAGCAACTTCCTAATGTTGTCAGCGCTTTGGCTGACGGTTTGACTATGCTTGCCCCTGTTGTCAGTGTTCTTGCCGAAACACTCGCTGGAGTATTGGCGTTTATTTCCATGGGTGGCGGTATGGGTGGCATAGGATTGCTTGGTGCTGGCCTGATGTTTACTGGCGGACCCGGTGGAAAAAGTGGCTTCAAAGCAATGGCTGGTAGAGGTAGGGGCGCTATGGCATTTGCTCGTGCCGCTGGTGGTTTCGCTATGTCTGGCGGTCTTTTAGGCTCTGCTAGGTCTGCACCAAAAGGTGCAGGAATGAAAGGGATGTTTAAAGGCGGTGGCCCAGCAGCAATGATGGGTCTAGCCGGTTTAGGCATTGGTGCCGGTGGTGTACTGAGTTCTTACCAATCAGGTGGCGGTGCTAGTGGAATGCTTACAGGCATGGCCGGTGGCGCTATGACTGGTTTTGCTGTCGGCGGTCCAGTAGGTGCAGCCGTTGGTGCAGCCGTTGGCGCAATCGCTTCCGGTATTGCTGGATTCATTGGACGTAATAAAATTAAGAAGGCTACCGAAAAAGCACTTGATAAGCACCTAGATACTCTTGCCAATGTTGGTTTGGACATGACGACAGGTATCGGTGATACTCGGAGTGAACTTGAGGCTTTGACAAATCAAAGAAGTACTCTCGGTGCTGCTGTTACTGCTGGTGGTAAAAGAAAGTTTACTGAAGAAGAAATTAAACGAAGAACAAGGTTTACTCACAATAAATCAAGAGCAGAAAAACTGCGTGCGGAAACTGTAGGTAGGGACACTGAAGAGTTCAAAGCCGCTACGGACATGTTGCAAGAACTTGGTATTATTGGTGAAAAGTTTGATAAAGACACCGTATTTGATCGGTTACCAGAGTTGTTAGATGAGGCAGATGGGGCTATTGAACGTTTAGAAACCAGAATCGAAAACTTTGATTCGCAAGTAGCACATTTGTCCGAAACGTTTAACATTAGTGCTGACTCTGTGACTAGAATGGCTGATGCATTAGGAATCAACCTTCAAGAGTCTTTGAATGCCCTTGGCTTAGAACTTATATTCCAGTCACAACTAAACCCAATGAATAGAAACCAAGGTTTCTTACCTGACTTATCAACTTCCATGTTGGGTCAGAATGAGAGACGTGATTCAGCGTCTGCTGCTTTACAAGCACTTCAGTTTGCTGCACCGGGTGAAGTAACAACCTCAATGATTTCTGATGCCATATCTTCTATGGCTGCGTATGAGGTTTCAACTGGTATGAGCGCCGACCTTGGTGCTTTGTCAGGTATTTTTGAAATTGAAGAAAACCTAGACGCCCTTTCCGGTGGAGATGTGGCTAAACAGTCTTTGATTCAGGGAACTATCAATACTGCTAAGGCTAACTACTTTGGTCAGATGGGTGCAGAGTACGGTGTTGACGCTTCTACTTTGAGAGGCGTTTACGAGGGTGCTGGCGGTGGAGAGGCTGGAATTGCGGCGATTGATGAGAGTTTGACTTCTCGGCAAGGATTGATGACTGCTATGAGTCGCCGTTCTGGTGACTTCTTTACTGATGCTGATGCGTTTAATCAGTATATTGATGGTGGGGATATTACTCAAAACGAAACATTCCAAAAGGCGTTCAAAAACAACATGGTATCGTCAGGTGTAGACATGCGAATGCTCGGTGGCGTTGATCGTCAGATGCAAGCAGGCGAGTTTGACATGGAGTACATAAAGAACATTGCAGCCACTGGCGGATTTGGAGAGGACTTTGACCTGAATCAAGTTATGACTGATTTCATTACTATGGACGCTCCATCAGATGTAGCAAGAAACGATTTGTTGTCTCAGATTAACGATGGTATTCAGAACCTTGAGTTGGTTGTTCCATCAAATGATGAGCGTGCTCCAGTGGATGTTCCGGGATTTTCTAGGGAGCCGGGCAGTAGGGCTTCATCATACTACACTAGCGGTTATGGAATTTAATTATGGCAAATAAACTTAGAGTTAGACGAACAACACAATCCCAACGAGACGGCGCAGATATTGATTTACCGTTTAGAACTATTGCTCCTCCAGAGCGGGCTGTTTTAGAATCTTTTGATGGAGCATCCGTTGAACAACCAGATGGAACATATACAACGGTTCCTGCTCCTTTTGGGGGCACTAAAGTTATATTCCCGTTTGGTCCTCAAAATTTACAGCATGATCAAATTGCTGCTGTGAATCAGCAGGTTACTCGACCCGGTATGACTCCTCTTTTAATTAAAGAGAGCAAACCTTTAAGAACGTGTAGTTTTCAAGCGGTTATTGCACAGAATGCTAGATATGAAAGTTTTTCTGGTTCGGATGCTGCTTCAGTTGAGGATATTATTGATAGCCTGACGTTAATGGCTAGAGAATCGCTTACTTGTTCTTTTCAGTACGGATTTTATCAATTGCCGTATGATTGTGTGCTTACGCAGTTGTCTGTTACAGATTCTTACAGGGACCATGATGGTTCTGTGATTCGTGCGCAAGTAAATCTTCAGTTAACTGAAAGACCTTTTTATTTTCCTGATTTGGTAGCATTGCGGGCAGTTTACAAAAAAGATTCTGTAACCCCTCGTAATCCTGCGCCAGTTGTGGAGGAAGAGGAAGAAGAGGAAGTAGAACCACTTGAAGCGACTGGTAACGCTAAGGGCAGTCAGCGGCAAGAGGAAATTGAGAGGCTAACCGAACAGGCATTCTTGTACGCCCAAGCGGGCTTTCCGTTCTAAATTTTACTAAACTAGTAGTATGTCTAAGTACATCCAACAATTAGTCATAGGGGAAATTGGCAAACGAAACGTTGACGTTCGTGAAGCCTGCACTGCCTTGAGTTATGACTTGAGTGCTAACATGGTTAGTCAAATATCTTTTACGGTGTATGACGAAAACCATCGAATGCATGATAACAACTACTTTATGATTGGAAGAAGAGTTGTATTCAACAATTTAGAGTTTGAGATCGCTGCTGTAGGTTTGACCATGGCTGGAATAGAGTCAGTTGAAATAACCGCTCGCTCACTTGCAATGCAGAATATGAGACGTGATAAAGGATCAAAGAACTTTGGTAGCATATCCCCTTCTGGCTTTGCCACGCTGATGGCACAAAAGTTTGGGCTAGGTATTTTTGTTGAGCCTTCTGCCGTTGATGGTCAGATTGTTAGAGAGTACAACGAAAAAAATGAAGAATCTTCATATGATGTTTTGGCTACGCTTGCTAGAGAATTAGAGTTTAAATTTTTTGAAGCAAACGGAACATTGTTTTTCGCTTCTGACAAATACTTGATTGATAATCAACCAAACTTTACGATTAACTTACCTTCTGAAGCGGGCGACACGTTTTTTTCGTCAAAGACTCAACTTAGAAGATCAATAGATGGAAAGAATGCTGCAACCTTTTCAACTAGCCTGATTAAGAATGATAGTTCAGTAACAATATTTCCGGGTACTGGTGTAAAGTTTAAAGGGCGCAAACACTTTGGTATGACATTTATGGTTGATCAAGTAAAGTTTGATGCTTCTCATTCTGGCTTGGTTTCTATTTCTGGGACTGCCCCTGAAGATTCTGATGACATGATTTGTGACATTCAGACATTCCAGCAGGGTTCTAGAGGTGAATGTGTTAAGAGAATTCAGCAAGCAGTTAATGCTGGGGCTGATGGAATATGGGGTCCACAAACCCAAAGGCAAGTTAAAAAATTCCAAACGTTGAATGGTCTTACAGCAGACGGCATATTTGACGCTGATGATTGGGCAAAATTAAAAACAAACTACACTCCTCCTCTTAGGGTTGCTATCACTCAGCCTGATAGAGACAAAAATAAAGACTTGAATCCTGACGATGTGGCGATGGCCGATCCATACACTTGGTTTGATGGTGACCTTTCTGGCCTTTACGGTGGGTAATTATTATGACACGAAGAACTTCTAGAAACAACACATACAATTCAGGTAGGAAACCTACAGGAATTTATAGGGCAACAGTTACAGCAGTAGGCAGCAGTACCGTTTCTGTCAAAATCCCACGACTTGGTTTACTTAACATTTATGAAAACCTGCCAGTGATTGGTCCGATGCCTTCAGTGTCCGACGAAATCTTTGTTGGCTTTATTGAAGGCAAAACATCAAACCCTGTAGCATTTACAAGCAATGACGCAAACACTGGTGATATTGATTCAGTTATTGCTGGCACGGCTTTAAGTGGTGGCGGGTCTTCAGGTGATGTTACACTTAACTTTGCGCCTTCAGAACTTTCGTCTGCCACAGTTTCTACGTCTGACAAAATTGTTATTGCGGATGCTGACGATAGTGACAATCCGAAAACTGTTACTGTTCAGTCAATTGTTGATCTTTCTCCCGTGGGTGATATTACCGGTGTTACTGCTGGAACCGCTTTAAGTGGTGGTGGTACGAGTGGAGCGGTTACTGTTAACTTTGCTCCGTCAGAACTTTCTTCTGTAACTGTCGCTACCGATGACAAGGTTGTTATTGCTGACACAAGCGATAGCGATAATCCTAAGCATGTGACTGCACAGTCTATTGCTGACCTTTCTCCAGCAACGACGGCGGGTGGATCTTCAAGTCAGATACAGTATAACAACTCTGGGTCTTTCGCAGGCTCTGCTAACTTTACGTTTGATGGTACATCTACAGTTACGCTAACTGACACTGATGCTGGCTCGGCAGCAGCCCCCGTACTTGAGTTATATCGAAATAGTGCTAGCCCTGCTGACGCCGACTATGTAGGCCAGATCAAGTTCCAAGCCGAAAATGATGCTGATCAGAAAGTCACATACGCCAAGATTGCTGGTAAAATTGATGATGCTTCTGACACAACTGAAGACGGCATTCTAGAGATCATGCTACAAAAGGCAGGGTCTAACAATATTGCAATGCGCTTCAACTCCACGACGATGAAGTTACTTAATGGTACAGGCATAGAGGTTAATGGGGCCGCTCAGTTTGATAGCACGGCTCAGTTTGATAGTACAGTGACTATTGATGGTGACCTTACTATTGACACAAACAAGTTTTTTGTAGATGTATCTACAGGTAAAATTGGTGTGGGCACGACTTCACCTGTTGCGGGCGTTGATATTGCTACTACTGGTGGAGACACATGGACGACTAATGGTTGGGATTCTGGTCTGATATTGAATGCAGCCTCTGCGGTGCGTTGGCGCACTGCTGGCGGCATTGACTGGGGTATCGGCAACTCTGGCGACATTTTGTATTTTATTTCGTCTACAGCGGCAGACAACAGTGGTGCTGCGAGTTATCCTATGGTGATAGATGGTGGCAATGGGCGTGTGGGGATTGGGACAACAGCACCCCCTGGTCATTTACAAGTTGCATCGCAGAACCGTGCCGTTTCAGTTTTGGACTCTGGAACTAATAACTATGCTGAGATAGGGTTTACCACTCTTGGTGCGGATTCTCCTGCGTTGGGCTTTTTAACTGGTTATGATATTCAAGTCAAGACGGGCACTTCTCGTGGCGGTTTGGCAGTTGCAATTCATGTTGATAATGATGGTTCAGTCGGTTTCGGTGGTCAAACTGCACCAGCATTTACGGTGGATGTCTCTGGAAGCCTTAGGGCAACCGGTTATATCCAAACTGACGAAGTGCGTGATAACACAGGTCAGCAGTTGGTACTTGGTGCGGGTGAGTCACAGGGCAAGTTCACTGGGCACACAAATGAGTATGTGTACGTTGAGGCTGAACAAGGCTTAATGGTTAGCACCCCAT
>MDTC01235609.1_pt1 | contig 50305 bp, 54 predicted proteins | sample 811181 | NCBI WGS metagenome assembly MDTC01 (sample SAMN05326644, study PRJNA326480) | marine metagenome | isolation source: seawater | place: Pacific Ocean: North | collected 2011 | reverse complement strand
CCTTGGCCATATTGATCAGCGCCAGCGCGTCGGCATTGCTAACATCGACAGTTTCGCCGGCAACGATAGCAATCTGGCCCGACTGGTCGAAATCAGTTCCTCCCAGACCATTCGCACTAGATCGAGGCTGACCAGCTCATTTGTTTTTTCGCGTAACAGGATTTTGGCTAGTTCGACCTCGGCGGCTAACTTGCGCTGCCGCGCTTCATCGAGACTGATGATGTTGACCTCTGTGCCAATCGTTCGATCTTTTAAGTATCCAACGTAGGCTTGGACGACCGGAACCAGTTCGTAGCGTCCGCACTCGGATCGAGGCAGAATACCTTCTCGAACCAGTTGTTGAACGCGCCTGGGTGTCAGCAATAGCAGTTTCGATATAGTATCGACGCCATAGGTGGCTCTGGAGGACATCGATGCGAACCCTCATAGGTATAGCGATGGTGTTTTAGATTTGCCTGATGGCGTCAGTGGCGTCGGCATCCAGTTGTAGACGCGGAGGTGCGAAGGATGTCTAGGTTATTTAGAAAAATTTTTTTTAGGAGAAATAGGGTATTTCGGAACAATTTATTTAGGAAAAAAAGGTATGGCAAAAAGATTTTGATTTTGACCGTGGTTGTCCTGGTAGCTTTGTTTTTTGCTCAGCCAAACGTTGGTTCCGGCGTAACAGAGGAAAAAGATCAACTTTGGTTTATATCGTTGGATGAATTACCCCAAAAATGTCCCCATCGTGATTGTCCAGTTTTTTATCAGGCCTATTGTAAGTACCTAACGCTGGGGTTTCGGGAGCTCATCACGAAGCACCCAGCACTATCAAAAACTCGGTGGGCACCGGCAGGAACTCCGCTGAGTGATTGGGAAGGCAGAGAGGTAATTTCAACCGGATTTTATGCTGGGTATTCATCTTGGCCTACAAGAAAAGAGGCCTTTGATGATATCGAAAAGAGCTGTCCATTATTCTGGTTGAAATATAAAAGCCTCCACCGTGATTACCTTCTTTTCCCCCCTGATCACGAGTTTGTCATCCCTTACAGAAAGCTGGGATCCCGTTCACTCGGACCCTCAATCACATAACCCCTAAAGTCACCAAACCGGAAAAACTCGGTCCCGCTTCTCTTCATCCAGGCCGGAGTAGGACGCTGGACGCCGACGAGGCTCATTTCCTTTTCAAGGATCTCTGCCGGATCAACACCGGCTTGGCGCTTGCCCGCTAGGGTTAGCCGCCATAGGGCCGTCGAGAGGTAGCCGCCCTCTGGTTCGAACTTATCGACAACGATGATCGCGCCACCAAGCCGCCGCTTGCTGTCAAGTTCGTATAGCAACGCCTCGCGGTCTTCGAGCGGGATGAACATCAGGGTCAGAAAGCAGATCGCTAGGTCGAACGGTTTGTAATTGAAATCCTCGACCGGAGGGCACGGTAAGCCGTGGATGGTTCCCAATGGTTGCCACATGGTTTACCATTAGGCGAAATTTTCCGCATCGAGGCGATACAAGCGCACGACAAAAACAGCGGAAAACAGCCATTTTGTAGGGGGTGCTGTGTAGAATGACTCATATCCATATTCTGTTTGAGAATGCCGAATGGTCAGCGCCGCTCGAGGCCGAACTGGTGCGACGGAATTTTCCCTATCGGCTTTGGGATCTATCCCAAGGGCAGTTCGACATGTCCCTGGCGCCACCCAAGGGTATCTATTACTCCCGCATGAGCGCCTCGGCCCATAGCCGGGACCATCGTTTCTCGCCGGAATATGCCGATGGTATGATCCAATGGCTGGAAGGCCATGGCCGCCGGGTCATCAATGGCAGCCGCGCCATTCGGTTGGAGCTATCGAAAATCGCGCAATATGCGGCTCTCCAGGCCGCGGGCATCGAGACGCCGCGAACCTGTCCCGCCCTGGGCCGCGAGGCCGCGATCGCGGCGGCGGGCAGCTTCACGGGGCCCTTAATCTCCAAGCATAACCGGGGTGGCAAGGGCTTGGGCGTGCATCTACATAACAATGCCGATGCCCTGGACGCTTGGTTCGATGGCCCGGATTACGAGGCCTCGGTGGATGGATTATTACTGCTGCAAGAATATATCCAGGCGCCTGAACCAATTATCCATCGCTTGGAATTCGTCGGCGGCGAGTTTCTCTATGCGGTTTGCGTGGATACACGCGATGGCTTCCAGCTCTGCCCGGCGGAGGCCTGCGCCATTGATCCGGCTCAAGGTCCGATGTTCCGGATCGTGGAAGATTTCGCCTCGCCCCTGATCGGCGCCTACCGCGAATTTCTCCGCGCCAATCAGATACAGATCGCTGGCGTCGAATTCATCATGGATGGCACGGGACGGGCCCTAACATATGATATCAACACCAATACCAACTATAATCCGGGCGCGGAAGGCCGTATGGCGCCAGGCTCGCCGCGTGGCTTGGCCAGTGTCGCCGCCTATCTGGGCCGGGAATTGCAGGCGGACTGCGATGGTGCCGTCATGGCCGCCGCCGCACAGTAAAGGGCCATATTCAGCGCTAATTGGCGGTCCGCCACGAAGAATTTTTTTATGCCCTCTTTACATTAATATATCGTATCGCTATATGCTATTCTGATGCCTGGGCAATTTTCAATTCCTCTCTGTCGCTTGGGATTTTATTGCTGCGGTATAGGTAATTGTTTCAATTGCCCGTTTCTAAAGAGTTCGCGCACATTTTCTTCAAATGTGCGCCTGGTAGAGAGGTTATGGCGCCATGGATGTGCGAACATTGTGTCTTGGGGTGTTAAGTCTGGGCGATGCCTCCGGCTACGAGATTAAAAAACGGCTGGAGGATACATTCAGCGATTTTTACGATGCCTCGTTCGGTTCCATCTATCCCGCTCTAAACCGTCTGCAGAAAGAGGACCTCGTCCATTGCGAGACGGAAACGCAGGCCAAACGGCCACATAAGAAGGTCTACAGTCTGACCGTCGATGGCCGTCTGACCTTGGTGCAGGAATTGAACAAATTGCCGAGACGCGACAGGGTGCGTTCGGAATTCCTGGTAGCCATGTGTTTTGCCGATTTGCTATCGGCCGGCCAGATCAGTGAAATGGTCGACCAGCGTATCGCCCAGCATCGCCACCAGGCTTCCGAGCTCGCCGAGCGGGAAATCAACGGCGAAGCGGCGCAACGTTTCGTTGCCGGATATGGCCGGGCACTGTATGAGGCGGCGGCAGCCTATCTTGAAAATAACCGATATCTGGTGGAAAGCGAGGCCCTGTCGGCGCAGGTCGACAGTGACCGCGCTGGGGACCGCGGCAATGACCGCGCCGGCGCGGTTGATTGAGTGGGAATAGCATTATGCGGAAATCCTATCTTCTTGCCTTTGCCATTGCAGTGATCGCGGCGGCTTGGGTATTGAGTGGTGAATTCGACGGTCAGGCGGATTCGGCTGATGGCAATTCAACGCCGGGCCAGGCGTATTCGGTGGCCGAGCGCATGGCAAAAGAGGGCGCAAGCGCCCTGACTGCAGTGCGCACCCGGTCATCGACGGCGCAGCCCCATTGGCGCGCGGTGACGGCGCGGGGGCATACGGAAGCCGAGCGCAAGGTCATGATAAAATCGGAAATCAAGGGCCGGATTACTAAGGTCGCTCTGCGCAAGGGCAGCCGGGTACGCCGTGGCGATGTTCTGGTGCGCATAGACGTGGCCGACCGTGATGCCCATATGGCGGAGGCCAAGGCACTGGTACGCCAGCGCGATGTAGAATATCAGGCGGCCCAGAAACTGCGCAAGAAAGGCTACAGGGCGGAAACCCAGTTCACCGCCGCCGCCGCCCGGCTGGATGCGGCAAGGGCGATGGTCAAGCAGATGGATGTCGCCCTGTCCCGTACCGTGATCCGGGCCCCATTCGATGCCATTGTTGATAGCCGCGAGGTGGAACTGGGCGCCTATGTCAAGGATGGCAGCGGCATCGCCCTTTTGGTCGACGAGGATCCCTATCTTGTCGTGGCTCAGATCAGCGAAAAAGACATTGGCCGATTGAAGAACAACGCCAAGGGTAGCGCCGTATTGGTCACGGGGCAGAAGGTCGAGGGCCGCATTCATTACATTTCGGCCACGGCGGACGAGGCGACCCGTACCTACCGGGTGGAGTTATTGGTGCCAAATCTGAATGGCGAACTGCGCCACGGCACGACGGCGGAATTGAGCTTTCCCACAAAACAGATCCAGGCCCATTTCATCACGCCCGCCATATTGACGCTGGATGATCAGGGCACGGTGGGTATCCGCTGTGTCGAGACAGAGGGCAAGGTCGCCTTCTATCCCGTGAAAATTATTGGCAGCACCACAGATGGCGTCTGGGTATCGGGCCTGCCCGACAGCGCTGAATTGATCGTCGTGGGTCAGGAGTATGTGCGCCGGGGTGACCGGGTACGTATCTCCAACGGCGCCGAACAGGGCGATGGCGGCAAGCGCGAGCTGCCAAAGACAGCTGAAGCGTCTAGGTCATGAATACGATTATATCGGTTGCGGTCCGCCATTCGCGGACGGTTCTTTCCGTCCTGGTTTTGGTGCTGATCGCTGGCCTGGGTTCCTTTCTGACCATACCAAAGGAATCCAAACCGGATATCAACATCCCCATCGTCTATGTCTCCATGAGCCATGACGGCATCTCGCCCGAGGACGCCGAACGCCTGCTGGTACGCCCCATGGAGCAGGAATTACGCTCCATCGAGGGCATCAAGGAAATGCGCAGCCGGGCCGAGACCGGCCATGCTTCGACATTGTTGGAGTTCGATGCGGGATTTGACGTGGACAAGGCGCTCAGGGACGTGCGCGAAGCCGTTGACCTGGTCAAACCGGACCTGCCGGATGAAACCGACGAGCCCACCGCGAACGAAGTCAATGTCGGGCTGTTTCCCGTCCTGGTCGTTACCCTGGCTGGCGATGTGCCGGAGCGCACCCTGCTGCGCCTGGCCCGTAATCTGCAGGATGAGCTGGAGGCGCTGCCCGGCGTACTTGAGGCTGATATCGTTGGCGAGCGGGAGGAATTGCTGGAGGTCCTGCTCGATCCTTCGCGGATGGAAAGCTACAACATCAGCCAGGAGGAACTGGTCAGCGCCGTCACCCGGAATAATCAATTGATCGCTGCCGGCCCCTTGGACACGGGCAAGGGACGCTTTCCCATCAAGGTGCCCGGCCTGTTTGAAACCGCCAAGGATGTGCTGGACCTGCCCATCAAGGTCTTTGGCGATGGGGTCATCACGTTGCGGGATGTCACCACTGTGCGCCGGAATTTTAAGGACGCGGATAGTTTCGCGCGCATTGATGGCCGACGGGGCGTGACCTTGGAAATCAAGAAGCGCCTGGGTGAGAATGTTATCGAAACCATTGATAAGGTACGTCATTTGGTGACGGAACGGGCCAAGGAGTGGCCCGCCGGTGTCCAGGTCAATTTCATCCAGGATGAGTCCAAGGACATCCGCCGCATGCTCGACGATTTGCAGAACAATGTCGTCAGTGCGATTTTGCTGGTGATGATCGTCGTCGTCGCGGCCCTTGGCCTGCGCACCGCAGGCCTGGTTGGCCTGGCTATTCCGGCCTCGTTCCTGTTCGGTATTCTGGTGCTCGATACCATGGGCTTGACCGTTAATATTGTGGTTCTGTTCGCCTTGATCCTGGCTGTCGGCATGTTGGTGGACGGCGCCATCGTGGTGACCGAATTTGCTGACCGCAAACTGGCCGAAGGGCTGCACCGCCAGGAGGCCTATACCCTGGCGGCCCAGCGCATGGCCTGGCCGATCGTCGCATCCACCGCTACCACCTTGGCCGCCTTCATGCCGTTGATCTTCTGGCCCGGCGTGGTTGGCGAGTTCATGAAATTCCTGCCCATTACCCTAGTCGTGACCTTGGCCGGCTCGTTGATGGTGGCCTTGATCTTCGTGCCCACGTTGGGTGGTTTGATGGGCAAGGCGGGTTCCGCCAATCCACAGGTATTGGCGGCGCTGGCGGCGGCCGAGGATGGCGACGTGCGCCAGCTGCCAGGCTTTACCGGCACCTATGCCCGCATACTTTACGTACTGATCCGCAGGCCGGTTCTGGTGCTTCTTTCCGCCATTGTGATTTTAATCGGCGTCCAGGCGGCCTATCAGGTCGTTGGAAAAGGGGTCGAATTCTTTCCCGTCGTGGAGCCGGATCAAAGTCTGATCCATGTCCATGCGCGCGGCAATATGTCAACGCGGGAAAAGGACAGCCTGGTCAGAGAGGTCGAGGCTGAATTGATGGGCATTCGGGGTATGCGCACCATATATGCCAGGACCGGAGGTGCCGCCAGGGGTGAGGATCAGGCCCAGGACGTGATCGGCACTGTTTTTGTTGAATTCACTCAATGGGGCAAACGCCGTACCTCGGCCGAGATCATGGCGGAGGTGCGCGAGCGCACGGCTCATTTGGCCGGCATTTGGGTGGAGCCGCGGGAGCCTGACGTAGGCCCACCCACGGGCAAGGACATTCAGATCGAAATCCGCTCCCGCTTTCCCGAGCGCCTGGACCCGATCGTCAAGAAATTCCGCGCCAGGCTGGAGGCTATGGATGGCTTGCTGGACGTGGAAGACAGCCGCGTCCTGCCGGGCATTGAATGGCAGGTGAAGGTGGACCGGGCCCAGGCGGGGCGTTTCAATGCCGATATCCTGACCGTGGGCAAGGTGGTGCAGCTTGTCACCCACGGCATCAAGGTCGGTGAATACCGCCCCGATGATGCGGATGAAGAAGTCGAAATTCGCATCCGTTTCCCGGTCGAATACCGCAATATCAGCCAGCTTGATGCCCTTAGGGTGCAGACCTCTCATGGCCAGGTGCCGATCTCGAACTTTGTCTCGCGCACGCCGCAACAGCGCTCCGGCCTGATCAAGCGTAGCGATGGCCAGCGGGTCATAAAGGTTCAGGCCAGCGTTGCCGAAGGTTTGCTGGCCGATGACAAAGTCAACGAAATCCGGACCTGGATGGCGACCCAGAAGTTTGATCCGAACGTCGATATCCGTTTCAAGGGCGCCGATCAAGACCAGAAGGAGGCGGAACGGTTCCTGGTCAAGGCCTTTGGCGTCGCCTTGTTCGTCATGGCTATTATCCTGATCACCCAGTTCAACAGTTTTTATCATGCCCTGTTGATCCTGACCGCGGTGGTCATGTCCACGGTGGGTGTCATGGCTGGCCTGATCATCACCGGGCAGTCATTCGGCATCGTCATGACCGGCATCGGCGTCATCGCCCTGGCCGGCATCGTAGTCAACAACAATATCGTGCTGATAGATACCTATGCCAGATTGGTAAAGGGCGGCATGGAACCCATGGAAGCCGTGGTCCGCACAGGCACCCAGCGTTTGCGCCCAGTCTTGCTGACCACTGTCACGACGATTTTCGGCCTGTTGCCCATGGTCCTTCAAATGAATATCGATTTCGTGACCCGCGATATCTCCATGGGTGCGCCATCGACACAGTGGTGGGTGCAGCTTTCGACGGCGGTGGCCTTTGGTTTGAGCTTTGCTACCATCCTGACCCTGTTCGTGACACCATCGTTGCTGGCTCTGGGTGCGCGCAGCTCGGCTTTTTTCGCGCGCCGCCGGGCGACGAAAGCCGCTGTCGCGCCCCAGGCAGCGGAGTAGGGGTGATCGTGAAAGCGCCGGCACCGCCTATACCTTGATATCGTCGGGTGTCACATAGCTCCGCCCATCAATCACGGCATGAGCCTGACAAGCCCATCGCAGGGCCAGGGCCGCCGGCAGGCTGGCGCCAAGGCGCAGCCTTTCGTCGCCTCGTGTCGCCGCGACGATCGCCAGCAGGTAATAGCGGACTGAAGCCTCCACCACAACTTTGTCGACCGCCGCCTGGGCTTGCGCGATATCCTCCGGCCCCACGTTGGCCTCGGCAACGCCGGGCTGGCCGGGCCATCGCCGCCGCTGACAAAACGGTTGAGCATGGCGGCCTCCTCCTCCAAGGAGGGATAGCCCAAGTCAAGGCGCAGGAGAAAGCGGTCAAGCTGCGCTTCTGGCAGAGGAAAGGTGCCCTCCATCTCCACCGGGTTCAGGGTTGCGATCACGAAGAACGACGCCGGCCGCTCCATGGTTACGCCGTCGATGGAGACCTAGCGTTCCTGCATCGCCTCCAGTAACGCGGATTGTTTTCTGGGCGTTGCCCGGTTGATCCCATCCGCCAACAGCACTTGGGCGAACACCGGCCCGTGGCGGAACTCGAACCCCCGCTTGTTCATATCGAAAAAATTGATGCCCAGCACGTTGGCGAGCACCAGGTCGGGGGTGAATTGTATGCGCGTGAAATCGCAGTACATGCTCGCCGCCAGGGCTTTTGCTAGGGTCGTCTTGCCGGTTCCCGGCACATCCTCGATTAAGACATAACCGCGCGCGCATGGCAGCGATGGCCAGCTCGATGGTCTCCGATTTGCCGACAACGACTTGTTGCACGCCATCGCGGATTGCCGCGACAAGGAGCTGTACCGCATCCCGTGCGCCCCCCATCATGGATATTCCTAACAGTCGTTCTTCCTAGCTTGGTATCCTAATTGGGCAAGGGAAACTCGTCGAGAAATGGTGCGTAACTGTCCTCCACGTCGATTTCTAAGGTGTCCAACATACGCACCACGGCGTTGTAAAAAGCAATGACCATGGTCAGATCGACCAGCAATTCCGGGCTCAGATAGCTTTCCAGTCTGGCAAAGGTGATGTCGGAAATTCTCAACTCCTCCGTCATTTCCCGCGCTGCCCGCAGGACGGCCCGGTCCAGGGCGGGCAGGCCGCTGTTGCGGCCCTCGGTCTCGGTGACCATGTCGCGGATATCATCGTCGGAGACGCCAAAATCCCGGCCAATCTTGATGTGGTGGCTGTATTCATACTCGCTGCGCGTCAGATAGCCGACCTGTAGGATCGCCAATTCGCGCAAACGCGGATCGAGTTTGGAGCCAAAGCGGATATAGCTGCCCACATGGCCGAATTTACGCGCCGCGCCGGGACTGTTGACGAGGGCGCGGTGCAGATTGATAGGTCGTTTCAGAAGCTCCTTGTCGTCCTCGGCCAGGTCATCGACGTCGAGATAGGGGATGCGCGCCATGTTGTCTGTGCTCCTTAAACTAGGCGTTGGGGTCACGTGCGGGCGCGGCGACGGTGACGCCGCCGTCCACCACCAGGGTCTGCCCGGTGATATAGCCGGCGCGTGCCGAAGACAGAAACACCACTGCGTTGCCGATATCCCAGCCTGTGCCCTCAATGCCCAGGGGTGACGCGCTGCGCCGTTGTTCGCGCGCCTTGTCCGACATGCCACGGCTGTAGACCATGGGGGTATAGACTGGCCCCGGCGCGATGCAGTTGGCGCGGATGCCGTCGGCGGCATGGTCCATGGCCATGGCGCGGGTCAACGAGATCACTGCGCCTTTCGAGGCGGAATATGCTGTCAGGCCGCGCGGCCGCAGGGCCGAGATGGAGGAGACGTTGACGATGGCGCCGCCATCACCGCTGTCGATCATCGCGGGCACGGCGTACTTCGTGGTCAGGAACATGGTCTGTACGTTGACCTTCATCACGCGCTCCCAGTTCTCGATTACTTCATCGACGACGCTGCCCGAACTGCCAATGCCCACATTGTTATCCAGCACATCAACTCTGCCAAAGGTCTTTATGGCCAGGGCGACCATGGCCTCGCACTCGGCCTCCTCCGTGACGTCGGCGGCATGGGCCAGGGCCTCGCCGCCCTCGGCCTCGATCAGGCGCGCGGTTTCCGCCGCCAGTTCCTCATCCCGGTCCACCGCCATGATCCTGGCCCCGGCCCGGGCCAGCAGGATGGCGGCGGCGCGGCCGTTGCCGATGCCGTCCTTGATCGCGCCGGCGCCCGAGATGATAGCGACCTTGCCGTCCAGTTGCTGATCGTCCGGTTCTCTATCCGTTGCCATGTCATTTCCTCCACAGAATTGTTGATCTGTTTCATTTGCCTGATAGGCTAGCCCGTTCCAGGTCCGTGTTACAGACAAATGCGCGTGTAATGAGGGGGATGTGATGCGATTGATTCTGGCTACCATGCGGTACGAGACGAATACCTTTTCGCCGTTGCTGACGCCATTGCGTTCCTTTGGCCCAAAGTCCGGGGAAAGGCGGCGGAGATTTATCGCGACACCAAAAACCCCATCGCGGCCTATATCGATCTGGCCGAGCGGGATGCGCCGAATACGTCGAGCCCCTGATCGCCAACGCCTCGCCCTCGTCCCCGGTGCCTCCCGCAACACCGTGGCGCTACGCTAGCCATGGACGGACATCAGCATTCCTGCGCGAACCCTGATTCGGGCATAGCAGATGCTTGCCTTCTGATCGCGGGCGCGTTAATCGCTGAACAGTATCGATTTAGAATTTTGGAGCCCACCATGCCTCTTTCCCAAGCCATCGAGCGGGAGCAGATCCATAACCGCACCATCTCCATCACCGCCTATCAGCGTCAGGGCGGCCTGATCGACCTGGAAGGTCATATTCTAGATATCAAACCGTTTTCTCATCTGGCCGCACCTAATTTCAAGAACTTGGCGGGCCTGAAAAACGGGCCGGGCTGGAACCGCATGGTCCGCGAACGGATCGGCCATGGCAAGGGCTGCGCTCATCTGGTGGAAATGCTGTTGCAAAAGGCGATTACCGCCATGCAGGCGGTCTGGTCCGAACGGGCACCCACGGACAAAAATGAAGAGTTGAGCAAGCGCCGGTGCCTGCCGGCCAGCATGTTGAACACCTGTTTCACTTATAATGACGATGGCCTGTTCGTGCGGAAGTATTTCCCCGAGGACTACAAGGCGCTGGAGCAGAACGGATGAGCAAAAGCGCCGAAAACGAGATCTATGCCGCGCCGACGGCGGCCGAACTGGCGGTGTTGCCAACGGTTTACCGTGATGATCTGTTCAAGGATCAGGTCGTTCTTGTATCGGGCGGGACGGGGGGCATCGGCATGGCCACGGCTGTTCTGTTTGGCCGCCTGGGCGCCACCATCATTTCCTGTGGCCGGGACGAAGCCAAGATGGCGGTCTTTGAAGAAGATATGGCCAGCCTAAACATTCCCTGTTTTACTCAGTCCCTGACCATTCGCGACGCCGATCTGGTGGGCGGTCTGATGGACAGTGTTTGGGAACGTTTTGGCCGCTTGGACGTCTTGATCAACAATGCAGGCGGGCAATTCGCGGCACCGGCCATGGATATCAGCCCCAATGGCTGGCGCACCGTCGTGGATACTAACCTGACCGGTTCGTGGCTGATGATGCAGGCTGCGGCCCGGCATTGGCGAGATAAAAAACAATCCGGCTGTATCATCAACATGGTGACCGTGCTGGCCATGTGTACCTCCGGTATCGCCCATACCCAGGCGGCCAGGGCCGGTGAAATTCATTTGACGCGCGGCCTGTGCGTGGAATGGGCGCCTTATGATATTCGCCTGAATTCCATCGCCATTGGCGTCGTGGCCTCGCCCGGCCTGGCGCACTATCCCAAATCCGCCAAACCCAGCTTTGACCACAATCCCATGCGCAAGATCGGCACGGCCCAGGATATCGCCCAGGCGGCGGTTTATCTGGCGGGGCCGTCGGGTGAATTCATCAACGGCACGGTGCTGACCGTGGATGGCGGAGCCGATGTCTGGGGCGAATACTGGCCATTGGGCCGGCCCGAGCATTTCCGCATTGATTATTGAGGTGTCAGCGGACTACTTTGCCGGCAACAGTTTTTAGACCGAAAGGGCGATACAATGAGTGGAGACGGCAAGGTTGCCATGGTGACGGGGGCGGGGTCCGGCGTAGGTCGTGGTACTGCCGTGGCCCTTTTGGCGGAAGGTTATTCAGTGGCCCTGGCTGGCCGGCGGGAGGATGCCCTACAGGAAACCATCGCTGAGGCCGGCGCCGATGGAGCGCGCGCCCTGGCGGTGCCTACCGATGTCTCCAACCCGGCCTCGGTCGCGGAGCTCTTCGCGGCCACGGTGCGGGCCTTTGGGCGGCTGGATCTGCTATTCAATAATGCGGGCGCCGGTGCCCCGGCGGTGAATATTGAGGAGCTGCTGTTCGAGCAATGGCAGACGGTGGTCAACGTCAACCTGACCGGCGTTTTCCTGTGCACCCAGGAAGCCTTCAAGGTGATGAAGGACCAGGACCCCATGGGTGGCCGCATCATCAACAACGGCTCCATCTCGGCCCACACGCCGCGGCCAAATTCAGCGCCTTATACCTCGACCAAGCATGCGGTGACTGGCCTGACTAAATCGACCTCGCTGGATGGCCGGAAATACAATATTGCTTGCGGCCAACTGGATATCGGTAATGCTCTGACACCGATGGCCGCGCGCATGAAGGACGGCGTACTGCAAGCCGACGGTTCCGTGAAGCCGGAGCCTCTGATGGACGTGGATAACGTTTCCCGCGCGGTGGTCTACATGGCCAGCCTGCCCCCCGATGCCAATGTGCAGTTCCTCACCGTGATGGCTACCAAGATGCCGTTTGTCGGGCGCGGCTAAGGACCTACTCTGGATCTTTCGTTGGTTCTTTGCCAAACGCGGTCGGTTGGCTGCCGTTGGGAGCCGTTTGTGGCAAGACCTACAAGGTGGGTAAATTGACCGCAGCTTTGATGATCTCTCTAGCATCGACTATGTCACGCCAGTTGTCTTGGATGATATTAACGTTTTTTCCGTTTCGTCCAGCATCCAAAAGGAATTGGTGGCTGGTAAGGCGTGTGCAGGGAGTTGAGCCGTTGCGTCGAGGTCGATTGTGAGTGTTAGCGGTTGAACGTTATCCGGCGGTTTTGCCGACGATGGCGTCGACCTCTACCGCGCCGTCGCGGCCATAGCGCGAGGCATCGCCCCGACCCTGGGAGGCCAGATAGGCCCGGTTAAATACCGCGTAGGCACCGCAGCGGCTGCAATCCACGTCGTTACCGTAACAGCAGAACGGTTTTTCGAACTGGCCCCCGTCTCCCATGTACAGCGGCAAGGTATCCCGTTTAAGGATGCAGTGTTCGCCATTCTCGCCGGTGGAGTTGATGGCCACGTCGGATTTCATCATTTCCAGGGTCGGTATGTGGGACTTGATCACCGAGGGATATTTCTTCTTCAGGGCGATAAGCCGGTCCAGGACCAGATCACGCGCTTTCAGATCCTTCCAATCCAGTCCGGTTTGATCATTTTGGACGGGAACATAGAGGCTAAAGGCAACACCGTTGATGGGCCAGGCTGCGATCTCAGCCATGAAGTCTTCCAGGCCCGGCGCGTTTTCCCGCGTCACGGCCATTTGCAGCATCACCGTGGTGCCGTCGTTGGCGTCGCGTGCAAAGATGGCTTCCTTGACCTTGTCGAAGACGCCCTCACCCCGGATCGGGTCGTTCAGTTCCATCGGCCCGTCCAACGAGACCGTGACCAGATGGCCGGGGAGGGAGGGAATGCCGTAAGTCCCGTTGGTAACGATAGCGCTTTCGGGAAAGAGCTTGGCCGCCTGCAGCACCATGTCCTTGCGGATCATCGGCTCCCCACCCATGAATAGCATGGAGCGGATGCCATGCTTGTCCCGCAGCACTTCGAGCTGATGCAGCATGGTTGCATCGTTCATCTTGTCGCGCGGGGCTTGTGGGTTATCGGCCCGGAAGACGAAACAATGGCGGCAATCCAGGTTACAGACGTTGGTCACATTAACCAGGGCGAAGGGATATTGCCCATCGCCGAAATCCGTTGGTTCGGTGATTTCAATTTGCTTCACCATGCGACTTCTTCTCCGTTACGGTCATTTGGATCGTTTTTATAGCATTTTTAGGCCCGTTGTATTGATCCAAGTTAGCGCTTGCGCTCGGTGTAGGCCAGATAGAGTCCAGCGCCGATGATCACGGTGGCGCCCAGCCAGGTGGCACCATCGGGCAGGGTGCCAAAGACCACTGCACCCACAAGGGTCGCGCCCAGAAATTCGGTGTAGTTGAATGGCGCGATGACCGAGGCGGGCGCCAGGGCATAGGCCTTGATGATGCAATAATGGCGGACACCGCCGACTAGCCCGATCAGCAGAAATGCCAACCAATCGCCCGCGCTGGGCGAAATGGCGAAGTCGATCTGGCTGGGGATGAATGGCGTGGTCGCAGCCAAGGCGACCGCGTAGGTATAAATCGCCGTGGTTTCGGATCTGTCGTGGGTGGCCACATGGCGGCTGAGAATTTGCACCACGGACCAACTGACAGCCGCCACCAACAGCCAAAGTGCCGGCGTTGGCAGTGCCGCGCCCGTGCCCGGCCGCAGCACAATCAGCACCCCCATAAAACCAAGCCCCACGGCCAGCCAGCGCGCGGCGCCGACCTTTTCGTGCAGAAACACTGCTGACAGGGCAACAACAATTATTGGAGCTGTAAAACCCACCACATGGGCGGTAACCAACGGTACGGCCTTGATGCCAAGGACAAAACACAGGGTCGCGATGAACAGTATGCCTGAGCGCAGCAATTGTATACCAAGACGCTGGGGTATCAGGATACGCCAGCCGTGGCGCGGTAGGAGCAGGGCTGTCATCCATACGGTTTGCCCCAGGGCCCGGACCCAGACGATCTCCAGTGCGCTATAGTCCTGGCTCAGATGCTTGCTCGAGGCGGAGACCATGGGCACTAAAATCATGGCCGAGAGAATCACGCAGAAGATACCGACCGGCACCGATTGCTTTTCCATGCTCACGCGCTGGCGGTCTTTTCTGGCATCAATGTTTGCCGTGGCGGGAGTGCCCGCTCTCGCCTGTCCCACTCCCGCCTGATGTGTAGCCGCGCAGGCGGTCACATATGGCGATTTGATGCGGGCCTAAGAGCGGACGGACTTGTAGATGCGCCATCAAGTAGACGGCCTGAAGCTCATCCCGCAGCTGGCCGATATCCGCCGTCAGGCGGCGCACCGCGTCCGGTTCGGCACCGCCGCTGGCGAACAGCGCATCCAGGCTTTCTTCTTTTTCAAGGACAATGTGGCCCAGCCGTTTCGCCGCCGCCTTCATATGCGTCTCGATGGGTGCAATATCGGCTAGCTGCTTAGCTGTCAGGTTGATTCCCGCCGCCATCTGGCGCAGATGCAGGGGGCTGGGATAATGGTTCAACTCGTCGCTTTTCGCGAAACCCATGCCCTTGCCCTTCAGATACCCGTCAATGTCGTCCGCCGACAGGGCCTTGATGGCGCGTTGTTGCTGCCCGGCATGGGGTTGATGGGATGAGGCTGCTTGCGGGCTGGCAAAACCGACCGCCGTGGCGGCCAGTCCAGTAAGTACGGCCGCATAGGTCAGGTAAAGTCTGCTCTTTGTCATACTTTCTAGCCCTGCCAGTCGATGGCCATGATCTCGGCGCTCAGACCGTCGAAATCCCAAACCCGGCCAAAGGCGCGGACCTTCCCCCGGTTGGCCCGGGCTACGGTGATGTTTTTGCCTGGTCAATATTCGGAATTGGTGATGACCACCGGCTTTGATGGATCACTGCCGGCGATGGGTTCGATTTCGCCCAGGATTTGCCTACCCACCTGAAAGCGGCGGGTCTTGCCGTCAACGGTGTATTCGACAGGGGCCCGCTCGAAGCCGAGGATATTGCTGACTAAAAGTTCAAACAGGAAGGTGGAGCCGCCGGCTCGGCCTGAAAAAATTTCAACCAGGCCATCATAGGCGGAGTCGCTGGCATTCTCGTCAATATAGCCGGCCAGGGAATATTCGCCCCGCGACATCAGACCGGGAATATCGAGCAGCAGGCCGATGTTTAGGCCTGATAGATCCGCGCCGTCAAAGCTGCCTGTATCGACGCGTAATCCAAACCATGCCTGACAATAGCCTTCGGTGGGGGGATGTTTGCCGAGGGAAATAACGCAGGGACAGAAAACCGCGCAATTGCAGTTCACCATCATTTCGCCCTTGATGGACCAAGTCATTGGCGCCGCCTCCGAATGTGCCGTTTCTCGTTAGCTTCGACAATAGCCCGATACGCCGTAACAGCAAGGGGAGGGGGAGGTCAGAGGAGGTTTCTAGTGGGAGGGGACCCACTCACGGACCATGCGCTGGGCTTGGGCGATTTCTTCGCGGCTCATGACGCCGGCGAGTTCCTTGCGCAGATACCTAGCCTCGTCATTGCCCCGCAGGACCGCCAGGTTCAGCCATTTATGCGCCGTCACAAAATTCAGTGGCGCGCCTTTCTGGCCGGTTGAATACGGCAGGCCAAGCTGCATTTGCGCGATATTTTCGCTAGCCTCCGCCAGCGGCAGATAGTCATCCGTGTAAGCCTTCAAGGACCGTACCATTTTCGCCTCCGTTGGGCAGGCATCCTTTCCAAGGTTTATTCAAAACCACGCAGTCGGGCTGACTGCTACTCAAGGATGCTTTGCTCAACTATTAAGCAAAAATAATGCCAACTATTCTGCTGTAATAAAATCAGGGACTTAATGGTATTCGGGATGGATTTTGGCTAAATACAGCGGGATCTGTGTGCATTATGGACAAACATCCGTCCCGAATAAGGACAGCCGGGCCGGCTATTATCTGCCGCCCAGGCCACCATCGCTGGCATAACGCTCGAACCGGCGTTGCTCGGCTTCCTCGGCTCTGAGTCTGGCTTCTTCAGCCATGATCTGCTTGCGGGTTTTCTTGACCACGGCGACCGTTGCTGGGCCACGCTTTTGCTTCGCTGTGGGCGCGACCGCACCGCCGGAGCCTGCGGACCAACTGCGGGAAACGGCTAAGTCCTGGCGCACCATGCGGCCATCGCGATAGGCCGCAGCTAGGGCGTACTGGCTGGAAGCAATACCTTGGAGGGCGGCCGCGCGCCACCATTTGATCATCAAAGTGGGATTTCTCGGCACGCCGGTGCCCTGCATGTACAGATTGCCCAGCCAATATTGCGCGCTGCTGCGGCCGCTTTCGGCGGCGCGGTGCAGCCAAATGGTGGCTTCGGCGTAATCGCTCGCCGTACCTCTGGCGGTGGTCAGCAGAACCGCCAGCTCGTGTTGGCATTGGCGTTGCCGATCTCGGCGCGGTCCCTAATCATCTGTTCCCGGTAGACGGAAACCTGATCCTAGTTCTCGAGAGAGGCCAGTACTTCCACGGCCACTTGGGCCTGGGACAGACCCGCGCTGCCGATGCTGATCGTCAAAGCGCTAATGCAGACCGCGAACATACTGCCAAGCATTTTGGCGCACCTTGGAGCTGGGATTGTTGGGAGGAAACTTTTTAACCGACGTATACATTGCGTTTGCCTTTTCGGTAACTCCGCTGTCCGCTGGCTCCCAAAACATTCTTGGGTTGGCCGTTCGGACCGGTAGTTTTGCGTCCCGCTGTTACCGGCGGTTTGCCATTTCGTGGTTCGCGTTGCCACAATTATCCATATTGCGGCTGATGTTGGATTTAACCTGAATATATTGATGAATCGTTAATGAACCGCGGTCGAGAGCACTGCGTCCTGGTACTATTCAAACAGATACTCAACCTCGGCCCAGGTATCGGTGGGAAATACCCACATGATTGTCAGGGGCCTCGACCCGATATTGGCGATACCATGCACATGGTTTTCCGGGATGTAGATGATCGAGCCGGGGCGGACTTTTTGCCTCTCCCCCGCTATTAGCAATTCGCCTTCGCCCTCGCGTATCCAATAGATTTCCTGGGGGCCATGATGATGAGCCGCCAGCGTAGTTCCTGCCGGAAACTGTAGAATTCCCAGGCTGAAGCCATGACTTGGTATACGGTCGCTATCCACCAAAAGTTTCCAGCGCACGCCGTCGGTGCGGCCGGGCCGCGTCTCCCATTCGACATCGTCTATGTGGCGGACGTTGGGCTCGTTCCTCACCGGCTCTACCCCTTGCCGCCCAGCTCGGCCAGAAAATCGCCCAGGCGCTGTGTGACATCGGGGATTTCGTAGTCGGTGGCGCGTTCGTATTCCAGGCCCGCATCTAGGCCGGCGTTTTCCGCCTGGCTATAGAGGTCCTTGTAGGCCCGGATGGAACCGGGGCTGTTGCGGCCAATGGCGCCGGCCAATTGATCGACGCGGGCGTCTAGTTCGGCGGCGGGGACGGCTTCCAATGCGAGGCCCATGGCCGCTGCCTCCGCGCCGCTGAAGGTACGGGCGGTAAACGATAATTCCTTGGCCCGCATGGTGCCGACTTTTCGCGGCAAACGCTGTGTCATGCCCCAGGATGGACGGAAGCCGAGGATGGCATGGGTGTCGCCCAGCTTGGCTTCCTCCGCGATCATCACGATGTCAAAGGCCAGCATCAATTCCATGCCGCCGGTGAAGCAAAAACCATTGACCTTGGCGATGGTGGCCTGCGGCATGGCCTCGATCTTTTCCAATACCGCTTGGGCGGCGTTGTTCAGATCGTCGCCCACGTTGCCCTGGCTGATGTCGTGGCCCTTGGCCTGTAGCGCCTTGAGGTCGACGCCGGCGCAAAAGGCCTGGCCCGCGCCGGTTACCACCAACACGTTAATGGCGCCGTCGCCGGTGATCCCGCTCAGCGCGTCATGCATTTCGCCAAGAATTTCAGGTGTTAGTGCGTTCATGGCATCGGGCCGGTTCAGGGTGATGGTCGCGGTGGGGCCATCGCGCTCCACGATAATATGGGCGTACGTCATGACGCGGTCTCCTTACAAAATCAAGCGCGGGAAAAGGTAACATGAGTGACGTTTATAGCGGTTCCCAGCCGTTCGGGCCATGGGCTTCGAGGGGGCGAAAACGGGCTTTGTAGGCCATTTTTCGGCTTTCCTCGATCCAATAGCCCAGATAGACATGGGGCAGGCCGCGCCGCTTGGCCTCTGCAATATGCCACATGATGATGTAATTGCCGGGGCTGTGCCGCGCCATGTCAGGATCGAAGAAACTGTATACCAGGGATAGGCCGTCATCCAGGATATCGGTCAGACAGACGCCGTACAATTCACTGTCTTCGTCACGGAATTCGATCAATTCCAAGGGTACCGGCGTGTCCTGCACCATGGCCAGGTAGTCATCGAAGCTCATTCCCGCCATGCCCCCGTCGCCGTGTCGGGAGCGGACGTAGCGATGAAACAGGGTGTAATGCTCGCCACGTCCCTTGGCTGGCATGATATGGGCGGTGATGCCGGCGCTGCGCCGGGCAATGCGCTGCAGGCCGCGGCCAGGGGCGAAGGTCGCCGCGGGTACGCGGACAGCCCGGCAGGCCCGGCAATCGGGACAATTTGGTTTATAGGCGATGCCCTGGCTGCGGCGGAAACCGGAGCGCGACAGCTGATCGTGCAGTTCCTTCGGCGCGCCGGCCGAGGACAGATCTGTGAACACCATCTGCTCTACCCGGTTCGGTAGATACGGACAGGCCGAGGCCCGGGAAAGAAAAAAGTAGGTCAGTGTTTGCGGCGAAAACGGTTTCATGACTTTGATTTACAGAAAAAGTCTTTCAGGAACCGTAATACGACGGTGCCAGCAAGGAAAAAGCAAGCCAAATCAGCACGATCAATGGTGTTCCTCCGCGCAGATAGTCGCCGAATTTGTAATGCCTCGGCCCCATTACCAGTAAATTGGTTTGATAGCCTATGGGCGTGGCGAAAGAGCAATTGGCGGCGAAACTCAACGGCATCATCAAGCGTGATGGCCCCTGATTAAGGCGGTCGGCGATGGCCACCATCATGGGAATGAATATCATCACAATAGGGGTGTTGTAGATGAAGGCGCTCAGGGCCGCGATGATCAGCAAGGTCAGGGAGTTGATCGATACCCCGGATGCTGGTTAAGGGGCTGCTGGCTGGCTGCTATTCGGTCCCGACGGAGCTGTAACGACCCCGGTAGTACAGTAGTGGGTCGCCATCCGGATCATGGCGCAGCTCGCTGACCCGTCCGATCAGGATTACATGGTCGCCGCCCTCATGCACGGCCTCGATCTCGCAATCGAACATGGCTAGGGTATTGGGTATCAGCGGATTGCCCAGTTCGGAGACGTCACTATCCATGGTTTGAAAGAAGTTGCCGCCGTCCGAGGCGAAACCGGCGGAAACCGCGTCCTGGCCCCGGCGCAGGATATTCACCGCGAAACGGCCCGAGGCCAGAAAATGTTCAAAATTGGAGGCTTCCCGTCTCAGGCAGAACAGCACCAATGGCGGCTCCAACGACACGGAATTAAAGGAGTTCACGGTCACGCCAACCGCCTGGCCATCCGCCGTGGTGGTGGAGATCACCGTGACGGCCGAGGCGAAACAGCCCATGGCGTCGCGAAAGGCGCGTGGATTTATGCTCATATTCATGATCGTGTTCCCCAACATCCCCATTGCATCCGACCGGTTTATGCCAATGCCCCCCGCATGCGGCAGTCATGCTATATTAGAACGATTAGAAAAAAATGGCCTGCTAAATGCGCATCTGCTGAATTGGGCCAAAAAGGCAGCCGCCGCCAGGACTTAAACGCGCTGCACTAGCGCTATCTTAACCTTATCTCGCCATTCAGCAGGGGCGTCAGCCATTTGTCCTTTTGCTACGGCGGGCCGATCCGCTCCAGCACTTCCATGTTGCCGGTGTCCGGCGCGCTGCAGTTAAGGCTTTCGAAGGCAAGGGGGCTGTTGCCAAGTTCAGTGGCGATGTGTTTTCGCACCGCATACATGAGCGGACAAGATTCCTCCGACATGGTCAAATTGAAAAGTTACTGATCCTGTCTCGGTGTGTTCTTGTGCCTCTTGTTGATGAACCGAACCATGACCCTAACTACTCTCACGCTGTACGGCAATTCGCCTTGAAGTTAGTCCGGATTTCAGCCCGCCAAGTCCGAATGGCGCTTATGTCAAAGCTTCCTATCTGTCATGATAGCAGGATGATATTAGGGAGGATACAAGGTGCGCGCGATATCGGTTCCTAAGCTGGATGGAAACCACAACAACGAAACCAAGGCCTGGCCTGACGAGGCGCCGGACCCCCTGGATGCGCCTGAACTTTATGATGGCATCCGGGTCAAGCGTCTAATCGCCTATCTCATTGATATTTCGATTATTGTCTGCCTCTGGCTGGCGCTATGGGTCTTCGGCAGTGTCTTTGCGCTGATCACCCTTGGTCTGCTGTTTCCGGTCTTGAGCCTGGCGGCATTCCTGCTGCCCTTCGCCTATCATACCGTGCTGATCGGCGGTGCTTCGAATGCCACGGTGGGGATGCGGGTAATGGATCTGCGCGTGGTGGCCTGGAATGGCCATCGTCCGGGCTATGCCCAGGCGGCCTTGCAGACTGTGCTGTTTATCGCCTCCGCCGCGATCACCAATTTCCTAATCCTCGGCGTATCGTTCTTTAACCCTCGTGGCCGTTGTCTGCATGATCTGCTGGCTGGCACGGTGACTGTCAACGATCCGCATCTGCGCCGGCTAACCAACTAGACCAATTATTCCGGCGGCGGCCAGAAAGATATAGGCGATCCAGCGATAGGTCTGATCCGCCGCCTTGCCCGCCAGGCGGCTGCCGATCCAGGAACTGGCTAGAATGACCGGCAGCAGGACCATGGCATCGATCACCGCCGCCAGCGCGGTGGGCGAAGCCAGCATGACCATGGTCACCAGGATAAAACCAGTGAGCAGATAATAGGCCACGATATTGGCCCGAATGGTCGCCGCCGGCATGGCGGCGGCCAGCATATACAACAATACCGGCGGCCCCCCGACCGAGGTGGTTGCCATCATGGCGCCCGAGATGCCGCCGATGCCCAGGGTCAATGCCAACGGGCGCGGCCCTTGATAGCGCCAGCCGGTGATCAGGACGGCGACGAACAGCAGCACGATGACCGAGACCGCCCTGGTGATGGCGGCGGCATCCAGGCTGACCAGCAGCCAGAGGCCCACGGGCATGGCGGCCATGGCGATGGCCGACAGCGGTGCGACGAATTTCCATTCCACATCTTTTTGTGAACCCAGAAACAGCATGACGCTCATGGGCAGCTCGATCGCCGCCACCATAGGCACCATATGCACCGGCCCCAGCAATACGGCGAAGATCGGTGCCATCAGAATGGCCGAGCCAAAACCGGCGAAACCGCGCATCAAACCGGCGACAAAGGCGGTGATCCCGGCCCAGAGCAAGACCCCGCCGGGATCGGCCAACAACAACGAACCGTACATGCACCGTCTACTCCTTACCGTTCCCGCCGCTCCAACTCCTAATCTGAGCCAGGACCGCCATCAAATCCCTAATTTGCTACAGCCGCATCAAACACAGGCCAGGGCATAGACTCCTTGCACGCCATGGGGCAGTTGATAGGTTTGCCAGCTCTTGCCGCCGTCCTCGGTGCCAAAAACCTGCCCTCGGCGGGCGGCGCAATAGACCCGGTCGGGTGTGCTGACACTTTCGGCCACTACCATCAAGGTGCTGTCGATGGAGACGTCATGATCAAAGCGGGACCAGGTGGTGCCGAAATCGTCGCTGCGGTAGAGGGAGCCGGCGTCACTCATGGCGGCCACGGACAAAGCGGCGTACATGCGTTCGGGATCATGGCTCGAGACTATGACATCGCGAGCATACGTCAGGGGCGAAAAGCGGCCAATGCCGAATTCCGACCAGTCATCACCGCTGTCGCCACTGTGGAACAACCCCATGCGGTTGGCCAGCCAGACCGTGCCGGGATGGTTTGGGCTAAGCGCCAGGGCATGTGAATCCATCATGCCCTCGATATCGTTGTCTGAGAGGATGGTACTTTTCAGGTGCGGCTGTTTGGCCAGCTCCAACAATGTCTTGTTGCAGCTTGTCCAACTTTGCCCACCGTCCCCACTGCGGACCAGGCCGCCGACCTCGAAGGCGACCAGGATATCATCCGGGTCGTGACTGGCGACGGCGATGCGGATCACCCGCATGGGAAAATTGGCTTGCAAACAGCCTTCGGGCGGTTCGATCAGCAGGCGTTGCCAGTCCGCGCCGCCGTTGCGGCTGCGAAAGACCGTTGTGCCTTGGGTGCCGACGTAGATGGTTTCGGCATCGGAGGGATCCAGGCAGATCGACCAGACCACCTTGTCCTTGGCCGAGGTGCCAGCGGGCAAGGGCAGGGCGCGCCAGCTTTCCCCGCTATCGTCGGAAACATAGGGGCCTTGGTGGGTGCCGGCATAGACCGTTGCCGGACGGTCCGGGCGCACCAGGATATAGCGGACTTCCAGATTTTCGGGCAGGCCATTGTCAATCGGCCGCCATTCCCACAAATCAGCATCGAAGCCAAACAGACCCTGGGCCCGTTCGTCGTCCACCACGCCAACCCATTGTCCCGCGCCCACGAAAATAGAATATGCCATGACCCATTCCCCCTCCCTAAAATAGCAATATCCCACAAATGTGCGCTATCGCGGCAGCAGGCGCAACGTTCCCGTTGCGCCGACCAGGTAATCCTCCGGCCGCGTGCTCATGAGCAGATAGCCGCCCTCGGACCAGGTCTCGGCCATGTCAGCATAATGGGGCGAGAGCGGATTGCCCGATTGACCCGTGGAATGAATGAAGAGAGAACGGTCAGGATCATCCAGGTCATAGATGGCACGCAGGCTGGGCCCGTGCTTGGAGGCGAACGGCCGTTCCGGGTTGAAGATATCGAAATCACCCACGTTCACCGTATAGACGCTGCCCGAGACGGGCACGGTGATATCGAACAGATGGCGCAGGTAGTCGACCTTGCCGAACGGACGGTGGCTGGAACGGGCCAGATGCTCCATCCCCCAACGCCAGGCGTTGACCTCGCCGCCCTGGCGTTCCGAAATCCAAAGCACGGCCAGATCCAAGGCCCGGATCAGCATGGCATCGCAGCTTTCCTTGCCGGCTGTCCGCCGATCGTCGCACCATTCGGCCCTTTCTTGCAGCACGCGTAGCACGAACGGCCCGCCCCGGCCCCAGACATCGGCTTGGATACCGCTCAATTCATCCTCCGTGATCAGCTTGGCGAACAGCCAGATCCAGGCATTGAAGATCAATGGCTCGGCCCGGTCCCGGTCCATTTCCCCCTGCCATGGCCCCAGCATCTCGAAGGCTTGGCGGGCCAGTTCGGAGCCGGGTTTGACAGCCAGCAAATGGGGTAGAGCGGCAAGGGCAAAGGGCGAGACCACATCGGCCTGCAAGGCACGGAAACCATCCACAGAATGGCGTTCGCGGGCGCGCAGCAGGCCATGAATACGCTTGGCGCGGAAGCCCGCCGCCCAGTCAAAGGTGATGTGATGTGGATAGCTATCATCGACGATCTTATGGTTCGCCGTGGCGATGATGCCATCCTGGGGATTATAGCTGCGCGGTAGCTCCGCGAATGGGATCAGCCCTTGCCAGTCATATTTTTTTTCCCAGCCCGGCTGCGGCATGGTGCCCATGACCTTGTTTTCCTTTGCCTGTATTGGCACCCGACCTGGCGAAATAAAGCCGATATTGCCTTCTACATCGCCATAGACCACATTCTGTTGCGGCGCGTGAAAGGAGCGCACGGCGGCGAGGAAATCCAGCCAATTGTCAGCCTGGGCCATTTCCATGCCGGACTGTGCGGTCAGATCGTCATCCCTCAAGGCGGTCCAGGACAGGGCCAAAACATAGCCCTTGGGCAGGGCGGCGGCGGCACCGCGGTGGGCGTCGCTCAGCACCGGACCATGGCGGGTGCGCCGCACCTGCATGATCACGTCCGCGGCATCCTTGACCTTGATGACTTCGTCGTGGATTTCGAAGGTGGCCGGGCCATCCGGCGTCAGATAACGGTTCGGATCGGTGGGGTCGAGTTTCTCGAAATACAGATCCTGGACATCCGGCCCGGTATTGGTAAAGCCCCAGGCGATGCGGTCATTGCGGCCCAGTATGATGCTCGGTACGCCGGGTAGGGCGGCGCCGATGACATTGCGCCCGGCGATGTTCTGATGTGCGAAGTACCAGATCGCCGGCGTCGCCAAACCAAGATGCGGATCATTGGCTAGCAAGGGTTTGCCCGTGGCGCTGTGCGCGCCCGCGACGACCCAGTTGTTGGAACCGGCACCTTCGCCCAGGGGCAGATGGGCATCGACCAGGATCCTCGCCAAATCTTTATCGCTTAGGATCTTGTCGGCCAGGCCGCCATCAAGTCCGGTCGCCGCCAATACCCCGCGCGGAATGTCCTCGCCATAGGGCGCCATGAAATCATTGATGCCGGCCTCGCCCACCCGTCCGGCCAGACGCAGCCGGGTCAACTCCTTGCGCCAATTACCGCCCAGATCAAGGGCCATCACCTTGATCCAGACGATGCTGTCGGCGATCCGCCAGGGCTCCGGTTGGTGGCCCAGGATCAGGAACTCGGGCGGCAGCGGCCCGCTTCGATCTTCCAGAAAGGCATTTACCCCGGCGGCATAGGCGGCGAAGACTTTCCTAGCCCGTGGCGATAGGTGCTCCAGTGTGGCTTCGGCGTGGCGATACAGGCCCAGCATGCGCAGGAACCGGTCCCCGCCCAAAGTTGCCTGGCCGAGAATTTCCGACAGCCGGCCGGCGCCGATGCGGCGGTTCATCTCCATCTGCCACAGCCGATCCTGGGCGTGGCTGAAGCCGGGGGCAAAGGCGGCATCAGTTTCACTATTGGCCTTGATATGGGGGATGCCGTGGCGGTCGCGCACCACCTCCACCGCCTGTCCCAGGCCTGACAGGGAAATGCTACCGTCAATTTTGGGTAGCGAACCGCGCAGCCAATAGAAACCGCCGCTGCCAACCAGCAGCAGCAATATGATCACGGCGACAAGGCCACGGCGGAACCATTTCATGGTAATTTCTTACGCTGTTACCGCTTGCTTGCCAAGGTGAGACGATGCTCTGAATTGGTTTCTGGACGCCGCCAAAACACCCTGTATATTCCACAAGCATTCTGGGGGGATTTAGGAAATGGAAATTGCCATGAGTGAGAAAGTCGCCTTCATCGGGCTGGGTGTCATGGGTTACCCAATGGCGGGGCATTTGGCCGCCAAGGGTTACGATGTCACGGTCTATAACCGCAACGGCGCCAAGGCCGAGGCCTGGGTAAATCAGCACGGCGGGGCCAGCGCAGGGACACCGAAAGAGGCGGCCGATGGTCGCGCCATTGTCTTTGCCTGTGTCGGCGCGGACAACGATTTGCGCGAAGTCACCTTGGGTGGGGACGGCATCTTTGCCGGCATGGCGGCAGACGCGGTCTTCGTCGATCACACCACGGCCTCGGCCGATGTGGCCCGCGAAATGCAGGCGGAGGCCAAGGAACGGGGCCTAGGCTTCATCGATGGCCCAGTCTCGGGTGGCCAGGCAGGGGCCGAGAATGGCGCCCTGACGGTGATGTGCGGTGGCGATCAGAGCGATTTTGACAAGGTCAGTGCCGCCATCGACAGTTATGCCAAGATGTGTCAACTGATGGGCCCGGCGGGTGCGGGGCAACTGACCAAGATGGTCAACCAGATCTGTATCGCGGGTGTTGTGCAGGGCCTGGCAGAAGGGATGAACCTAGCGCTGAAAGCCGGTCTTGATGGTGCCCAGGTGGTTGATGTGATCTCTAAGGGCGCCGCCCAGTCATGGCAGATGGAAAACCGCTACGAAACCATGTTGGCGGATGAATACGAACATGGTTTCGCGGTGCAATGGATGCGCAAGGATCTGGCGATTTGCATGCAGGAGGCCAAAAATCTGGGCATTTCATTGCCCATGTCGGCTCTGGTGGATCAGTTCTATGCCGAGGTCGAGGGCATGGGTGGCAGCCGCTGGGATACTTCGGCTCTGCTGGCTCGCATGATCTCCCTCCGGCCGAAGGATTAGGGCTGTATGCCGAAGGCGATGCCCGCGGCGTAGTAACCGCCGCCGCGATGCCGACCCGCTGTACAGCTGCCTCCGCGGCGCTCGAGACCAAGCTTAACGCAACAGCTAATAAAACTATCTGAAATGTGAAAAAACATATATAACGTATTGATATTAAGGAAAAATCACCTATTATGCGCGATTGGTAAGAAATAATGACACGTCGCGCCGACCGCAGCTTGTGGATCAAATGAAAATTGTTTGTGGCCAAAGTTAATTATTTGTTATCTCGATGCTCAGCTTTTGCGTAACAGGGCTGCCGCCTCGGCCGCAAAATAGGTCAGAATGCCGTCAGCGCCGGCCCGTTTGAAGGATAGGAGGCTTTCCATCATCACCCTTTCGCCGTCCATCCAGCCGCGCTCCGCCGCGCCGGCTAGCATGGAATATTCGCCGCTGACCTGATAGGCGAACGTGGGCACGCCAAACTCGTCCTTGACCCGGCGCACGATGTCGAGATACGGCATGCCCGGCTTGACCATTACCATGTCAGCGCCCTCGGCCAGGTCCAGGGCGATCTCGCGCATGGCCTCATCGGAGTTGCCGGGATCCATCTGATAGGTTTTCTTGTCCGCCTTGCCCAGATAGGTGCCCGATCCCACAGCATCGCGAAACGGACCGTAAAAGGCGGAGGCGTATTTCGCCGAATAGGCCATGATACGGACGTCATCAAAGCCATTGCCATCCAGGCAGTCACGAATGGCGCCGATCCGCCCGTCCATCATGTCGGATGGCGAAATGATGTGGCAGCCCGCCTCGGCCTGCAGCAAGGCCTGCTGGCACAGCACGGCCACGGTTTCATCATTGACCACATAGTCATCGCGGATCAGGCCGTCATGGCCGTGAGAGGTGAAGGGATCAAGGGCGACATCGCACATCACGCCAACCTCCGGCACGGCCTGGGATATGGCGCGGACGGCCTTGCAGACAATACTATTGGGATTAATGGCTTCCGTGCCCTCGGCATTCTTCAGTTCGGGTTCGACGGCGGGAAACACCGCGATCACGGGGATACCCAGTTCAGCCGCTTGCTCCGCCGCCCTGACGGCGCCATCGATGCTTAACCGGTTGACATTCGGCATGGAGGGAACGGGTATTGTTTCGTCCCGGTCGTGCACGAACAGGGGCCAGATCAGATCATTGACCGAAACGGCATTTTCCGAGACCAGGCGCCTGTTCCAATCATCCCGGCGGTTGCGCCGCATCCGCGTGCGCGGATACTGGCCATGAGGTTGGGCTGATGTCTCGGCATCGGCTGCCGGTTGCTGCTTGCCTGGATTGACCTTGGCTATTTCCGCCATGTTGGAGTCCTCGTACGATTCTTCGTGGCTATAAATATTGGTCGCAGTGTACTGGGAGATGGCCGAATGATCTAGGCGTGCAAATTTTGCAGCGCGCATGTTATGAAGAGGCAATCATGGACGATGAAGCGGAGACAGAGTGGTGGATGGCATCGGTACAGGCGAGCGTGAAGCGGTGAAATCTTCTGGAAAAGCGGCTGCCGTGAAGAGCAGGCGGGCCGCGAAGCCGGTCAAGAAAGGCTTCAAGCTGAAGAACCATATCCGCTTTGTCACGGCGACTTCGTTGTTTGATGGCCATGACGCGGCCATCAACGTGATGCGCCGAATGATCCAGGGCACCGGGGCGGAGGTCATCCATCTTGGGCATAACCGCTCGGTCGAGGAAATCATTTCCGCCGCCATCGATGAAGATGTCCAAGGCATCGCCATCAGTTCGTATCAGGGCGGCCATATTGAGTTTTTCCAATACATGATCGATCTGTTGAAACAACGTGGTGCCGGCCATATCAAGGTTTACGGCGGCGGTGGCGGCGTCATCGTACCCGAGGAAGTCCGAGCCCTGCATGAATATGGCGTCAGCCGCATCTACACACCGGAAGACGGCCAGGCCATGGGCTTGCTGGGCATGATCGAGGATCTGGTCGGCCGGGCCGATTTTGACCTGTCGAAAAAACTACCGAAAACCTTGGCCAAGTTGAAAAAGGGCGATCGGGGCGCTTTGGCTCGGCTGATCACCGGCCTTGAGGCAGGCACCCTGTCCAAGGCCATGCGCAAGGACCTAACGGCGCTGGCCAAGAAACGGACTAGCGTTAATGAGGCGGGCGTGCCGGTGGTTGGTATCACGGGCACGGGCGGGGCCGGCAAATCTTCACTGACCGACGAAGTGGTGCGCCGTCTGCGCACCGACCAGCCGGATATGAAGATAGCCATAATCGCGGTCGATCCTTCGCGCCGGAAATCCGGCGGCGCCCTGTTGGGTGACCGTATCCGCATGAACGCCATTAACCGTTTTCCTGGCGACGGCTCTGTCTATCTGCGTTCCTTGGCGACGCGGGATTCGGGCAGTGAGCTGGCGGCCTGCCTGCCTGGCGCCATCGCTGCCTGCAAGGCGGCCGGTTACGACTTTGTGTTGGTTGAAACCTCCGGTATCGGCCAGGGCGATGCGGCCATCGTGCCGTTTGTGGATCTGACGATCTATGCCATGACTCCGGAATACGGCGCCGCCTCCCAGTTGGAAAAGATCGACATGCTGGATTTCGCCGACTTGGTGGCGATTAACAAATTCGACCGCAAGGGCGCCAGGGATGCCTTCCGCGACGTGCGCAAACAGTACCAGCGTAACCACGAACTGTTCACCCAGGCGGTGGACGAGATGCCGGTGTTCGGTACCATTGCTTCCAAATTCAACGATGACGGCGTGACCGCGTTGTACCACGGCATCCTAGGCGCCTTGGCCGAACGGGGCCTGGCGCAGTTGTCTTCAAGCCTGCCGGACAATCCGAACAAATGTTCCTCGCGCCAGGACTTCATCGTGCCGTCGGACCGGGTGCAATACCTGGCGGAGATCGCGCGGGGTATTCGCAGTTATCACAAATCCGTCGCTAATCGTGCGGCGGCGGCGCGGGAGCGCCAGCAGCTTATTGCCTCGCGTGATATTCTGGCCACGGGCGGCGCGCCCAAGGCACAGCTGGCCCGCCTGGAAAAACTGGCAAGCCAGCGCAATAAAAATATTGGTGAAGACGGTGCCGCCATGCTAGCGGCCTGGCCCAAGACGAAAAAGGCCTATCAAGGCGATGAATTCGTCACCAAGGTGCGGGGCCGGGAAATTCGCAGCCAGCTGACCTCAACCACCATATGTGGCACCGCCATCCCCAAGGTGGCGCTACCGCGCTATGAAGACGAGGGGGAATTGCTGCGCTGGATGATGAAAGAGAACCTGCCCGGTCATTATCCCTATACCGCCGGCGTCTTTCCGTTCCGCCGCGAAGGCGAGGACCCGACGCGGATGTTCGCCGGTGAGGGCGATCCGTTCCGCACCAACAAGCGCTTTAAGTTCGTCTCCAAGAATAGCCCAGCCAAGCGGCTCTCCACCGCTTTCGATTCCGTCACCCTTTACGGCAACGATCCGGACCCGCGCCCGGATATTTATGGCAAGGTGGGCAACTCCGGCGTTTCCATCGCAACGCTCGACGATATGAAGGTGCTCTACGACGGTTTCGAGTTGTGCCAACCCTCGACCTCCGTCTCCATGACCATCAACGGCCCGGCGCCGACCATTCTGGCGATGTTTCTAAACACCGCCATGGATCAACGGTTGGCCGAATTCGAGGCCGAAAAAGGCCGTCCAGCCAGCGCCAAGGAGGCCGCTAAAATCCGGGCCTGGGTACAGGAAAATGTGCGTGGTACAGTGCAGGCGGATATTTTGAAAGAGGATCAGGGCCAGAATACCTGCCTGTTCTCCACGGAATTCAGCCTCAAGGTGATGGGCGATATCCAGGCCTATTTCGTCGACAACAATGTCCAGAATTTCTATTCCGTCTCGATCTCTGGCTATCACATCGCCGAGGCCGGGGCGAACCCGATATCGCAGCTGGCCTTTACCTTGGCTAATGGCTTTACCTATGTGGAGAGTTATCTGGCGCGGGGCATGAAGGTCGATGATTTTGCGCCCAATCTATCCTTTTTCCTCTCGACCGGCATGGATCCGGAATATTCCGTGTTGGGGCGGGTGGCGCGGCGCATCTGGGCCGTCACCATGAAGGAACGCTATGGCGCCAACGAACGCAGCCAGAAACTAAAATACCACACCCAAACCTCTGGGCGCTCCCTGCATGCCCAGGAGTTCGCCTTCAACGATATCCGGACCACCCTGCAGGCTCTGGTCGCCAGCTATGACAATACGAATTCCCTGCATACCAACGCCTATGACGAGGCGATCACCACGCCGTCGGAAGAATCCGTGCGCCGGGCCATGGCGATCCAGATGATCATTGGCAAGGAATGGGGTCTGGCCAAGAACGAGAATCCCAATCAGGGCTCCTTCATCATGGAGGAACTGACGGATCTGGTGGAAGAAGCAGTATTGCAGGAATTCGAGCGGATTTCAGACCGCGGCGGCGTTTTGGGTGCCATGGAGACAGGCTATCAACGAGGTAAGATTCAAGACGAGAGCCTGTACTACGAAACCCTGAAACATGAGGGCAGCTATCCTATTATTGGCGTGAATACCTTTGTCTCGCCCGAACCGCCGGCGGAGAATTCGACGCTGGAGCTGGCCCGCTCGTCGGAAAAGGAAAAGAAGTCACAGCTGAAGCGTCTGGCCGCTTTCCATAAACGTCATGCCAAGGAGGCTCCCGCCATGCTGGAGCGGCTTCGGGAGGCGGCCCGTAATGGCGATAATGTGTTCGCCGTGCTGGTGGATGCGGTGCGGGTCTGCTCCCTGGGCCAGATCACGAATGCGTTGTTCGAGGTGGGTGGGCAGTATCGGCGCAATATGTAAAACGGATAGGCAACGTTTTGGGCTAAGGCGTTTATATGGCCCTTTATAGCGGCACGTTAGTAACCGCACCGTCTGGTAGCCATGGCTCTGCAGAATATAGTTGAACAGCTTCATATTGAGCTGGTTATCTTCGACAATGAGGCTTGTTTTGGCCGTGATTCCAAGCCAGCGCCAATTATGCAGCCCTGCATGAATGTCAGCGTCGAGATCGGCCAATACATAATGACTATCAGCCAATTCACGGCCGTCAACCCTTCGCGGGACGGTGCGTAGCGCAAAAGCAAAAAACTGCCCCAAAGCAGGCCAATCACACAGTAATTTGCCAGATACTCTATCACGTATACATCACCTCGACATGCCACGGATTATCTCCGTCCATTGACTGTAGAGTTGGGCGAGGCTGCCGCAGACCTTGGCAAACAGATTTTAATGCATCGCATCCCCGGTACACCCACCGCAAGTATACGCTCTCAGCCCTCGGTCCTGGTGATACGTCGGCACAGCGCCGTTTTCGAGACCTCGCCGCCACTTGTTCACTGCCCTTGGCCACCGGAAACGCGTCGGCAGCGAGCTCTCCCAATCCTTGATTTCGGCTCATTAACCGATGACGACGGGAGCCACTTCATCCAGCATCCAGCGCGCGATTGCAGTCATTCCGGCGTCCTGGTGCTGCTGGCCCACGATCTGCACGCCGAGCGGCATGCCGCCGACGGCCAGCAATGGCATGGTCACGCACGGTGCGAACAGCATTGAAGTCGGTGTGTTGAAAATTGCGTCACCGGTGGGCCGCGCCACCAGGGGCTGACCCTGAATATCGCCCGGCCATAATGGTGCGGGACCGGGGCAGGACAAGGTGATTGCCGCATCGGCCAGCTGACCGACCGCGTCGTGACAGCGTTGCGCCGTCTTCCGCGCCAATAGCGCGGCACGGTAATCATCGGGGCTCATGGCTTCGGCCAGGGCCAGGCCAGCCTTCAGGCGGTCGGAGACAAATTCACCCTTTTGATCGACCAGATTGCGCTGGGCCCATTGGTTTTCCCAGCGGGTGATGTCGCCGCAGATAGCGGGCGCTTCCACGATCGCCTGCTCCAGTTTCTCGACCAGGACATTGTCCTTGCGTCGCAGCAGGGTGACGCCGGCCTGTTGCAGATTTTCCAGCAAACCTTCGAAGGCGATCTTGGAGGCATCGTCCAGGATTGCCCAACCAGCGGTTTCCAGCACGATCAGGCGATTTGGCTTGACCGCAATGGGTGGCGTATCGGGGCCGAACAGGCCCAGGCAGCCACGGTCGCCGCCAGCGCGGCGGGCGATCTCGATGGCGGACTGCCACATATCCTCGATACAGTTGGCATGGATGCCATGGGTGCTCATGGAGGTCGCCTGACGCTCGCCGCGGTTGATGCCGCCCTGGGTCGGTTTCAGCGCCACATTGCCGCAATAGGCCGCTGGACGAATGATGGAGCCACCGACCTGGGTGCCGATGGCCGCCGGTACCATTGCCGCCGCCACCGCCGCCGCCGAACCGGAGGATGAACCGCCTGGCGTACGTGTCGCATTAAAAGGATTGGTGGTCAGGCCAGGATGGGTACCGCCGAGTTCCGCCGTAACGGTTTTGCCCAGAACCACTGCTCCGGCCTCCCGCAAAGCCCGGACGGCGGCGTTGTCATTCTTCGGGAAATTGCCGGCATAGGCCTCACAGCCCATTTGGGTCGGCATGTCCTTGGTCTCCAGCAGATCCTTGATGGAGATCGGCAGGCCGTCAATGGCCGACAGTGGCCGATCATCCTTGTAACGGGCCGCGGAAGCGTCCGCCGCCGCCCGGGCACTGTCTTCGTTCAGGCTGACATAGGCCTTCACCACATCGTCGCGCTGGGTGATGGTCTCCAGGCAGCGTTCAAGATAGGCGCGCGGCGTATCGCCGCCATTCCGAAACGCCGGCACTGCGTCGTGAAAGGTCAATGCCTTGAAGGTCAGTGGATCATATGTGCTCATCTACTCTTCCTCTACCCGTCTTCTCCGGCAATACCGGTGGCCCGTAAATCCGCGATGTCGGCTTCATCTAGGCCCAGTTCGGCCAAAATTTCATCGGTATTTTCACCCAGGCCCGGTGCCGGCATGCGGATCGCGGCGGGTGTGCCGCCGAATTGCGCTGCGTGGCGGGCTTGGCGTACAGGGCCCGCCACGGGATGCTGACTTTGCAATACCACCTGATTGGCGACAACTTGTGGATGCTCGATCAGCTCCGTGCGTGTCAGGACCGGCGCACAGGCGACGCCCTCGGCATCCAGGCGCTCCAGCCAATGGGCATTGGTCTTGGTTTCCAAAACGCCTTGGGTCAGAGCCACGCGCTCGTCAAAATTACGATCTCGCAGAGCAGGGGTGGTGAAGCGTGGATCGTCCAACCAATCGGGTTGTTCCAGGGCGCGGGTCAACCCCTTCCATTGGGCATCCGTCATGACCGAGACCGCCATATGGCCATCAGCCGTGGCGTAGATCAGATCGTTGAAGGCGGAAACCCGGTGCTGGGGAAACGGATTGTCCACGAATGTTTGTCCCCCCATGTCTGACGACCAGAGAAACTGCATCATGGCATCCAGCATGTTCAAGGTGATGTGTTGGCCCTCACCGCTGCGTTCCCTTGCCAAGAGGGCGGCCGTGATGGCCTGGGTAGCAGTCAGCGCCGTCACTTTATCGGGCACCACGGTGCGGACCAGGCGGGGCCGTAGATTGTCGCCGCCGCCCTGGACCGAGGCCAGACCCGAGACCGCTTGGATTATCGGGTCGTAGACCGGTTTGTGCACGTAAGGACCGTTATTGCCGAAACCGGACATGGAGATATAGATCAGCTTTGGGGCAAGGGGGCGGATGTCGGCCTCGGCGATGCCAAGGCGTTCAACCACGCCGGGGCGGAAATTCTGCACCAGAACATCGGCCGAGGCGGCCAGGCGGTGTAGCAGATCGCGCCCCTCGGGCCGTTTCAGATCCAAGGTGATGGAACGCTTATTGCGGTTGTTATTCAAAAACGAGGCAGAAAAGCCGCCCTGTTGGTTGGCGGTCGCGCGCACATGATCACCGCGCCCGCGGATTTCCACCTTGATCACATCGGCGCCCTGATCGCCTAGCAACATGGTCGCGAACGGGCCCGCAACCATGGTGGTCAAATCAATCACTTTGTAGCCAGCTAGCGGTCCCGTCACCTAATTCCCCAATTCTGCCTTCTCCGGCTCCGATCCTGCCGAAAGCGGCGCGGAATAGCAACAGAGGTCAATTTGTGCCGGGACGACCTTTCCCAAGCGGCAAAACTCACCTGCTCATAGGTGTAGTAAATATAATATTACAAAAACTATTGTAAAAATAAAGACTTATCGAAGGTTCTTCTCAATGCCAATTGGCATGCTTCTTGTATTTTTCTCTGCGGGTGCACAATGCGCTGGTCCGCAGAAGCGGGTTTCATAGAAAATGGGAATATGATCATGGCATTATCTGTCAACACAAATGTTGGCGCGATGTTGGCGCTGCAAAATCTTGGCAAAACCAACGCGGCTATGGAGAAAACACAACTAGCTATCACCGCCGGCCTTCGGGTCAGTGGTCCGAAAGAGGACGTTTCGTCCTATGCCATTGCCTAAAACATGCGCGGTGACATTGCAGGCCTACAGTCGGCGCAAACCGCCCTGGCCAACGGCGAAACAACCGTCAACACGGCCATCACGGCTGGGCAATCGCGATGTTGCCGAGCAAAACCAAATCGAATGACTTCGGAGTGTGCAGATGAAAATGCAAGGATGCCAACAGGCCTATCAACAGATGCAAAATGTCACGGAAAATCCGCGGCAAACCGAATACCGGTTATTTGCCCAGGTTACGGCGGCTATGATGAAGGCTGAACAACAAGATCATGCGGAAGTCGTGCGCGCGGTGCATTAGAACCGCCGCTTATGGCTTAAGCTACAGGCTGACTGTGCTTGGGAAAGCAATGGTCTTCCCGAGCCCATGCGGGCCGGGATTATTTCACTCGCGATCTGGGTCGATAAGCATTCACGCAAGGCTGGCGGTGGCAGCGGGCGCTGTATCGGGTGTCGATGCTCTGTTGGCTTTGCAGGAAATACCCGATGCAACGGAACAGCGCCGCTAGGCCGTCCACAGAAGCAACGATATCCTCGACGAGTTGGACCAGCTGCGCCTTCGCTTCTTGATCGGTAGCATGCCCCGGCAACGTCTGCAACGGTTGGTGAAGTTATTGTGGGAACGTCCCGGCGAATATGCCGATCCACCACTTATTAATAATATTGCTGACTTGAATTACATGTTATAATTGAGTTGACGAAAATGGAAATGACATAAGAATGTATAAGATAACTAATTACTCCGTTTTTTAGGCGTGGCAACGTGCTTTTCAGGCAAATGAATTTTTTAATTAAGGTTTCTTGATGCAACTGGTCGAGATGGCTATATTCCGCCCGTTCGTAACCTACCATGTGTCAACAGCCTTCGAGGTCGCTTCATGTCCGAAGTCAGTCTTCCCTCCAATTACCGGCCCACTGAAAAAGAAAAATTTATGGGCGTCCGGCAGCAGCAGTTTTTTCGCCAACGCCTACAAGGCTGGCGTGATGAAATTCTACGCGATGCCCAGGGTACGATGCAGAATTTGCAGGACGATGACGGCCAAGCGCCCGATATAGCGGACCGGGCGACGACGGAATCGGAACGCTCCATAGAACTGCGAACCCGCGATCGCCAGCGCAAGCTGGTGATAAAGATCGATGCCGCGTTGGAGCGGATTGAAGATGGTTCCTATGGATACTGCGATGATACGGGTGAGCCGATTGGCCTGAAACGCTTGGAAGCCCGCCCAATCGCTACCTTGTCGATCGAGGCGCAGGAGCGCCACGAGCGCCGCGAGCGAGTTCACCGCGACGAATAATAGTCATGGCCAACCGTTCCGGCCGGCCATGTAAGCACGGGCAAGAAAAAGGGGCCGATCCTTGGATCGGCCCCTTTCTTGCGTGTCCCCGGCTGCTTTGAACAGAAGGGGTAGATGATGTCGAACAATTGCTGGCCATGACGCGGCTGCTGCACGTCCGAGTGGATGCAGCCGCCGTAGGCAATACGGGCTCCGTCATGCATGCGGTAGGCGGTGCCCTTGACCGGCGAAGCCCGTTCGGGCTGCAAACAAAAGGCGGTGAACTCCGCGAAACAATGGCCGCGCTGGCACTGCAGGGATTGTGGGGTATTAAAGGCGACCAGACCCATCATTTGCGGCGCCCCATGGGCTGGCGACAGGGTGGCGGCGGTCAAACCGATAGTAACTGCCATGGCGCTCAGAACAACACGTAGATTTGTCCGTATCGTCGATCTCTCCGCGGCAGGGCCAGCTTGTCTTCCGGCCATTGATCATAGTTGAAATTGGCATCCGGTCCAGCCAGGGAAAATGCCCCATCAGAGGCATTGTTGATGCCAATGGTGCCGGTGGCACCGGTGCGCGGTGCGGGCAGGGCGACCGCGATGGGCCGTCGGCGGTGGCGCGGCTTGGCGGAGACCGCGTAGATCTGTTTGTCCGCTTCCATCAACACCACGCCCGCGAAAGCGTGGCCCCAACGCTGCCCCAGTTTTTCCAAGGCCCCCGCCGTGCGTAACAGCATGCGGGAGCGAAGGGGCGGCATGTAAAGTGCCGCGGCACGCTCGTTGGGTTGAAACAGATTGTCCCGCAACAAACGCGATAGCTGGCCGGGACTGTAGGGATGACCCTGGCCAAAGGGGGTGCGCTCCATCCGGGCCCAGATGCCCCGCCGGTTCGGCACCACGACCATCAGGCGTCCACCATCGGCCAGAACCCGCCAGACCTCGCGCAACAGCGGCGTCACCTGTTCGGCGCTTTCCAATGCGTGGACCAGCAAGACCCTGTCGACGCTCGCGTCGGGCAGGGGCAGTTCCGTTTCATCCACCAGGGCAACCCGGTTGGGGTCCCTTGTGGGCCAGCGGTGTACGCCTTGTTGTGCCGGCATGAAGGCCAGCACGCGCGCCGCCTCGTCCTGGAAGGGCCACAGATAAGGGGATGGATAGCCCAGCGCCAGCATGTCCATGCCGCTTACATCCGGCCACAGCTGGCGGATGCGCCGGCGCAGAAGTTTCCGCGCCACCTTGCCTAGCTGGCTGCCATAGAATTCACGTAGATCAATGACATCGGGCCGCATGACACCTCAACTCTTAACGTTCGTCAAAACGCATTAGCCGCGTACGTTCAATCCGTCAAACAGACTATCAATAATACCGTCGTTAATCTCTACATCGTATTTTTTCTGCAAGGCGGCACGGTACTGCACCAGAATATCTTCTGCGATCGAGGAGCGGACAAGTTCATCCATTTTTTTCAGCTGTGCTGGTTCGTCCTTGGGGGCGGCGCTGGTAATCTTGACCACGCGGACCACGGAATGGCTGTTGCCGCCCGCGGCGGCACCTTCCGCGATTCCACCGCTTTGAAGTTGGAACAGCTTGGCCACTAGATCCGCGCTTAACCGCCCATCGCCCGCCGCCTGTTGGCGGTTCATGGATTTCAGGGTCGCAACGGTGGAGACGCCGGTCCGGGCTAGTGACGACAGATCCTTGCCGCTACGCACGGCGGCGGCCAGTTTGCCGGCTTGTGCCGCGCCCGCCTTGGCGCGCCGCTCCGCCACCACCAGCTTGCGCGCCTGATCGCGCACCTCGGCGATGGGTCTTAGGGTGCTTTCAATGATTTTATCGACCTGGACCAGATAATAGCTGCCGTCGCCGGACTCCTTCAATTGTCCCTCGTCGCCAGGCTGGACCTCGAAGGCGTCCTTGATGAATTCCGGTGCCTTGGGCAGGCCCGCCGCCGGCTGGCTATCACGGCCTCGGCCCTGGGGATCGACAGCGGCGATAACGCCGTGGTTCAGGCCCAAGGCTTCTGCCACCTCCCGGATCGAGGCGCCGCCTGCCAGCTGATCTTCTACCTTATTGGCCAGCTCGAACATGGCTTCGCTGGCTTTCTCCAGCTTGACATCGCGGGTCAATTGTTCGCGGACTGCATCCAGGGATTTGCTGCCACCTTCGGTAATTTTCAGGACCCGGAAAATATGCCAGCCAAGGCCGGTTTCCACCGGCTCGCCGATTTGTCCCTTGGCCAAAGTAAAAATCCCATCGGCGGCTTCTTCCGGCAGATCCGCCTTGACCATTCGGCCCAGCTTGACCGAGGCCTTGTCCATGTCGGCCAATTCCTTGGCGACGGCATAAAAATCGCCGCCATCTTTCAGGCGCCCGGCGATTTTTTGCGCCGCGGCTTCGTCGTCGGCGACGATTTGTTCGACCTCCCGGGCAGGAGGCGTGGTGAATTCGTTCAGGCGCGCTTCATAGGCCTCTTCGACTTCCTCGGGAGAGGCCAGGGTCTCGTCAAGCAAATCCTCGGGCCGCAGGGTCAGATAGGACAGGGCCCTGTATTCCGGCGCCATGAACTGATCCTTGTGGGCCTCGTGATAGGCGGTCAGATCCGCCTCCACCGGGGCGGTAAAGTCGGTCATTTTGTCGTAGGGCAGGCTTAAAACCTCGAAGGCGCGGCTTTCCTGCTGATATTGGAAAAAGGTTTTGACTACCGCGCCAGGCGCCTGCGTGCCGGCCATCATTGAGGCAAATAATTGTTCCCGCGAGAGATCCCGGCGCGAGGCCGCGATATAGGATTGCTCGTTGAAGCCATTTTCCGACAGGCGCCGCTCGAACAGCAATTTATCGAAGCGCCCGAAACTGTTCTTGAAGGCTGATGAACGCTTGATCCAGGCGGCGATATCGGCGTCCGACATGGTCAATTCCAGCTCGGCCACCTCTTGGTCGTACAGCGCCCGGGTGATTGACTGTTGCAGCACCTGATCGACCATGCCTAGCTGGCGGGCCTGCTGGGTATCAAAGGTCGGGCCCAGGCTTTGTTGCATGCGCCGGACCTGGCGGTTGAAATCATTGAGGAATTCATAGCCGGTTATCTGCATGTCGCCGACCGTGACGACGGCGGCTTCGGGCTTCACCCGCAAGACATCGCCAACGCCCCAAGCGGCGAAACTGAGCATGATCAAGCCCAGAAAAGCTTTAACGACCCAGGTACGTGCACTCTTTCGTAAGGCGTTCAGCATGTTGTCTTCCGGTCCCAATCAGTTGTTCGAATTCACCGCCAAACGGCGCGGCATCATAGGAACCACGGGACGTTCGGGCAAGTGTCGATAACATTAGCAATCCGTGGCTAATGTCTAGCTGATGCCTAGATTTTTTGGCTATCATCCGAGGCCTGCCAGACCATCTTGCTGGTGCGCTCGCGGCCCAGCAGTTCTATCGGGTCCCCATTGTCGATATGGCCATAGATACCGCGATAGACGGAAAAGCCGCATAGCTCCTGCAGACGCCTTGGGAAGGTGCGCAGGCGCTCAATGTCGATGCCCAACTGCTGGTTTTCCTGTTGGCGGATCCAGCCTGCGCAGTAGTAACAGGCGATACCGTCGCGGCGGGCATCGCTTTTGTTATGGCCGCCGCCATGCCATAGGGTGGAGTGCCAGACCAGAATGCTGCTCGCGTCCATCTCGGCGCAGATGCTGTCATGGGTGCCGTGATAGTCCGGGTCATGGTCAAAACGGTGACTGCCCGGGACGATCCGCGTGGCGCCGTTTTCCTCTCTGAAGTCACTCAGCGCCCACATGGAATTTACCGCGATGGTTACGTGTGGGCGGGGCAGGGGGATCATCTGGCTGTCGGAATGCAGGGGCTGGGGCTGCTGGCCCGGGCTGGGACAGATCGCGGAAAGGGACGATAGCTGCAGGCCGGGATCCAACATACGCTCGACCAGGGGCAGCGCGCCGTTGAACACGGGAACCTTGGCAAAAGCCGGGTGATAGGCCAGCAGATTATAAATCCGTGTGGTGCGCGTACCTTCGAACGCCGTATCGCGGTAACCGAATTTGTGCTCTTTCTCAATTTCTGCCAGGGCGGCTTTCAACTCGGCCAGCAGTTCCTTGGGAATGGCGTTCTCCAGCACCGTGAACCCGTCCCTGTCCAAACGTGACAGATGGTCGCTTATGGCTTCTTCCGATATTGCCGTCGTTTTCATAATCGCTAAACTTCACACTCGTTTCATATGCTACACCTTATCTCATCGAAGTCCCGAAAAAGGAAACAACAATATGGCTGCCAAGGTACGCCCCCTGATCGCCGGTAATTGGAAGATGAATGGCCTGAAATCGATCGCCCTGCGCGAGGCCAAGAAACTGGCGACCCGCATGGGTAAGGAGAAAAAGCCTGGCTGTGACGTTCTGATCTGCCCGCCCAGTACCCTGTTGGCGCCTCTGCATGAGGCCGTAAAAGGCAGCCGAACCGCTATCGGCGGCCAGGACTGTCACGCCAATGTATCGGGCGCTCACACGGGCGATATCTCGGCCGAAATGCTGAAGGATGCAGGCTGTGGCTATGTCATTGTCGGCCATTCCGAACGCCGGGCTGATCACTGCGAAAGCAGCAAGGACGTGCGTTCCAAGGCGGAGGCAGCCCACCGTGCGGGCCTGCGCGCCATCATCTGCATCGGCGAAACCGGGGCCGAGCGCAAAAAGGGCCAGACCCTGGCGGTGATCGGCAAGCAATTGACGGATAGCCTGCCCAAGGGCAGCACGGGGGAGAACACCGTGGTGGCTTATGAACCCGTCTGGGCCATCGGCACCGGCCTGACGCCGACGGCGGCGGACGTGGCCGACGTTCATGCCTCGATCCGGGGCCGCTTGAAGCGCCGCTTCAAGGATGAAGGCGTGAAGATGCGCCTGCTCTACGGCGGCTCGGTCAAGGGGGCAAATGCTGACGAGCTTATGTCGGTGGAAAACGTCAACGGCGCCCTGGTTGGTGGTGCCTCCCTGACCGCCGCTGACTTCTGGCCCATCGTAAAGGCTTGCCTGTAGCGCCCAACAGCTTCGGCCACGGGCTCTAAGCGGCCTCAGCCGATCTGCTTTAGTCGATCAGTCGATGAGGGCCTGGTAGGTGGCAACCCCCTACTCGCCGCGGATCAGATGGAATTACGAGGGCATCAGCTGGGCCATGAAGACCACGAACATGTCCTCGGCTTGATCGATCCAGAACGCGGTGCTGGCGGCACCGCCCCAGAAATATTCGCCGGTGGAGCGGGTCAACTGCGTGGTTGGGGCGTCGATGACCACGGCCATGCCCAGGCCATAACCGATCCCCTCGGCGCTGGGTTCGCTCCAGATGGGCTGGCTCATGGCGTATCCTCGTGTGCGAGTATGTTTTGCCAACTCTCGCACAATTCCGCCTTTATGTCTGACGGGGCAATTGCTCTATAATTAACCTGGAGACGCCTTTCCATGGATGACGCCGGCGCGGGTTTCGAAGGCGCCGACCATGCGGCGCACAGCTTCGTTGAAGACGGTGCTGGCGACGGCCTGCAGCATGCGGGAGCGGAATTCGAAATCGATGAAGAAATCCACTTCCGTGCCCTGGCCATCCTCCGTTGGTGTGAACTGCCAATGATTGTTCAGATAACGAAACGGGCCATCGATATATTCTACGTCGATGCGGCCGGGTGCGTGCAAGGTGACCTTGGAGGTGAATTTCTCACGAAAAACCTTGAAGCCAACCATCAGGTCGCCCCAGATCACGGGCCCGTCGGTCTTGGTCACCCGGCAGGCCACGCACCAGGGTAGAAAATCCGGATAACATTCTATATCGGCGACCAGATCGAACATCTGTTCCGGTGTATAGGGCAGGATTTTGCGCTCGGCGTGGGTTGGCATTAAGCGGTGGCCGAATGATTTTGCCCTCGGCGGCGGGCCAATTCGGCGAAATCGCTATCCGCGTGATAGGACGACCGGGTCAACGGCGTTGCCGCCACGAGCAAAAAACCCTTGCCCCGCGCGGCCTTTTCATAGGCCGCGAATTGTTCCGGTGTCACGAAATCGGCAACCGGATGATGTTTCGGCGTCGGTTGCAGATACTGCCCGATGGTTAGGAAATCAACATCAGCGGCGCGCAGATCGTCCATCACCTGATGCACCGCCTGGCGCTCCTCACCCAGGCCGACCATGATACCCGATTTGGTGAATATATTCGGGTCAAACTCCTTGGCCTTGGCTAGCAATTGCAGGGAGTTGAAATAGCGCGCACCGGGGCGAACCTGGGGGTAAAGGCCGGGCACGGTTTCGAGATTATGGTTGAAGACGTTCGGGCGCGCCGCCACGACAACCTCCAAGGCGCCGCTTTTGCCAAGAAAATCTGGTGTCAGCACTTCGATTGTGGTTTCCGGCGCCAGGGCGCGTACGCGGGCAATGACCTGGGCGAAATGATCAGCCCCGCCGTCGTCCAGGTCATCGCGGTCAACGGAGGTGATCACCACATGTCGCAATCCCAACGTTTTTACTGCCCTGGCGACATTTTCCGGTTCCTCCGTGTCCAATTGCCCTGGCCGGCCGGTCTTGACATTGCAAAAGGCGCAGGCCCGCGTACAGGTATCGCCCATAATCATCATGGTGGCATGGCGTTTGCCCCAGCATTCGCCGATATTGGGGCAGGCGGCCTCCTCACACACGGTATTTAGCTTATTGTCCCGCATCAGATTGCGGGTTTCGAAATAGGTCGCGCCGCTGGGCGCTTTTACGCGGATCCATGGCGGCTTGCGGCGCGGCGCATTGTCCGAACGGTTGCGCTTTTCCGGATGGCGTAGTTGAGCCGCTGAAATGTCGCTATCGGCCATGATAATTTAGCTGCCTTGGCCCATGATTATTGGATCAGCCCTAGAAATGGATGGCTCGGCCCATGGCGTCAAGCACGGATTCGTGCATCGCTTCCGATAACGTGGGGTGGGGGAAGACCGTATGCAGTAATTCGGCCTCCGTACTCTCCATGCTGCGTGCCACCGCATAGCCCTGGATCAGCTCCGTCACCTCCGGGCCGATCATGTGCGCGCCCAGTAACTCGCCCGTGGCTTCATCGAATACGGTCTTGATCATGCCCTCGGGTTCGCCCAGGGCGATGGCCTTGCCATTGCCAATGAAGGGAAACCGGCCCACCCGCACCTTGTGCCCCGCCGCTACCGCCGCGGCCTCCGTCAGGCCGACGGAGGCGATTTGTGGCTGACAGTAGGTGCAGCCGGGAATATTCATGGCTTCAAGCGGATGCACATCTGCTACGCCGGCGATTTTTTCGACACAGATGACGCCTTCATGAGAAGCCTTGTGCGCTAGCCAGGGCGGTCCTGCCAGATCGCCGATGGCATACAGACCCGGTTCGCCGGTAGCCAGCCAGGGATCGGCCACCACATGGCTTCGGTCGACCACCGTCTTGGTGTTTTCCAGCCCGATATCCTCGACATTGCCGACGATGCCCACCGCCATGATGACCCTGTCGGCGGTGATCGCCTCCACTTTGCCGCCGGGCAATTCAATGCTGGCGGTGACGCCATCTGGCGCCTTTTCCAGGCCGTTAACCTGGGCTCCGGTCAACAGGTGCATGCCTTGTTTTTCAAACGCCTTGTGTGCCATAGCCGAGATTTCTTCGTCTTCCACGGGAAGTACGCGGTCAAGCACTTCGACGACCGTGACATCGGATCCGAGCGTATTAAAAAAGCTCGCGAATTCGATACCGATAGCGCCTGACCCTACGACCAAGAGCCGTTCCGGTATGGTATCGGCGGCCAGGGCATGGCGATAGCTCCAGATCTGTTTGCCGTCCGCCTCCATGCCCGGCAGATCCCGTGCGCGGGCGCCGGTGGCCAGGATTATATTCTTGGCGCTCAGCTCCATCACCGCCGTGCCGTCCACTTCCACCGCCAGGCGGCCCAATTCCTCAGATCGACCCAGAAGGCGGGCGTGACCGGTCAGAACCTCGACCTTATTCTTCTTCAACAGATGTCCGACGCCGCCATTAAGTTGCTTAGCAATCTTTCGGCTGCGTTGAACTATCGCATTAATATTAATTTCTATATCATTGATTTTAAAACCATATTTAGAAGAGGTCTTGGCTAGATGATAAACTTCGGCCGAACGCAACAAGGCCTTGGTGGGAATGCAGCCCCAGTTCAGGCAAATGCCGCCCAAATGTTCCTGTTCCACCAGGGCAACGTCCATGCCCAGCTGCGCTGCCCGGATCGCGGCCACGTAGCCACCTGGCCCACCGCCTACGACGACCAGATCAAATTCCTGTTCCGCCATGGGTCTTCCCTTATAGCAACATGGTCATGGGGTCCTGGATCAGGCCTTTGAAGGCGGCCAGGAACTGGCCCCCGATGGCACCGTCCACCGCCCTGTGATCGACGGAAAGCGTAACCGACATGACGGTGGCGATGGCCAGGGCGCCGTCTTTGACCACGGCGCGCTGTTCACCGGCGCCGACGGCCAGAATGCAGGCTTGCGGTGTGTTGATCACCGCATCGAATTGCTTGACGCCGTACATGCCCAGATTGGAGATGGAGAAGCTGCCGCCCTGGTAATCTTCTGGCATCAACTTGCCGTCATTGGCCTTTTGCGCCAGGGCGCGCATTTCCGTTGAGATCGCTTCCAGACCCTTGCCGTTGGCATTGCGGATCACTGGCGTGATCAGGCCCCGTTCTGAGGCCACGGCGACGGAGATATCAGCTGATTTATAAAGCTTTATTCCGTCTTCGGAATAGCCCGCGTTGGCGGCGGGTACCTTCATCAACGCCACGGCGGCAGCCTTGATCACCAAATCGTTGACCGAAAGCTTGAAGGCGGCGTCCGCCCGTTCGTTCAATTCTGTGCGCAGGGACAACAGAGCGTCCAATTCGCAATCCACCGTAAGATAGAAATGTGGCGCCTCGCGCTTGGACTCGCTCATGCGGCGGGCAATGGTCTTGCGCATGGTGCTCAATGGTTGCAGCTCGAAAGCGCCCTCGAGTGCCGAGGCATCGGCAGCCGGTGCGGCGGGCGTTGCCGTCACGGGAGCGACAGGTGCGGCGGCGGGTGTGCCGCCTGTTGCCATGGCCGCCTCGATATCAGCTTTCACGATCCGGCCGCGCGGGCCGCTGCCGCTGACGGAAGCCAGATCCAATCCCGCCTGGGTGGCCATGCGCCGGGCCAAGGGCGAGGCCAGAATGCGCCCGCCACTGGCGGCGACGGCTACAGGGGGCGCCGCCGCTGGCGCGGTTACGGCCACGGCTTCGGTGGCTGGGGCTTGGGTTGGGGTGGGCGCCGCTAGCGCGGCCACTGCTGCTGCTGCGGTCTCGGATGTGGCGTCTTCAAACACGGATGCGTCCTCCCCTTCTTCCAAGAATATGGCTATGGGTGCGTTCACTGGTACGCCTTCGGTACCTTCCGCGACCAGAATGCGGGCCAGGACGCCATCATCGGCGGCTTCGACTTCCATGGTCGCTTTGTCGGTCTCGATTTCGGCCAGCAGGTCGCCGGACTGTACCGTATCGCCCTCTTTCAAAAGCCACTTTGCCAAGGTTCCCTCGGTCATGGTGGGCGAAAGGGCGGGCATGGTGATGGTGATGGGCATGATTTGTTTTCCTGGTTTTTCGTGTTTGCCTCGAAGACTAGCGGTAACAGACGGCCTTGGCGGCGGCGATGATGGCGGCGGCATCAGGCACGGCCAGTTTTTCCAGGTTCGCCGCATAGGGCATGGGTACGTCCGCGCCGCCGACCCGGTTGACCGGCGCGTCCAACTCGTCAAAGGCCTGTTCCATGATGCGGGCGGATAGTTCCGCGCCAATGCCACAGCTCAACCAGCTTTCCTCCACCGTGACGCAGCGGTTGGTCTTGCGCACTGAACCTACCACCGTGGGCAGATCCAGCGGCCGGATCGAGCGCAGATCGATAACCTCGGCCGAGATACCTTCCGCCGCTAGGGCATCGGCTGCTTTCAAGGCCCAGCCGACGGCGATGGAGAAGGCCACGATGGTGACATCGCTGCCCGCCCTGGCGATCCGCGCCTTGCCGATGGGGACCGTATAATCCTCCAGCACCGGGACATCGAAAGAATGGCCGTACATCAGTTCGCTCTCAAGAAAGATCACTGGATTCGGGTCGCGGATGGCGCTTTTCAGCAGGCCCTTGGCATCTGCCGCGTTATAGGGCGAGACCACCTTGAGGCCCGGGCAATGGGCATACCACGAGGCATAGCATTGCGAATGCTGGGCCGCGACGCGCGAAGCGACACCGTTGGCGCCACGAAAGACGATGTGACAACCCATCTGCCCGCCCGACATATAGCGGGTCTTGGCCGCCGAATTGATAATCTGGTCAATCGCCTGCATGGCGAAGTTGAAGGTCATGAATTCGACAATGGGCTTCAAGCCGCCAAAGGCCGCGCCAACCGCCATGCCGGTGAAGCCATGCTCGGTGATCGGTGTATCGATCACCCGACGGGCCCCGAATTCCTCAAGCAGGCCCTGGCTGATTTTGTAAGCACCCTGGTATTCCGCGACCTCTTCGCCCATCAGGAAGACATCGCTGTCACCGCGCATTTCCTCCGCCATGGCATCGCGCAGGGCATCGCGTACGGTCATGGCGACCATTTCGGTGCCGGGGGGAATATCCTCCTCCGCCATGGCCGCTACAACCGGCGCCGGTAACGGAGCGGGCGCTGGCGTCGCCGCCGCCGGGACCGCCGGTGCTGCCGCGGCAGGGGGAGGGGTTTGGGGAGGGGCCGGGCTGATCGCCACGCCGTCAATGGCCGAGGCGTCCTCGCCTTCTAGCAGCAGGATCACGATGGGCGTATTGACGGCGATATTCTCGGTACCGGCGGCGACTAGGATCTTGCCGATCACGCCTTCATCCACTGCCTCGACTTCCATCGTGGCCTTGTCGGTCTCGATCTCGGCAATCATGTCGCCGGGATTGACGCTCTCGCCCTCGGCGACCAGCCAATTGGCCAGCGTCCCTTCGGTCATGGTGGGCGAAAGCGCGGGCATGGTGATGGTTACGGGCATGATCTAGAGCTCCACCAAGATATCTGTATAGAGCTCCAATGCGTCGGGCTCGGGGCTATTTTGTGCAAACTCCGCCGCTTCCGTGACGATATCCTTGACCTCCCGGTCGAGGACCTTCAAAGCGGTCTCGTCGGCGACGCCGGCGCCCAGGATCATTTCGCGTAGGTGATCAATGGGGTCGCGCTCTGCGCGCACCCGCCGGACCTCTTCCTTGGTGCGGTACTTGGCTGGATCGGACATAGAATGGCCGCGATAGCGATAGGTCTTCATCTCCATCAGGATCGGGCCCTTGCCGCCCCTGGCATGTTTGACCGCCTCGTCGCCGGCCGCCTTGACGGCCATGACATCCATGCCATCGACCTGAACCCCGGGGATGCCGATGCTTTCGCCACGGCGGTACAATTCGGTCTGGGCCGAGGCCCGGCCTACCGCCGTACCCATGGCGTATTGATTATTCTCGACGATGAAGATCACCGGCAGCTGCCATAGCGCCGCCATGTTGAAGGCTTCGTAGACCTGGCCCTGGTTGGCGGAACCATCGCCGAAGTATGTCAGCGAGATGCGGCCGTTGTCCTTGTACTTGTGGGCAAAGCCCAGGCCCGTGCCAATGGGCACCTGGGCGCCGACGATGCCGTGTCCGCCAAAGAAGTTCTTTTCCCGGCTGAACATGTGCATGGAGCCGCCCTTGCCCTTGGAATAGCCGCCGATGCGCCCGGTCAATTCCGCCATCACGCCCTTGGCATCCATGCCGCAGGCCAGCATGTGGCCATGGTCGCGATAGCTGGTTAGCTGCGTATCGCCCTCTTCGATGGCTGCCTGCATGCCGGTGACTACGGCTTCTTGGCCGATGTAAAGGTGGCAGAAGCCGCCGATCAGGCCCATGCCGTACATCTGCCCAGCCTTTTCCTCGAACCGGCGAATTAACAGCATTTGGCGGTAAAAGCCCAGCGCTTCTTTCGCATTGTCCTTGTTGATGGCGGGCGGTGATGGCGCCTTGCGGCGGCGTGCCGTTGTTCTCGCCGTCCTGGAGCTTTCACTTTTCGACCCAAAAGCTTTCGACTTCGCCGCTTTCGCCATGACAGCCTCGTTCTCTATTCATGCCCAGTGACGCTTTCACAACTAATTGAAGCGCCAAAACTCCTTGTAATACAAGGAGAATTTATAAATTAACTGTATAATGATTAATTCAATATTAAGATATTGTAGCCGGCCGCGTCAGGCAACCTGTTGGCGCACAATACTTATCCGGCTTGAAACGTTTCCGGCGCCGCTTATGGGGTATAAATCACCACGTCATCGGGATGGGTTAGGCCAAGGGTACGGCGGGCCTGTTCGTCCAGCATGTCGCGGTTCAGGTTTTCCGGCCGCAATAGCCTGACTTGGCGGGCCAGCGCCTCGCGGGTGTCACTGCTCTCCCGCAGGGCCATCTCGGTCCGCTCCAACTGGGCGCTCAGGCGCAAATATGCAATGATTCCGCGGTCTCCCTGGACCGTGTGATAGCAGAAATACAACAGCGCACAGATCCCCAGACAGGGCGTGACCGCCCTACGCAGACTACGTCGTATTTCATACCAAAGCCCCATGACAACCCGAACGAATCACATACCGCGAATCAGATCAAGATAAAAAACCACATTGATTCAATTAGTTATAAAAGAGTCTGAAATGATCACGGTATGTTCCCCTTTTGATTCCCATTCGTGAACAATCCATCGGATGCGCGGCAACGATCATTTTGCTAAGATAGTCCCAGCAGTTGCGTGAAACGAGGAGAACGCCGGGTGGCCAGCAATCAGATCGATATGAGCAACAAGGTGGTTTTGATCACTGGCGGCAGCCGGGGCCTGGGCCGGGCCATGGCCCTGAGCTTTGCCGAGGCGGGGGCGGATTTGATCATCACCTCGCGCAAAATCGAAAGCTGCGAGGCCACGGCTGGGGAGATCGAGGCCCTGGGCCGTCAAGCCATGCCGTTTGCCTGCCATGTGGGTTATTGGAAGCAATGCGACGCCCTGGTCGATGCCGCCTATGAACGCTTTAGCCGTATCGATGTTCTGATCAACAATGCCGGCATGTCGCCCCATTACGACACCGCGGCCTCCATTCCAGAAGGTTTGTACGACAAAGTGCTGGACGTGAACCTGAAGGGCACGTTTCGTTTGTGTGCCAATGTGGGCCAGCGCATGATGGATGGTGACGGTGGCGCCATCATCAACGTCTCCTCCACCGCTGCCATCCGACCCACCAAGGAAGTTATCACCTATGCCGCTGCCAAGGCCGGCGTCAATGCCATGACGGAAGCTTTCGCCGATGCCTACGGCCCCAAGGTGCGGGTCAACTGCATCATGCCAGGGCCGTTCCTGACGGATATTTCCAAGGCCTGGGACATGGACGCCTTCAACGCTCGCGCCCAGGAACGCATCGCCATGAAGCGGGGTGGCGAGGCCGAGGAAGTCGCGGCGGCGGCTCTATATCTGGCCTCCGACGGCGCCAGCTACACGACGGGCGCAATCCTGAAAATCGATGGCGGCTCGAAGTAGTGTCAAGCGCCTAGCTGAGATTCAAGAGCTTGACGTCTTCGTCGATCTAGCATTGCATGCATAGGGCAATGCATCCATAAGGTCTCGCTGACCACGACCAACAAACGCTGCAAGGGCGGTCAGTTCGTCCTGTATGCCAAGGCCTGCCTGGAAACCCCTATGACGGCCACACTTTGGCCGAGGTGTTGGCGGAGACCGAAACCCTGACCGGCCGCGAGATCGAGCGGGTCTATGTGGACAAGGGCTATGTCGGCCATGATGCGCCAAAACCGATGCGGGTCTTCCGCTCCGGGCAAAAGCGCTGCGT
>MDTC01097557.1_pt1 | contig 50309 bp, 42 predicted proteins | sample 811181 | NCBI WGS metagenome assembly MDTC01 (sample SAMN05326644, study PRJNA326480) | marine metagenome | isolation source: seawater | place: Pacific Ocean: North | collected 2011 | reverse complement strand
CATTGTTGCTGCAACTGTGGTGGCGCCATCACTATGTTGTGAAATTGTAAAAGGAATATCACGCCGACTTATTTTAGGTATTTGCACACCATTTTTTGCTAAATACTCCATTTCATCTTGAGTTAATCCAATCTTTAAGCGGCCTTTAATTATCGCAATAGTCGCCGGAATAGCTCCGTTATCAATAATAGTTTGTTCAACAGCTTTCGCTGTCTCAATATTCTGTGGGTAGGGCATGCCATGACAGATAATTGTGGATTCCAGAGCAACAATTGGTGTTCCAGATTCCATTGCTTCTTTTACTGATAAACTAATATCTAAGTTAGGTATTATTTTTTTATTATAAATATTGTTCATTATATTTTTTCTCAAGATATTCGGCTGACATAGATGAATTAATAGTAGTATTTTTTGATAATGCGATTTTAGAAGCAATTAAAGCTTTTTTAACTGAATCCCTAATATTGTATTGCGCTTTCCAGGCATAGACCAGTCCTGCCATTGATGCATCACCAGCTCCAGAGACATTAGAAATAGTATTTCTTATTACCGGCATTGATTCAATGCCTGAATCTAAAGAATCACTATAAAAAATTCCTTTTTCCCCTAAGGTGATAAATAATCTTTTGAGCCCTCTCTCATGAAACCATGTTGCCATAGATGATAGGGTAGATATTTTTTTTATCTTGATTCCAGATATTGCTTCAGCTTCAATTAGATTGGGCTTAAGGGTGTGTATATGACTCAGGTAAGGCTCAATTTTAACAGCCTTTGAAGTTGACACAGTATCGACAAATATTGGTAGATGACTGAATCTTTCAAATATATATTTCAGAGTCTCCAGAGATAGATTAGTATCTAAAATAATAATCTCTGATTGATTAATTATTTTTTCAATTGATCGAATATAATTGGGCGTGATTGCTGAAATTATATCCATGTCAGATATTGCGAAAAGCATCTCACCTGTGTTGTCAATTATAGAGAGATAGGTGGAAGTTTGAAGCGTCTCATGTCTATATATATAGCGAGTATCTATACCTATTTCTTGGCAGTTTTGTAATAAAAGATCTCCATTTAGATCATTGCCAATTGCGGTAATAAGCCTACATGGGAGCCCTAATCTAGTAATATTATCTGCAATATTTCTGGCTACACCCCCAGGCGAAGTTTGCAGAGTGCCAGGATTAGAATCATGAGCTTTAATTTTTTTGGAAGAAATCCCATGCAAATCAATATTTGCTCCACCAATAACACAGAAAAAAGGTTCTTTCCCGATTATATAACCCCTCCCTTTTATTAGGCCTTTTGAGTTTAAATTCATTATGTGAACAGCCACAGCAGATCGAGTGATACCCAACTTTCTAGATAAATCCTTTTGAGATATTTGAGGGTTATTTTTTATCTCTTCAAGTATTTCTTGTTCTCGATTGGTTATATTCATAACAAATGTTTAATTTATTAACAAATGTTAGTAACATACAGTAAAAACTAAAGTTTGTAATCACTTAATTAATTAAAAATCCAAATAGAATTTTCTTTATAATAAAAATATAAAGAGCTACATTGTATTTTCAAGAGAAGGTCTCATTTAAATCATTTAAAAAGGAATTTAAGGTGAAGGAAGAAAAAAGAAAGCAATTAAATTTTGACAGTAAGGCAGTATATTATGCACCTGATGAGGGCTCAAGTTCCATTGGTGCTCCAATATTCATGTCTTCAAGTTTTCATTATGGTGCTGATGTTTATCAAAAGGTTGTTGATGGTGAAAGAAAATCAGTCAATATATATGGCCGGTGTGGTAATCCAAATGAATATCAATTTGAAGAGCAGATGATCATGATTGAGGGTGCTGATGCCTGTTTAGCAACAGCTTCGGGGATGGCAGCTATATCTGTAACATTGTTTGGCTTGTTAAAAAGTGGTGATCATATAGTTTGTGATTGGACAACTTATAGTTCTACACATGAAATGTTAGATCATCGGTTAACCGACTACGGTATAACAACAACTTTTGTGGATACTGCAGATTTAGATGCAGTCAGTGATGCTATTCAAGATAATACCAAAGTACTGTATTTTGAATCCATTGCAAATCCATCAATGAAGGTACCTAATTTTGATGGTCTTGTAGAAATTGGTCATGAGAATAATCTCGTCGTTGTTTGCGATAATACCTTTGCAAGCCCTTATGTGGTTAGACCTCTTGAATGGGGCGTGGATATCGTTATTGAAAGTGCAACTAAATTTATTGGTGGACATAATGATGCACTTGGGGGCGTGATCGCAATGAAATCAAAAATACTACCACCTGATTTTATGGAAACAATCCGCTGGAATACCATGGTTAAGTGGGGTTCGCCACTCTCACCTTTTAATGCTTGGGTGTTGTTACGTGGTATTCAGACTTTATCTGTCAGATTAGAGCGACAATGTAAAACAGCGATGATCCTGGCTAAGTATTTTTCCGAGCACTCAAAAGTTAAGAGTGTTTGGTATCCTGGTTTGGAGAGTCACCCTCAGCATGAGTTGGCAAAAAAACAGATGCCTGAATTTGGCGGTATGCTTACTTTCGAGGTTAATAATGGAGATGATGCATTAACGGTCCTTGACAATCTCGAATTAGCTTGCTTTGCTGCCAGTTTGGGTGGTGTTAGAACAACAACACAGATTCCAGCGACGATGGCTTTTTTAGACATACCAGAAGAAGAGCGACAAGAAATGGGAATTTATCAAGGTATGATAAGGGTATCAACAGGTCTTGAAGACGCTGATGATTTGATCGCTGATTTTGAGTCTGCTCTCAGCTTAATCTGAGATATAGAATGGAATTAAAAAGATCTTTAACGTTTTGGGATGTTTTTGCAATTGCTATGGGACAAGTAATCGGCTCTGGTATTATGGTGCTAATTGGTATTGGTATTGGTTTTACAGCTTATGCCATCCCTTTTGCATTCATTTTATCAGCTATATTATCAATAATAAAACAATTACCTATCGCTTTTATGGGTTCAGCTATGCCAGCAACAGGAGGTCTATATGTTTATTGTAAACGTATCCTTGGACCAAAGGTTGGTTTCTTTTACCTTGCTATTTTGACTTTCACGCATATCTTGATAGCTTTGTTTGCTCTGGGCTTTTCTCAGTATGCCATAGCTTTGATGCCACAATTAGATGCTAATATTACGGCAATAAGTATCATGCTTTTATTTTATGTTGTTAATTTGTTTGGTGTTAAGCAAGCAGCCTTTATCCAAAAAATTATGATTGTATTTTTATTATGTGGCCTTTCTTCTTTGATATTCTTTGGCATTATGGAAGTTGATTATAGTAACTTTAATAGTACTGAGAAGTTATTTCCGCAAGGTTGGTATGGTTTTGGCCTAGCTTGTGTAGTTTTGTCATTTTCTACTGGTGGAGCTCAATATATATCTGAGCTTGGTGGTGAAATGAAAAATCCTCAACAAGATCTCCCCAAAGCAATAATCTTAAGTACGGTTATTGCTGCAGTTTTCTTTGCGTTTGTTTCAATAGTAGCTGTTGGTATTTTACCTATAGAGCAAACAGCTGGAAAGCCTCTGGCTGAAGTGGCACAAACTATATTACCTCCTACTGTGTATATTGCTTTTATTGTTGGTGCAGGATTATTTGCTCTAGCAACCAGTATAAATTCGACGTTTTCTTGGGCAACCAAGTCATTACTTATAGCATGTGAGGATGGTTGGCTGCCATCTCGTCTTGCTACTATTAATAAACGTTTTAATACACCTCACATTTTATTGACTGTAATTCTACTTTTTGGACTAACACCAATTTTGGCCGGAAAAGACTTGCGTTATATTATAATGCTAGGTGGTGGCTTAGTTTTTATATATGACTTGATCCCATTAATTGCAGCGTACCAATTTTCAAGGAAACTCCCAAAACAGTTTGCCAGAGCTACTATGAATTTATCTGAAAAAAAGGTAAAAATTATAAGCGTTACTGGTATATTTATCTTGATAGGTCAAGGAGCACTTTCTTTTTCTGATATTGATAGAAGTGGATGGTTATTAGTGCTCATATATATTTTATTGGTGGCAATGTATATCAGTTATCGTGCACCATTCAATAAGATTGTTGAACAACAGAGAGAAAATAATTAATCAAATTATCTAAGGCTTAATGAATGAAAAATAATATTAAAAATAAAATTTCGAAACTAATTGGCATTATAGTAATTTTTTCGCTGGTATCGTGTTCTGGTAAAGATAAAGCAAGTATTGAATTAGAGAGATTATCAAATATTGCTAAAGAGGTGAGTATAATTCGCGATGATTATGGTGTGCCACATATTTATGGTAAGACAGATGCACAAGCAGTTTTTGGCCTATTGTATGCTCAAGCTGAAGATGATTTTCCTCGAATTGAGAGAAATTATGTCTGGGCTATTGGAAGACTCGCTGAGATAGAAGGAGAAAAAGCCTTATATAGCGATCTTCGTGCCCGTCTTTTCATGACTATAGAAGAAGCTAAAATGGCATATGAGAGTGCACCAGAATGGTTGCAAGCACTCTGTAATGCATTTGCTGATGGATTAAATTTTTATTTAGCCAGTCATCCTGATGTTACTCCAAAACTCATCACACATTTTGAACCTTGGATGCCAATGTTCTTTTTTGAAGGTTCAATTGGTGGAGATATAGAGCAAATACCAACCGCAGGAATTGAGTCATTCTATGGGTCAAATCAAGATTATGTTGCGAGCAATAAATTAGATTCTATACTAACTAGATTTGATGAGCCAAAAGGATCAAATGGTTTTGCAATTTCTGGAGAGCATACTCACTCTGGTAACACCATGTTCTTAATTAATCCTCACACGTCTTTTTATTTTCGAGGAGAGGTACATGTTGTCAGTGATGAGGGTTTAAATGCATATGGCGCTGTTACCTGGGGTCAGTTTTTTGTCTATCAGGGTTTTAATGAAAATACAGGCTGGATGCATACTTCAACGCGCTTAGATTTTATGGATGATTTTATCGAGGATGTAAATGAAGATAATGGCCAATTATTTTATCGTTATGGAGATGAGAATCGACCTGTGGAAGTTAAGCAAGTAACATTGAAGTATCAGGATGAAGGAGTTATGTCTGAAAGAACTTTCCCGATGTACCGAACTCATCATGGCCCTATTACCCATAAAATTGACGGTAAATGGGTTGCAACAAAAATTAATTGGGATCCAGTGAAAGCGCTTACTCAATCTTTTGTAAGAACAAAGAAAAGTAATCATGATGAATTTAGAGAAATGATGAATATTCGTACTAATTCATCCAATAATACTGTGTATGCTGATTCGCAAGGTAATATTGCATATTATCATGGAAATTTTGTTCCAGTTAGGGATACAACATATGATTATACTATGCCTGTAGATGGGAGTAATCCAGCCACTGACTGGCAAGGCTTGCATGAGGTAGATGAGATAGTTACTCTTTTGAATCCAGAAAGTGGTTGGATACAAAACTGTAATTCAACGCCTTTCACTGCAGCAGGTAAATTTAGTCCAAACCCAGAAGATTATCCTGTATATATGGCTCCAGATATGGAGAATTTTAGAGGTATTCATGCGGTTGACTTACTCAGTAATATGAATAAAATCACTTTAGATGATCTGATTATAATGGCTCATGATCCGCGTCTGCCAGCATTTGAAGCATTATTGCCTGGGCTTATTAAAGCTTATAATGAGTCAGATATTGAAGATCAGAAGCTTGAAGCTGCTATTAATGTTCTAAATAAATGGAATTATAAGACTGCGAGCGATTCAATAGCGATGACCATTGCTCACTTCTATGGATTGAATTATTTAGCTCATGGAAAAAATCCTCAATCCTTGAGAGGGATTAACTTAATTAATTATTTTGGCTCAAATTCACCAGATAGTGAAAAGTTGGAAATATTCAGTAAAACCATTGCAGATCTCGAAGAAGATTTTGGAGGCTGGAATATACCTTGGGGTGAAGTAAATCGTATGCAACGAATTACTGGTGATATTTCACAACCTCATAATGATAATGCCCCAAGTATACCAATTGGAATGGCTTCAGGAAGATGGGGCGCATTGGCTGCTTATGGAGCAAAAAAATATCCTGATACAAAACGTATATATGGTTATAGGGGGAATAGTTTTGTTGCAGTGGTTGAATTTGGGGACAAGGTAAAAGCAAAAAGTTTATTAGCAGGCGGCCAAAGTGGCGATCCTAATTCGCCTCATTTTTATGACCAAGCAAAAAATTATCAAGAGATGAAATTTAAGGATGTTGCTTACTATAAAACAGATGTTATGAAGCGAGCAGTTTCCCAATATAATCCTGGATTATAATTAGCGTTATGAGGTCGAATGAACCTAATAAGTCAACATTAAAAACTCCTGATTTTTCCTCATATCCTGATCATCCTATAAAAAATTTAATAATCCATTCACTTGGCTTAGAAGTTCAGTATGTCAGTGGCCAAAAAAGCTTTCATCTGGCATCAGACTTACGTGAATTTAGTATTGATGAAGAAACTACCCATCCAATTACACGAGAAGCTCTTATATCTCCATTAGAGATACCAGATAATTTCAAAATTAAAGAAGCAATTTTGCTTGATTGTGGATCTGTAGGTGTAACTTGGTCACATCATATAACGCTAGAAGATAAGGGTTATTCAATTTTCCATTCAGGATGGCTATATCAAACAGGATTATCAGATGATTTAGATTTTCCAATGAATTTAGAGACTCAAGAATGGGCTGCTAAAGATTTTGATAATATCCCTATTTGCGATGGTGCTGTAATTTTGGAAGATACTGGAGAACTAATCAAGTTACTTACAAACTTAATTTGTTATGGGGCAGTTGTGATTAAAAATCTGCCAATTGAGAAAGAAATATTACAACGATTAACGTCAAGGATTGGAACAATAAGATCTTCCAATTTTGGAACATTTTTTGATGTTAAAACTTCCAATCAACCAGATTCTAATGCTTATACTAATGGAGAATTATTGGTTCATAACGATTTATCAACAAGGGAATATATTCCAGGGCTGCAATTTTTATATTGTTTAGAAAATGAAACAGATGGTGGATTATCAACCTTAACTGATGGTTTTGCTGTAGCTAAATATTTTCGGCAAAAAGAACCTACTATGTATGAAATTTTATCCAACTATAAAGTTAGTTTTGCTAGCAAAGGGAGATCATCTGACTATAGATTAAAAAGATCTATTTTTGGACATAATGAGCTTGGAAAATTAAACGAAATTAGATGGACATGCTGGTTAAGAGCTCCTTTGAGGGGATTTTTAAAGGACATGGATAGCTTCTATAATGCACAAAAGAAATTTTATCATTTAGTAAATAATTCTAAATTTAAAGTAAAATTCAAATTAGAGCCAGGAGATATGATATGTATGGATAATCGTCGTATTCTTCATGGCCGCACTGGATTTACTCAGAACAGTGGAAGTCGCTGGATTCGCGGATGTTACATGGAACGAGATGAACTGTGGTCTGCTTTGAGGGTATATTCTAGAACTAATGCGATGCAAAAAGTAAATATCTGAGAAGATAATATGACTCAAATAGCAATAATAGGTACGGGTGTAATTGGGACAGGGTGGTGTGCTCGTTTGATAGCTAATGGTCATAAAGTTAAAGCATGGGATCCTGCTAAGAATTTTGGAAATCAATTACAATCTGATTTGAAGAGACTCTGGCCAATATTAAAAAAATCTGGTTTAACTGAAAATGCCTCTATTGTAAATCTTTCTATCTGTTCTTCTTTGGCAGAAGCTTGTATTGATGCAGATTTTATTCAAGAATCAGCTCCCGAAGACATAAAAATTAAAAAAACTATCCATCATGAAATTGATAATGTTAGTAAAGAAAATGCCATTATTGTTTCAAGTTCATCTGGATTATTGCCATCCGAGATACAAAGTGATTTATCGTATCCAGAGAGATTTGCAATAGGTCATCCATTTAATCCAGTATATATTCTTCCTCTAGTAGAGATTGTGGGAGGTTCAAAAACCTCAACTAAAACGATTCAAGTTTTAAAAGATTTTTATAAATCAATGGGCATGTATCCTCTCGAAGTAAGAAAAGAGATTGAAGGTTACCTATCTGATCGTTTGCAAGAAGCACAATGGAGGGAAATTCTCCATTTAGTAAAAGATGGAATAGCTAATACACAAGAACTTGATGATGCAATTATTTATGGCCCAGGCTTGAGATGGGCGATTATGGGAACCTGTTTGACGTTTCATTTGGCTGGTGGGAACTCTGGGATGCGACATATGCTGGAACAATTTGGGCCAGCTTTAAAGTTACCCTGGACTAAACTAGAAGCGCCAGAGCTTACTGAGGATTTAATTGAAAGAATGGTCAAAGGTACTCAATTACAAGCTGGAGATAAAACAATAGATCAACTAGAGGAGCTTAGAGACAGTTGTTTGATTGAAATTATACAAGCTTTAAAAAAATATCAAGTTGGTGCAGGAAAGTTGTTGTGAAATAGAGATTAATTAAGAATCTGATAACATTTTATTCATCGAAAGCATTAATAATATATATATAAATAAGATCGGAAATGAGGCCATAATTGTGGCAGTTTTGAGTGTCTCTAGACCACCAATAAACAGCAGGGCTGAGGGTAATAATCCCATAAATAACGCCCAATAAATTCTCAAATTTCTCTGAGGCTCTTCATCTGCTTGAAGTTTTTTTGTTGATCCAGCCGCCAGAGCATAGGAAGCGGAGTCATATGTTGTGGCGGCAAATATTACCCCAATAATTGCTAGAAAAACTAATAATATGGATCCCATCGGAAGCAATTCAATAATAGCAGCGATAGCAGAAGATTGTCCCGACTGATTAACATGAGTTACTACTGAATATTGACCAGTTAGCTCTAGGTTAAGCGAATAATTTCCTAGAATAATAAAAAATAAAGAGCACCCCAAACTGCCCCAGCCCATCATTCCAAAAATTACTTCTCGAATTGTTCTTCCCTTTGATATTTTTGCAATAAACATTCCAATAAATGGGCCGAGAGCCATTGCCCAGGCACAATAAAAAATTGTCCATTGTTCAACGAAATTTCCTCTTTCTAATGGATCTGTCCAAGTCAGCATTTTGAGGATATTTTGCGAAATATGACTAAGGGAGGTCACGCCCATCTCTAGAATGAATGAAGTTGGTCCAACAATAAAAACAAAGAAAATAAACAGTAATGCCAGTCTTGCATTAATCACACTTAATACTCTGATTCCCTGATTTAAACCTTTATAAACACTGTAAGCAATCAGAATTATGATAATGAACATAACTAGTAGTTGCATCTGCTTACTATCCTGAAGACCTGATAGTTTTGTAATTGAAGAGGTGGTTAGTTCAACAGCAAAAGCGAGACCAGTAGCGGCAGTCCCAATCAGTCCAGTAATAAAAAATAAGTCAATAATTTTGCCCGGCCATTTTTCTGAGTAGCTACCCAGCACTCCACTACATGCGGCACTTAAACGTAGTATTGGTATTTTTTTATAGTGATATGAGATGCTAAATGCAATGGCTGGCAGAGTATACAATGTCCAAGTAAGGGGCCCCCAATGAAATGAACCATAGCTGGTTGCCCAGATAATAGCCTCATCACTTTTTGGGATTATCGAATAGGGTGGATTCTGATAATATGATACCCATTCTGTTGCTCCCCAGTAAAGTATTGCACCACCTATACCAGTACAAAATAACATCGATGCCCAACTAAACGTTGAGTAATCTTTGTTTCCATTGGCATCACCAAGGATAATTTTACCTTTTTTTCCAAAAGCAAGGATGCCAAGAAATATGAGTGCTGTGTTCATAATTATGATATATAAAACACCAAATTCATAAGTGATGAAATTGAAAGCATTCTGGATAGCTTTCTCGCTCCATTCCTGATTTATAGCAATTGCTAGAACAATTGTTAAGATTAAAATACTACCAACTAAAACAATGAAATAATCAATTTCAGCAGATTTTTTTCCTTCAGGATTAGTATTTGATAGATCTTTATGCATGGTATTTATATATGTGTACCTTAATATATTTATCTAGAGCAATAAAAAAAGGGAACAACTTTCCATTGAACCCTTCTTTAAATAATTAGAAAAAGGCAGTGTTGACTCCTTAAATTTGAATTAAGATTTAATAGCTATCATCATCAGAGTCATCATAAAGGGCCATAGCAGTCAATTTTGGTCCAGTTTGTAATATTATATATTGCTTTCCTTTATGAATATAATTCATTAAACCATAGTTTATTCGGTCTTCAACCTCTATTCCACCAAGTTGATCACCCGATATCTTATCTACAAAATAAAGCATGCTAGTTCCGTCACTAGCCGTTGAAGCATACATAAAGACGGTTTCAGTAACACCCATAGCAGCATTTCTGCCAGTACCAGTGGTTGGGATATCCATACCTTGAAGATCAGGATGATTAAGAACTCGTTCAGGAGTTTCACCAATGGGCAATCGCCATAGATGGTTACCAGTATTCATATCGATTGCAGTTATGTGACTATAAGGAGGTTTAAATAATGGCAGGTCATCTGGACCTTTTACATTATCATATCGAAGGGATGCAAAATCTGAAAATTTGGCACCGGTTGGTAGTTTTATATTTTTATCACGCTCTTCACCACTCACAATTATTCTGCCTGTACAGGCTTTTCTAGTTGATACATAAAGAATACCTGTAGTTGGATCTGCCACACTTGGCCCATCAATATTTGTTCCACCGCCATCTCCAGGGCACCAATAGGCTGCACGATATCCTTGATCATTATCTCTATGAAGCGGAGGATTAAATAGTGGCCCTATTTTATGATCTTTAAGAGCTTCAATTGCCTTAGCACGAAGTTCTGGGGTGAAGTCGATCAAGTCATCATGCACTAGTCCCTGCATACCATAAGGTAATGGTATCGTTGGAAAAGGTTGTGTTTCAGACAGTTTTTCACCAGGTACATCTGATGCTGGAACAGGCTTGTCTTCAATTGGCCATATAGGCTCACCCGTCTCCCTATTGAATGTATAAACCATATTTTGTTTAGTAGTTTGAGCAACAATTGGTACTTCTTTACCATCAATTGTTACATCTAGCAGAATCGGTGCTGTAGGAGTATCGTAGTTCCAAATATCATGTTTGACCAATTGATAATGCCAGACACGTTTTCCAGTTTTAACATCCAATGCAATGAGGCTGGTCGAGAATAAGTTATCACCCGGGCTAAAACCACCATAGTAATCAATGGTAACTCCATTTGTTGGTATATAAACAATGCCTCTTTCTAAATCAGCAGATATTGGTGCCCATGAAGATATATCACCTGTATATTTCCAAGCATCATTTTCCCAGGTTTCGTGACCAACTTCACCGGGCTGAGGGATAACGTTAAATTTCCAAAGAAATTTTCCTGTTCGAGCATCATAACCTAGTATATCTCCAGGAACATTTTCTATTCGTGATTGATAGTAACCCTGTTCATGTGAATTACCTACTACGATGACTCCATTTACAACAATCGGTGGTGATGAAGTTGTAATATATCCTGTTTCTAGAGGTAAACCGTCATAGGGATCATATTCATGCCCTAAATCAGCAAGCATATCTACTACACCACTTTTTGGAAAACCATCTATTGGAACTGGCGTTCCCCAATTTTCCAGTGGTTGGCCAGTTTTAGCATCAAGTGCGGTCAAAAAGAACGCTGGTGAGCTAATATAGATCACTCCCCTACCATCTATTTCTGCATAAGCTACGCCTTTTCCATAATCTTTTCGCATTGAATATTCATATCGCCCCGTTTTTGGTTCGCCATAAGACCAAATTAACTCTCCTGTTTCAGGATCTAAAGCTGTGACGTATCTTCTAGCACCTGCTACTGTATACAAAGTACCATTAATATAACTTGGAGTTGATCTTCCACTTTGTGCATTAAAACTGGAGCCATCCCAAGTCCAAGCCTCTTCAACATCTTCAAAATTTTCAGTATTAATTTGATTTGCTGGTGAGTACCGCGTGTGAGCAGCATCACCACCCAAGTATTCCCATTGACCATCGAGAGTTCCTTGTCCTGAGGAAACAACCCCAGAAGATTGACTCATACTGGCGTTCTCAGAACATGCAACAATCCCAAATATTGCAAGACCAGTAATTATTATCCGTGAGATTAGATTTGATGAGGCTAGTTTTATAAAAAATTCCATACTATTTTCCTTAATTTACTTGCGAAGATTCACCCATAAGAGTGTGAATTTTTTTTATATATATTTATTCATTAGTTTGAGTCTACTCTAAATAGTTATAATTTAAAGTCTATAAAGTATATTTTAAATGATAGAAGTTATTATTTGACTTACATAATGACTATTTTCCTCAACTTCTTTACTTATTTGAGTTGTAAAAAATTTTTACTTAAGGTCAGATACTAAATTAGTTAGAGGTAACCAATTAATGTTTGAAAATTTTTTTTACTTAACCAATATAATTGATGAATGGTTATGGGGCCCATGGACGATGATCTTCATTGCCTTTGTCTCAATCTATTTGACGATTAAATCAAGATTTTTTCAAATTAGAAGTTTCCGTTTTATTTTTAATCAAACTCTACAAAAGATGTTTAGTAAAAATAACTCAACAACAGCAAGAAGTATTTCTCCTTTTCAGGCAACCTCAACATCCCTAGCAGGTACAGTTGGAATGGGTAATATGGCTGGGGTTGCTACGGCAATATCAATAGGTGGTGCTGGCGCAATTTTTTGGATGTGGATGATGGCTTTTTTTGGAATGATTACTAAAGCTGCAGAAATCACCTTAGCTGTTCACTACAGGGAGATAGATGCGCAAGGAAATATTCAAGGTGGCCCAATGTATTATATCAGGAAAGCTTTGGGCTGGAGAGTGCTTGCTATCCTTTTTAGTATTGGAATTACCATTAATTGTATTTTTACTTCATCTTTACTTCAGGCACATACAGTAGGAAGAGCTCTAGAAGCAAGTTACAGCATCAATCCTTATCTATCAGCATCTGTTATGGGGATAATTACTATGATAGTGGCTGTCGGTGGAGTTCAAAGAATAGGTAAGTTTTGTGAAGCGCTAGTCCCCTTTATGACAATATTATATTTGATTGCAGGCTTGAGTATAGTTGTGGCAAATTTCTCCGCAATACCACAGGCTTTCAACGAAATAGTAACTTACGCTTTTGCACCAGCTCCTGCTCTTGGTGGATTTGCTGGTGCTATGGTAATGACTGCTATTCAAATGGGTATGGCTAGAGGAATGTTATCAAATGAAGCGGGCTTAGGGACTGCACCAATGATCCATGCTAGTGCTGAAACTGAGCATCCATTCCAGCAAGGATTATGGGGTGCCACAGAAGTTTTTATTGACACCACAGTCGTTTGCACTATTACAGCTCTGGTTATCCTTACTTCTGGAGTAATTACTAACGGAAACTCTGGAATCGAGTTGCTTTTGAATGGCTTTGCCACACATTACTCACCGACAGTTGCAAATGCAATTATTTCAATTTCAATTACAACTTTTTGCCTTTCTACGCAAATAGGATTTTTTATATATTTTGAAACAGCACTCACGGATCTATTTGGGAGAAAAGTTTTTCAGATTATAAAATGGGTATATTTTCTTCCAGGTATAATTTTTGCGGGTGTGACTAATGTGGATCAATTATGGGTTCTAGCTAATATTTCTGTGGCATTAAGCTCCTTACCCAATTTAGTGGCTTTACTTTTCTTGAGTGGGGTCTTTCTCAAATTGATGTTTGATTATACGTCAGGTTCTAAAAAATATAATACTCAGTTGACTGATAAAAATAAGCAATATATAAAGGTTGCCAAGTAATTTTATTTTAAAAAATTAAGGAAAATTTTTAATGTTATACAACAAACTAGATGAGACTGCTTCTGGTGTTTATATAATTTCTGCAACTCCTTTTATGGAGTCTGGTGAATTAGATATTGAAAGCACAAAAAAACTTATTGATTTTTATATAGAGAAAGGAGTGCACGGAATTACTATACTAGGAGTGATGGGTGAAGCACCAAAGTTGACTCCAGAGGAGTCAAAACTTTTTTTAAGCACTGTTATAAAGCAAGTAAATAATCAAGTGCCTGTAATTGTTGGTGTCTCAAATCCAGGTATTGATAATTTAATTGATTTATCTAATTTCAGCATGGATGCTGAGGCTGCAGGAGTAATGATTGCACCCCCTCCTGGCATTGGAACTGAAGAAAAACTTTACAATTATTTAGCTAACACATTGGATAAATTAGATGATCAAATCCCAGTTTGTTATCAAGATTACCCTTTTTTTACAAAATCAGAAATTTCAGTTGCAACATTCAATAAATTAGTAAAAGAATACGATCAGATTGTTATGTTTAAGCATGAAGAATGGCCTGGGTTGAATAAACTCTCAAAGATCAGGCATTCAAGTGATGAAGGTGATACCAGAAGAGTATCAATTCTGACTGGAAATGGAGGCTTATTTCTTCCTCAAGAAATGCAAAGAGGTGCTGATGGTGCGATGACAGGTTTTGCCTATCCTGAAATGTTGGTTGAAGTTATCAAACTTCATGAGCGAGGTAAAATTGATGAGGCAGAAGATTTATTTGATACTTATCTTCCTTATGTCAGATATGAACAGCAGCCTGGTCTTGGACTGGCAATTCGCAAAGAAACATTGTTGCGTCGAGGGGCAATTAATTCATCTAAATCCAGAGATCCTGGACCAAGTTTAAGCTCTCAAGATTCCAAAGAATTGACTCGATTAATAACTCGTTTAGAGTCGAGTTTGGATAATATTTAGAATTAACAAAAAGAGTAATAGAGATGCAAGAGCTAGATTTGAAAATAATAAATGGGACCATAGCGAATGCCACTGAAACATTTTATGCAGATATTGGTATAAAAGATGGTTTAATTGTAGCGATTGGTAAAGATATTGGTAAGGCAAAACGAGTCATAGATGCAACTGGAAAGTATGTTCTTCCTGGTGGAATCGAGGCTCATTGCCATATAGAACAGGAATCTTCAGGAGGTATTATGACCTCGGATGATTACTACTCTGGCAGTGTCTCAGCTGCTTTTGGAGGTAATACCTGCTTCATACCGTTTGCAGCGCAACATCGTGGCCAGAAATTACATGATGTTTTGGAGCTTTATCATTCAAGAGCGAAGCCAAAATCAGTTATTGATTACTCGTTTCATTTGATTATATCTGATCCAACAGATGAAGTTATAAATCAAGAGTTACCTAATGTAATAGAGCAGGGCATCACTTCTTTTAAAATATATATGACTTACGATAAGTTAATTGTTAATGACGAACAGATGTTGAATATTATGTCTGCCGCGAAGAAGTTAGGAGCCTTGACAATGATTCATGCTGAAAATAATGCCATGATTAATTGGATGAGTGAAAAGCTTATCGATGCTTCTCATCAGGAGCCAAAACATCACGCTCTAAGCCACCCTCGAACAGCAGAATCAGAAGCTATTAATAGAGCTATCGCATTATCTAGTTTTATTGATACACCAATTTTAATTGTACATGTATCTACTGAGGCGGGCGCTAGAATTATAGCTAAAGCAAAATATGATGGCCAGAAGGTTTTTGGTGAAACATGTCCACAATACATGTTTCTTAATGCAGAAACGATGGATCTTCCTGATATGCAAGGTGCACAATTTTGTTGTAGTCCTCCTTTAAGAGACAGGGCTTCACAAGAGGAGATATGGCGTTGTTTGCAAAATGGAACATTTCAGGTGTATTCATCTGATCATGCTCCATACCGTTTTGATGAGACTGGTAAACTGCATGCAGGAAAAAAACCACCATTTACTAAAATTGCCAATGGCTTACCGGGTATAGAGACTAGATTGCCTTTATTGTTTTCTGAAGGTTATATAAAAAAACGGATCACTATTAATCATTTTGTGGCTTTAGCTGCGACAAATGTCTCTAAGATTTACGGACTTGATCATTGTAAAGGCTCAATTACTGAAGGTAAGGATGCGGATATAGCTATATGGAACCCAGAAATAAAAAAAACTATCAAGGCAGAAGATTTGCATGACAATATGGATTTTACTCCTTATGAGGGAATGGAGATAACAGGTTGGCCAGAAATAGTAATACAAAGAGGTGGGATAATTATTGAAGATAATAATCTTAAAGTTGATCGAGGTAGTGGCCAATTTATTCACCGTAAAAAAGTTGACTGCACTGGCATGCCAGGAAGACTCGCACCAGAATTGAATACAGATAAAAATTTTGGTGTGGATCTTGATATTTAATGCCTAGAATTCTTGTTATTAATCCAAATTCTAATAATTTGGTGACCTCAAAATTACAAACTGCACTATATAAGTACACCTCTGATATAAATATAACAGTTCATTGTATCTCTATAGATGAAGGACCATTTGGAATAGAGACTGATGCAGATATATTGTCTGCTGAACCTCTTATAATGAATAGGATAGGGTCAAGACTAGAAGACTATGATGCCTTTGTTATTGCCTGTTATTCAGATCCTGGTTTATCTGAGGCCAGACAAATATTTAAAAAACCTATTTATGGCATACATGAGACAACGATTAAATTTTCTGCTAAGAAGAAAGTTAATTTTGGTGTAATTGCACTCAGTGAGGAATCAATAGATAGGCATGCTATGTATGTCAAGAAGTTGAATCTAGAGCGATTTTATATTGGTGAAAGAGCTCTTGATATAAGCGTTAATGAGGCTGTAAGTGATTCAAATACCCTAAGTAAAATAATAGCATCAGGTTCTAAATTGATAAAAGAACAGGCAGCACAGATAATCATACTGGGTTGTGCAGGGATGGCAAAGCATCGTGTTAAAGCAGAGGAAGAGTTAGGTGTTAGGATAATTGATCCAGTTCAGATTTCAGTTGAAATAGCGATAGAAAATTTTATTAGATAACTATAGGAATAAAATGAAACAGAATAGAATTACAAATAGTAAAAAAACTTCGAGGAGAAATTTCGTTCTAGGCTCAAGTGCAGTCGCACTTAGCATAGCCTCATCAAATCAAGCAAACATTTATGCAGCTTCTTCTTCAGCATTAGATTTTGCAGAGAATAAACGAGATGAATTGATAGATTTACTGAGTCAATTGATCTCAATAAGAAGTCAAACTGGTGAGTCGGCAGAGGACGCTCAGTTGCTTGTAAATAAATATCTTAGTGATTTGCCATATAAGATAGAAAAATCGTTAGATAGACCAAGTCTATATCAAGATCATCCAGAATTTATGCCGCCCAATCCTCCAAGTGATGGGCCATTTGTAAATATTGTTGGGTGGCCTGAAGAGAATATGAAAGCAACTTCGGCAATATTTTCACATATTGATACACACACTATAGATACTGGATGGGAAACAGATCCCTATAAGCCTGTTATAAAAGATAATCGTATGTATGGATTAGGTACATCTGACGACAAGGGTGGTGTTGCAGCCATGCTGATAGCAGCGAAAATATTAAGTGAGAATGGTGGACCACTTCCTATCGTGATGAGCCTTCATGGAAAAGGAGGAGGAAGTCGAGGTAGTCTTCCTGTGTTTGAAAGAATAAGAAAACAAAAAAATAATATTCAATCTGTTCTATATGCACATCCAGCTGAAACAGGAAGAGGTTTGGAGGATATAAAAAATGCAGTTCTTGGAGTATTGGATTTAGAGATGAAGGTTAATGGTTGGCGCGGCCCACAAATGGAAATTGGCAGTATTGATTCGTCTGATTGGAAAAAAGGTGGCGATGCTATCAAAATTGCAATGCATTTTATGAGTATCTTAGAGAAAGATATCCTGCAAGGAATTGAAGTTAATCTTGGGGAAATTATGGGGGGAGACCGAATCGGCTCAGTTCCTGATGAGGTTATGATTAAATTTAGATTGAAGTTTAAAGCTACAAATAGTTGGGCTAAATTGTTAATCAAAATTCAGAATGAAGCTAAATTATTTGCTGAGCAGGTCTCGCCGAAAGAAAATCAATTTCAGATAAATGTTTTAGCAAAGGGTTATCGAACTAATCCTGGTGAAGCTAAATGGCAAGGAAAAGAAAGTTTGATATTGAGAGACTCCATTACTGATATTACAGGTAAAGCACCAAAATCTTATCCAAACCATTATGCTGGCGATATTCGTTATCCAATTAGATTACTGGGAGTCCCTGCTTATGGGATTGGTTCATTAGGTGGAAATTTTTATGGCCCTAATGAATGGGTAGATATTGATGATTTGGTTAAACTAACAGCGGTATTAGTTGACACAGTTGAGGGTTGGGCTTAAAAAAGTTCTAACCATAAACTAAAAAAGCACTTGCATTTAGCAAGTGCTTTTATGTTTCAATAATTTCTAATTTCTTAAATATTACTGATTGCAGATGCAATATTATCTATTGCTCTCTTGATGTATGGCCTTGGTGTCCCGAGGTTCATCCGCATGTGGCCATTACCACCTGTGCCATAATTTCTACCCGGATTTATTTGCACTTTTGCGTTATCTACAAACCATTGTTCAAGATAGTGAGTATCACTGCTCATCCCTTTATCATGCGCATGCTTTTCAGCATCAATTGCCTCACCTATAGCACTTACATCAATCCAAGCAAGATAAGTTCCCTGTGCTTTTTTATATTTAACAAGTGGTAACTTTTCTTTTATGTATGCTTCAGCAAAATTGTGATTTTCATCAATGTATGGAAGTAACTGATCAAACCAATCCGCACCATGACGATATGCAGCTTCGTTAGCCACAATACCAAGTGAGTTTAAATCTGCACGATGCATATAATCAACTCTGTCTAGCATGGCTGGATTAGTGGAGAAGTAATAAGCGCTCTTCATTGATGCAAGACTGAAAGTTTTACTGATTGCTTTCATAGTAATACTATTGTCGACTATAGCTTTGTCTGGTAATGAAGCAAACGGTATGTATTTTTGACCCTTCATTACAAAGTCACAGTGAATCTCGTCAGCGAGAACAATAATTCCATTTTTGAGACAAAGTTCACCCATTCTCATAAGATCATCTTCAGACCACATATTTCCGGTTGGATTTTGAGGATTGCATAGAATAAAGGCATATGTATCAGGAGTCATACGTGCTTCAAAATCATCCCAGTCAATATGATAAACACCATCATCGTCTTTATACATTTCACTATCATTTATTACCGTTCTACTCCAACGCAAATCTCCATAAAAACCATTATAAGTAGGTGTGTTGAGAAGCACTTTGGTGCTTGGCTTGGTATATGCATTTAGAGCTGCGATTAAAGGTGTGTGAACACCAGATGATATTCTTACTGTGCTCGCATCTAGATCATAGCCATGTCTCTCAGCATTCCATTGAACAATTGAATCAATATAAGATTTTCTTAAATCTTCATAACCCCAATTATTATGCTTAATTCTTTTCTCTAGAGCTTCCTTAATTGCTGGAGCACCCCTAAAATCCATATCGGCAATACCCATAGCTGAATCAATATTTTCAGCACCAAATCTCGCATATTGCGAGTCCCACTTAATATTACCAGTTCCATCACGATCATAAATTTCATTAAAGTTATATTTTCCATTGCTTATGCCACCACCTCCTGTCTCAGCTGCACTCCCAATATTGGTAACACTAGCTAATGATCCACCAACTGCGGATAAGCTCGCAGTTTTCAAAAAAGATCTTCTGTCCAGTTGAATTAATTTACTCATATTTACCTCAATGATATTTTTTCATAAAATTATTTTTTGTTTGATACGAGACCTTAACATTTCTTATCATACCTTAACAAATCTTTAATAAGTTAGGTAAAATTTATTTAATATATTGATAGAACTATCGCACTATTTGAAATTAACAATTCGCAGTCTAATCATTTTTTTCTTGCAGAAATTGTTATGTTGCTCAAGATTTCTATCGATGGTAATAAGGCTTCTTTTCCAGATGAATAGCGATTTAAGGACAGCATGTAGGCTAAAATATCAATATACTCTTGCCTACTTAATGATCCAGGATTACTTTCTGGCATTGATGAGCTCATGACAAGATAAAATGTGTGTAGTGATTGATCCTCCCAGGCTCTAAAAACAGGACGGAAATACTTTTTATCATGACAAATTAAACAATTATCCTTATAAAGAGACTCTCCCATTTTCGCTTGCTGCTTGGAATAAATTCTATCATTAGTCGTGATATTTTCTTCAGCATTTGGAACATTTATAAAACAGAGCAAAAAGAGAAAAAGTGCTTGTTTTATTGTTCGAAAATGCTTACTGGAGTATTTTTTTTGGACCATTTACCAGAGCATCTTTGGTTAGTGAAACGACCAGATCTACTTCTTTTGATGTCATATTAAAATGCGGTGTATACCTCAGAGAGTTAACACCACCATGAATTACACCTAAACCATTTTTTCTTAAATATTCTTCAGTGCTATCTGAGCCAGAGCATTTAAAGTGATTATTTAGTTCGCAACTGGCAAGCAATCCTGTACCTTGAACATTAGTAATATCCCCATTTAGTTCATCATTAAGTGTACTCAGTTTTGCTACTAATTCCTTACCGCGCTCTGAAATATTTTTTCTGATTTTTGGGGTTAAATTTTCTAATACCGCTATTGCCACATCTAGCGCTCTTGGATTGGTAGTCATGGTATTACCATAGAGTCCTGATCGATAGAGCTCTGCAGCTTTTCCTGTCATTGCTAGAACAGATAATGGGTATTGGCCAGCATTCAATGCTTTTGAATAAGTTTCCATATCTGGACAGTCCAAATCTTCAAAACCAGGATAATCAATGATTGAGAGGACACCATGTGCCCTCAACCCAGCTTGGATAGAGTCAATTAATAAGAGTGTGCCACTTTTTTGAGTTAGCTCTCTAGCTCGTTTGTAAAAGTCTGGAGTTATGGCTTGCCCAGGATTTCCTTCACCCATAACTGGCTCCATAAAGAAAGCCTCAATGAAGATATTGTCTTCTTCTGCTTTTTTGAAGACTGCGTTGAGTTCATCTATATTATTTGGGGTTACAGTAAGTAAAGATATATTCTCGAACGATTTTAAATGATTTTGATAACTTTTCTGAGTTGAATGAGAAAATTGGGCAGGACGGTCTGTGCGCCCATGAAAACTGCCACTTAATGTTAATCTACCAATAATTTTTCCTTCATGTAATGCACCATTAGAGGTCAGTTCTTTTGCGTTAACATCTGCCAGTCTCGCAGCAATTGAGACTGACTCTGAACCGCTATTTAGGCAACAGAATTCTGAGAATTTGTTAGTAATTTTTCTATTTTGGCCAATTTCTTTTTTAAGAGTTTGGATAAATTTCATTTGGCTCACTGAAGGAGTCATAATATTAGCCATCACATGCGGCTGATTCATAGCCTTTAATGCAATATCAGGTGTATGCCCTAAACCCAGCATTCCATAACCCCCACAGTCATAGATTATCGCTCCTTTGAGAGTTACGATCCATGGACCTGCAGCACTAATCGCAAGATATGGGTTTACCATATCTTTGGCATAGAAATTTACAATATTCTGTTGGGCCAAATTGATTTGTTCTTGTTCATTAGCTTTTAGAAATTCAGGATGACTTATTTTTAGTTCGTTAAAAACAGAGAAACCATTATTGATTGCAGTCTGTAGATCAATATCCTCATGCAGAAAATCACTAATCATATTGTCATCTATACCATGTGTGAGAATTACTCCACCATGATCACGCATTTGATTGAGGCGATTTAAGAAAATATTTTGATTTAATATATCAATTGCTTGAGCCATTACATTCTCTTCTAATTATTAGATTTATTATACTCTATATTAAAAGATTCTAATATAGATCATTTTTACCTAATAGTTTTAAATTGTAACTATAGGTTAACCCTTCTGATTGATCAGGCTAGTAATATCATCATTGCTGTAAGTAGAATAGAGATGCCCATCATCAAGTTAAATTTTTTCGCGTACTTCTTATGTGTAATTAATCTATTAATAATATTGCCAAGAAAGAGCCATGTACTCGCAGTTGGAATACCAACAATCAGGAAAATTCCTAATATAACAAGCAGACTCTGAAAGGGGGTTTGGGAGATGTCAATGAAAGCTGCTGCAATAGTCAATGCGACTATGATTGCTTTTGGATTTGCCCATTGCATGAGCACTCCTTCGTAAAAATAAAATGGTCGTGTTGAATTTGGTTGTCCAGCATTTTTTTGTTGGGAGGTATTTGAAAATCCTTTTTTAAGGAACTGCACTGACATGCTTACAAGCCAAACTGCTCCGAAAAATTTTACACCAAATAACAACCAGGGCCATTGCTCAATAATAGAACCTAATCCATATACCGAGGCAGTAACCATCAATGCTGAGCCTGATGAAATTCCAAAAAAAAATGGAAGGGTTCTTCGCCATCCAAATATTGCTGAGGAGGACATTACTACTAGGTTAGATGGCCCTGGTGTAATGATACTCAGAAAAGTTAAGCTGATCAGACTAATTAATAATGTAAAATTTATCATTATTTCTACATAAACTTGAATTCATATTTCATATTTAGTATTGGGATGTTAGAAATCTATTTTAAATAGTTGGTTTACGTATTATAGTTTTAGAGTAATGTTTATATCAATGTCATATTACTAGAGTTCACACAACCTACTTTAAATAATGAAGCAAATTAGTACCTATATTAGTTTTTCAATAGCACTTTTATTTATAATACTAGTGTGTTTGTTATATTTTAATATGAAAGTAACCAATAAGACTTTATCTCAGCAGACTCAAATAGATACGTCATTTAATCTTCCAGCTAATGAATCTCCTGAAGAACCAAGATTCCCTATCCCTGTTGCCGCATATAATAAAATTGAAAGACCTGAGTTAATAGCCATTCCAGCGCTAGGTGAGAGTGATCAATATCTGTACCTTGCGCTTTCAGGGATATTTGATGAAGTTGTTATGAGGTTATTAACTAAAACTATTCTAATTGAGAAAATAGTAGCCACAATTGATAACTTACCAAGACAGCATATAGCCGAGCGAATGAGGCCAATAAGCGCACGAGAGAATTCATTTATTGTCGAAACTCAGTTAGGAGTCAATAATTTTATTCTAAGTGCAAGGAGCTATGATCGATATAACTCCCTAATCGATAACTTATCGATGATTGATGCTAATGAGTTAGCAAATATTTATTTAAGGTTCTATCCTCTTTTTCAGGAAGCTTATGAAGATTTGGGTTATCCACAAGTATATTTTAATGACCGAGTTATTGATGTCATTGACCATTTATTAAGTGCACCTGAGGTAAATGACCCAATTATTCTTCATAGACCTCATGTTTTGTATGAGTTCATTCATCCAGAACTAGAAGCATTATCCAGTGGACAGAAATTATTGATTCGCCTTGGTGTTAGAAATTCAGCTAAGGTAAAACAATTCCTCATTGATTTTAAAACATTAATTTCATAAATACTTTATGAGGCGATGTAACAAGAATTGATGGAATTACTATGGCGTTAAAATAGCAAGCATAGAGTTAGTTGGGATAATTATTTTTTTAAGAATTTTTTTCTCAAAAGGTTGATACCAGCTGTTCTAAAACCTCTAAGGTAGCGCGTAGACGATGTTTGATCCATTTCTCGATAAGCCACAAATATTCCGCTACAAATAATGATAAATGCACCTAGCACTACATACCGATCTGGAATTTCATCCCAGATCAAGTATCCGGCTATTGCAGCACCAATTAATGCAACGTATTCAAATGGGGCCAGGACAAGTGGGGATGATTTTTTATATGCGCTTATATAACCTAGCCACACTCCTACTGAAGCAACTCCAGCAAGAAAAAATATAATCCAAGCAGATTTAGTTGGAGGATTATAATTATTGGACAGGAAAAATAATGATGCAATAAGTGGACCAACTAAAACATAAACAGACATAGCAATAGTTGATTCAGTGCTCGCTAGCTTCCTCGCAGTTATCGCTAATAAAGCATAAGCAAATGCGCTAGCAACAACTGATAATGAGGCCAAAGAAAAGGTTCCATTACCTGGTCTTAGAATAATTAGAACACCAATAAACCCCAAAATTACCGCAATCCAACGTCGCCAACCAACTTTTTCTTTTAGAAGGGTTGGTGAAAGTGCAGTTACAATGAGTGGTGCAATAAATACTAACGTCAGGGTATTTACTAAAGGCATTTTTGTAATGCCATAAAAAAAGCCGTACATCGCGATAATTGATAGAACTGCTCTAAGAAAGTGCCACTGCCACTGTTTAGTTTTTATACTTTCGAATCCACCATACCATGGTGCTATAAAAGAAAATATTATCAATGCGAAGACACTTCTTATAAATATGAATTGCGATAAAGGATATGTTTCGAGTAGGTGTTTCGCGAGTAAGTCGAGGGTCAAGCCACAAAACTCACCAAATAATAAGAAGCTTAATGCCAAACTAAATGAGTCATTAGTGAAGGTTTGTTTTTTCAATTGAGGCTCTTTCTGGAGTTTTATTAATAATCATCCTACAGAATCATTTGAATTGTCCAGAAGAAAACTTAGTATTAAGTAGCTAAGTATTCTATTTATATAAGATTGATTATATTTTCCGTGCGCTAAAATAATTTAGTATATTGGCTTGAAGCATAAGAAAGCTTGGCGTTAATAACAGTGTTAATATCGTTGCAAATGCGAGTCCGATGGCTACAGAAGAAGATAATTGAACCCACCATTGAGTACTTGGTGCCCCAAAGGATACTTCCCGAGAAATAAAGTTAATATTCATACTTAAAGCCATTGGCATTAAGCCCATGATTGTCGTAACAGTAGTTAATATTACCGGCCTTAAACGTACAGCACAGGTCCTGATTATTGCTTCAAAAGGCTCTTCTCCTTTAGATCTGAGCACATTATAAGTATCAATCAAGACGATATTATTATTCACAACAATTCCAGCCAGAGTAATGACCCCAACTCCACCCATAATAATACTGAAAGGTTCATTAATAATAAGATTACTAAGCAGCACACCACCTGTAGAAAAAACAACTGCCGTTAGAATTAAGAATGCTTGGAAGAGACTGTTGAACTGGGTAACCAAAATAATAAACATAACAGCAAGTGATATTAATAATGCTTTTGATAAAAAATTCATTGCTTCTGCTTGATCTTCACTGCCACCTCTAAATTTTATATTTACTTGAGGGTCTATATTAAGACTCGGTAAAATTTGAGTCATTATATTGACAATATCAGCATCAAGATAACCAGAGGTTACATCAGCTTCGACTTTCATCGTTCTTCTCAGATCAGTTCTATGGATAGTACTTACTTTTTGATTTGCTGTTCGTTCAATAAAGTTTGAGAGAGGAATTAAGCCCTCATTCGAAGGAATACGTAATTTATCGATTTCATCTAAGTTTCTCTTATTAATCGGATATCTGACTCGTATATCTAGTTCATCATCTGCATCATCAGGTCTATATTCACCAAGCTTGATCCCATTTGTTACTAATTGAATCATCGTTCCTATCACCGTTATATCTGCACCAAAACGAGCGGCCTCAGCACGATCTACTTTAATTTGCCACTCTATACCAGGCAAAGGCCGATCATCTTGTAAGTTAATGACACCATCAATATTTGCTAGTGCATTACTAACTTTTTCTACTGATTCATATAGAAGTGAGGGATTTCTGGATGAAATTTCTATTGATATAGGTTTTCCTGATGGCGGACCATTATCAGGCTTTCTGGTTGCAATTCTTATGCCTACCATACCTGATAATGATTGTCGTATTTCACGTAAAATTTCATCGCTAGGTCGTCTTTCATTCCATTCTTTTAGATTAAGTGAAATTGTACCAATCAAATCTTGAGAGGCACCGCTCTCTCCTGGTCTACCACTACTGGAATTGGAGGTTCCCACCTTGACATAAATACTTGCTGTTTCTGGTGAGCCTAGAACAAAACTTTCAATTTGTTGAACAAGTATATCTTTTTCTGCAATTGAGAGATCACCTCTAGCATAAACTTCTATATTTGCGAATTCTTGTTCAATTTCAGGGAATAATTCAATACCACGTCCAAACAAGAAAAAGGCAAGGTAAATACTTACAAGCAACATTGTGACTCCTGAAATATTTTTTCCTGGATGAGTCAGAGCTTTTCTAAGGAATTGAATATACTTCCCAGTAAGACCTGTAACTTGATCGACATCTCCTTTTTCTGCTGCTGTAAGATTATTTATTACTGCCTCATCTGAAGATCCTGCTTTACCAAAAAGAGATCCTAATGTTGGAATAAATAGTAATGCCATGACTAAGGATGATGACAAAACAGCAATCAGAGTGATTGGAAGAAATTTCATAAATTCACCAATCATATCTGGCCAAAAAGCAAGAGGTATAAAAGCAGTTAATGTCGTGCAAGTCGATGCAATTATTGGCCAAGACATTCTTCTTGCTGCTGCACTATATGCCTCTTTTCTACTATCACCCTCACTCATTCTTCTATCAGCTAACTCTGTTACCACTATGGCTCCATCTACAAGCATCCCCACAGCCATAATCAAAGCAAAAAGAACCATCATATTTATAGAAATACCTGCGATTGATATAATTAAAATGCCCAATAAAAAACTACCAGGAATGGCAATTCCAACTAGAAGTGCTGAGCGAAAACCAAGAATACCGATAATAATTATAAAGACTAGAACAACCGCAGCGATGACGCTATTTTGAAGGTCACTAAGCATTGTTCGAACTTCTTTCGATTTGTCTTTAGAGGCAACAACAGATATATTTTTGGGCCAATAAGCTTGTTCTATTCTAATTAGTTTTTTAATTTCATCTACAGTGGAAATTATATTCGCACCTGATCGTTGTATGACTTCAATTGCAAGTGCGGGTTTTCCATCAAGTCTAGCTAGAGTTTGTGCATCTTTATAAGTTCTTTGAACTGAGGCCACATCACCAAAATGAACTATCCGATCATTATCTACTTTGATTGGCATTTCAAGGACATCTTGAGCAGTTTCAAAGACGCCTGAAACTTTTACTGGGAACTTTCCTTTGTTATTCTGCATGGCACCTGCAGAAACAAGTTTATTATTTGCACTGACTAGATTTAAGATTTCAAATGGATTTAATTGATAACTTTCCATAGCAAGAGGATCTATTATTATTTCCATTACCTCTTCACGATCACCAACTAATACTGCCTCTAGGACTCCTTTATTTGTTTCAATTTTTTCTTTTAGATCTTTGGCAAGATAAGATAATGTTCTTTCTGGTACATCACCAGCAAGGTTAAGAACAAGCATTGGATCAAAACGTGAGAATTTTACTTCATTGACCGAGGGTTCTTCAGTTTCCTTGGGAAGTTTAGCTCTTGCTAAGTCAACTTTTGCTCTGGTTTCTTGAAGTGCAGCATTGGTATTAATACCAGCATAAAATTCTAATTGGACGTTAGCACCACCTTCATATGCGTCAGCATCAATTTGTTTAATACCAGAAATAGAGCGTATTTCTTGCTCTATGGGCCTGATTAACAAGCGTTCTGCATCTTCTGGTGAAATTCCCTCATGCGTAATACTAATATAGATGTTTGGAATTTCAATATCTGGCTCTGCTTCTTTTGGCATATTGATATAGGTCATCATGCCCGTGACTAGAATAACAATTAAGAAGAGAATAGAGGTTCTTGATCTCGATAATGCAGAATTAATGATCTGCATTTATTGTCCTTGTTTTTCACTCTGTGCTGACAAGATTATATTAGTATCTGTTTCAGTTACAGGGTTGACTCGCATTCCTGTTTTAACATAACCCTGGCCCACTGTAATAATAGTTGAGATATAAGGTAAACCAGCTAGATAAACTCCATCATTCGAATTTAAAACAATATCGGCTGATACGAATTTAACAATATTTTCATCGGTTAGGATTTTAAGGCCAATAATACCCTCATCATTCAAGCTCAATAAAGCCGGAGATACTAGGTGAGCAGGAAGTTCTTCAGCTGGTATTGTTAGTTCTGAAGAAACTCCAGCTCTCAATAATCCATCTTTATTATTTAGTAATAACTCAATATCAAACGTCCTAGTTGACTCATTGGCTGCTGGAGCAATGTAACGGATTATCCCTTGAACTTTTTGCCCAGTTGCTAACTCAGCCAATCCGAGATCTCCAATTTTGATATATTTCACATCATGTTCAGAAATTTCTGCTTTTACTATCAATTCATTGTCATCGATTATGGTAGCAATCGTATCACCACTTTTGACGTAATCACCAATTTCAACATTGCGTTCTTGAAGTGACCCTTCGAATGGTGATTTGATATTCATAAATTCTATATCAAGATTTGCAAGAGTTAATTCGTGTCTTGCATGTTCAAGATTTGCGATTGATTCTTGTAATTTGACTTCAGAAATGAAGTTTTCATCATTTAGTTTTTTTTGGCTGTTAAACTCTGCTTTTCTTTGGTTTAGCATAGCAGTTGATTTAGCGAGTTTTGCGAATCGATCTCTTTCGCTCAATTGAACAAGTAGGCTTCCATTAGAAATTCTTTCACCACGATTTGCCCCAATCCCGATTACTCTTCCATCTGTTTCAGCTTTAATATTTACGATTCTAGATGGAGCCGTTCTGCCATTTAATTTGAGATTTCGGATAACATTCTTTGCAATTTGATCTCGCACTCTAACGCTAATATCTGTTGAAACACCGACATTATTTTGTTGCTGATTAGAAGCTATATTTTTTTGATTAATACCACTAAGCAACCACATTATAATCATCACAGTGATAGCCATGGGCAGGTACCATGTATTATATTTATGTTTTTTAATCGAGCTCATATCATACAATTGATTATAAAAAATATATGGATGCGTATGCTAACAATATCAAAAGGCTAAAGCAGTTAATTAAATGTAAAGAAATGTATAGTTATGTAACAGTATCTTGAGTTTTTTTAGATCAAAGATCACTGAAAACCCTAGAAATAATGTTTAATGAGCGGTATCTTCTATTCTTAAAGTTAAATAATAATGAAATTATAATATAGGATAGTAATTATGTTAGTTCAATTTCCACCAATGGGCGTGTATGAGACGCTATTTAAATTTGCATCTGCAACATCTAAATACATGGGTGATGGTAAAACACATCCTTGGGCTCAAGGTTATCCTTTGACATCTCAATTACCAGATGGGCCTAGCTTACCAGAAACTATAAGTTTGAATAGTTTGGATTTGAAATATCCTAAAGCAACAGGAGAAATAGAGCTCAGACAAGCAATCGCAGATTATTATAATACTCACTATCAAGCGAATATAACTCCAGAACATGTCGGTGTTTTTGCTGGCGGCAGACCTGGGCTTTTAGCAAATTTAGCTTTTTTAGAGGACGATGTTTGTATTGCTTTAGAAGAGACAGAATACACTCCTTATTGGGATATGATGCGATTATTAAATAAAAAGGTACACATAATACCTAGCAACATGGAAAATAATTTCAGACCTAATGAAAATGATTATGATATTAATCCAGTTGAGGGAGCCAAAAGAGTTCTTCTTCTTAAGAGCAATCCCTGCAATCCAACAGGTGTAGCATTATCTGCTGAGAGATTAAAAAACCTCGTAGAAAGTTATAGTCAACAAGGACGTGGGGCAATATTTGATGAGGCATACGAATTTTATAATGATCCTGAACCAATGAGCGCATTAAGCTACATAGATGATATTGACTCGACTGATATTTTTATAGTTGGTGCCGCTACAAAAGGCCTTCAAGTTCCAGGCATGAGAGTAGGATGGATAATTGCTGCAGAAAAACATATTGAACTTTTTAGAAATTACTCGTCTATTGGGATGGGAGGGATTTCTAGACCATCGCAATTATATGTCACTAGGTTACTTGAAAAAAACCGAGTAGCTCATGCTCGTCAAGCTGTTTGTCAGTTTTATAAATCACAGCGTAATAAGTATGAGGAAGGTCTCAAATCTCTAGGATTTAAACTATTCACAGGACACGGTGGTTTTTATCACTGGGGTTTATTACCAAATGGGCTTTCTGCAGATGAGTTTAATGAGAGATTATTTAAGCATGATGCTGGGATATTACCAGGATATTTATGTGATATGCAGAGAGAAGACGATGCTGCTAGTCCATTGGATAATTATATTCGTTTCTCATTTGGCCCGTTAGAGGCAAGTTCTTTCGATAATGATATGCGAATATTGTCAGAATGTATCTAACTTAGAAAATTAATAAATGGAGAAATTATATAGCCAATTTTATAACTAATTTACCTAAGAAAATTGAGGATGCTGCTCTTCTTATCCAAGATTATACCAGGGTGACGCCACTAGAGTATTCATCTTATTATAGTGATATTAGTGGTGCTGAAGTTTGGCTTAAACTGGAGAATCTTCAGGTGACAGGATCATTCAAAGCGCGTGGTGCATTTAATAAAACTTTATCTTTAAATGAATATCAAAAGAGTGTCGGTTGTGTCACTGCTTCAAGTGGTAATCATGGAGCTGCATCAGCAAATGCGATGAGAGAATTAGAGATTACTGGGCTTGTTTTTCTGCCAGAAAAAACATCGAGTATCAAAGTTGATGCTATTAAAAGAGCGGGTTGTGAAGTTCGTTTTTTTGGTAAAGATGGGGTAGATACTGAAATTTATGCACGCCAATATGCTTTCGATAATAATTTAACTTTTTTATCTCCTTACAATGATGAGGATGTCATTGCTGGACAGGGAACCTGCGGAAAAGAAATTATTGATTGTCTGCCTGATTGTGATGCGGTCTTTGTTGCTGTAGGAGGAGGAGGCCTAATATCTGGTATTGCTGGTTATATGAAATCTAAATCGCCGAATATAGACATTATTGGATGTCAGCCAGAAGCCTCTGCTGTGATGGCTCATTCTATAGATTCTGGAAAGATCATTGAAATTGAAAGTAATCCAACTTTATCAGATGGAACTGCTGGGGGTATTGAAAAAGATGCGATTACTTTTGATCTTTGCAAAAATCTTGTCGATTATTATGAGTTAATTTCCGAAAAGCAGATTGTAGAAAATATACAAACTTTTATAGATACACACCGAATGCTAATAGAGGGTGCAGCTGCGGTAGCACTGGCTGGCTTTCTAGCTAATAAGGAGAGATATGTTGGGAAAAAAGTAGTCGTAGTGGTTTGTGGTGGCAATATTGCGAGAAAAACACTAGCATCGATAATTTAATTTACCTTGATATTAGTATCTTTATCGCGATTTTTTTCAGCTTTTGAAATTTCATTGTTAATATGCTCTCGCTGCGTTATGGCACCATAATCACTTAAGCCATTATTTCTAAGAAATTGAGTAAGTGGTTTAATTGTGATTTGATCATTCACACCAAAAAAAAGTACAGTACTGTATCGTTGCCATTCACGATTATTAACCCGATGTTTAGTCGCTTTGATATGGCCATTTGTCCATATTTCCAGCATTTTTCCGATTATAACTACAACTTTTTTATTATCAGAAGAAGCTTCATACCATGAATTGTTTCTACTTTTGAGTTCTAAACCAGGTGCTGTTTGTGAGATCAAAGTTATGCATTCAAAGTCAGTATGAGCTGATATTCCGACATGCTCTTTCGTTATTAACTTTTTGTCTGTTGCGGGGTAATTAAGTAAACGCATTGTACTGAGATCTTGGGTATTACATCTATCTGATAAAAAATTAGTCGGTAGTTCAAGACTTTTTGAGATTGCCTTTAGAGTGAGCATGCCCAAATCTGTATAATTATCCCATGTTGAGCGTATATCCCTCTTAAAACTATCAAGAGCAGGCCAGTAATTTTTATTATAATTTTTAGATTCTGGCACTTTTTTTGGTCTCCCAAAATCAAATGATTCAACATGAGCTGTTGTCCCTGCTTCATATGCAGGCTCTTGAAAAATTGGCATCCAGCCATAAGAGTTATTTTTCCCTGTTACATTAATATCTTGTTTTATCCTATGGTTATCATCGTAGGAAAAAAAGTTTTCCATATGTTTATGAGTATGATCCAGATTTTTTTTCATTTCTATTGGGAGATTCTCTAGGCAAAAAAATCCAGGATCATGACAGTAAGATTTGATATTTTTTATGGCCTGCTTATAGTTAGATGAATTTTCTTGGAGATGATTAACATCTATAACAGGAATCTCATTTAGATCAATTTTACTCATCTGAGCACAGTTTTCTTTGCGGCGTTTAGAGTGTTATACATCAACAATGCAATTGTCATTGGTCCCACACCGCCTGGAACTGGTGTAATTGCGCTTGCAAAATGGACAGCCTCATTAAAATCTACATCACCAACTAATTTTGATTTTGTTTTTCCATGTTCTTCATTAGTAACTCTATTGATACCTACATCTATTATTACTGCACCAGGTTTAATCCACTCACCTTTGATCATTTCTGGCATACCTACAGCGGCTACAACAATATCTGAGTTCTTTAGTAGAGAAGGGAGGTCTTTTGTCCTGCTGTGACAAATTGTTATGGTAGCATTTGCTTGAAGCAATAAACTCGCCATAGGTTTGCCTACAATATTCGAGCGCCCAATCACAGTTGCCTGCATGCCTGAGAGATCATGACCCAAATGATCCGCGATCATTAACATGCATCCAGCAGGCGTACATGGAACAAAAGTATTCTCACTATCCCCAGCAGCTAATTTTCCAATATTCATATAATGAAATCCATCAACATCCTTTTTAGGGTCAATAGATTGAGTAATCAATTCCTCATTTAAGTTTTTAGGAAGTGGGAGTTGAACTAGAATTCCATGAATAGAGTCATCTTGATTGAGTAAAGCAATTAGATCCAAAATTTCTTTTTCGGAAATTGATTCTTCTAATTTATGTTGGACAGAATAAAAACCGCACTCTTCAGCGGTTCTTTTTTTATTTCTGACATAAACTTGGCTAGCTGGATCTTCACCTATGATAATAACCGCAAGACCAGGAACAATGCCATCCTTCTTTAATTGAGCGGTCGAATCTTTAATTGTTAATGATAGTTGGCGTGCTTTTTCTTTTCCATCAATGATTGCCGCTGCTGACATTGCAAATACTCCTTAGGAGATTATAAATAAATATTAAGTTAAATTGCAGGGTAGATTTAAGTTTATTGCTCTAAATTGCTATTCTAGCTAACTATATTTAATTTCTGAAGCTTTTCAAGATTTACATAAATTAATTAAGAAGGGCAAATAATCTCATTGGGTAAAAATTTGACTGACAAATGGAAAAAAAGATGGCAAGACAATCGAATTGGTTGGCATGAAGATCAAGGTAACTCTGCACTAAAGAAGTTTTGGCATCCTCAAAATAAAAAATGCTCGGTATTGGTTCCATTTTGTGGTAAATCAAAAGACCTTCTTTGGTTAGCCAATCAAGGCCATAATGTGATAGGTGTTGAAATATCAGATATTGCTATTAATGCATTTTTTGGTGAGAATAATTTGAAATATGAGAAAGAGACTAATAATGGTTTTGATTCATATAAAGCTAAGAATGCCTCTATAGCTATCTATTGTGGAGATTATTTTAAATTTAATATCTGTGGTTTAGATGCGCTTTATGATAGAGGTTCACTAGTAGCGGTTGAGCCTTCAATGAGACTCAAATATATAGAGCATACAAAATCTTTATTACATAAATTAGCTTATCGTTTTATAATATCATTGGACTATGAAGAGGGGTATGTTCAGGGTCCTCCTCATCCTCTAAAGGCTGCTGAAGTATTGAGTTTTTGGTCAGACTTAAAAGAGGTCAGTTCTTATAATGATATTGCAAATAGCTCACCAAGATTTAAAAAAAGTGGATTGACAGAGTTGATCGAATCAATATGGATATCAAAATCAAAAAAGTACTAAAAAATAAAGATAAATTCAAAATATTAAAGGGATAACTATGACAAAAGCAACAGCAAGGCATATATTAGTTGAATCAGAAGAGCAATGCTTATCACTCAAAAATCAGATTCAAGAAGGTACAGAATTTTCAAGTATAGCTAAAGAATTTTCTTCCTGTCCCTCTGGCAGTCAGGGTGGTGAGTTAGGTGAATTTGGACCAGGTATGATGGTTCCAGAATTTGATAAAGTCGTTTTTAGTGCCGAAGTAAATAAAGTTCAAGGCCCTGTAAAAACACAGTTTGGCTATCATTTGCTTGAAGTTACCAGTAGAACTGATTAATCAAATAAGTTATAAAAATATAAAGCCATTTAATCAACTAGTAAGGTCTTTCGTGTGAAACATTTTCAGGGTGTAATTGTTTTTCTAGTATTAATTGCAAATACTATTCTATGGTTTATTCCACTAATATCATTTGCAATATTGCGAGCGCTGGTTCCAGGAGCCTATTTCCGTAAATTATTTACGAAATTATCCTCTGAAATGGCAACATGCTGGATATCGTGTAATGCGTTTATTTTTTCTTTAGTAAATAAAACAAAATGGGATGTAAAGGGTATTCAACAGCTGAGTAGAAAAGATTGGTATTTGTTAGTGGTGAATCATCTTTCTTGGGTGGATATTATAGTATTGCAAACAATTTTTAACAGAAGAATTCCATTCTTAAAGTTTTTTATTAAACGTGAATTGATTTGGATGCCTTTCTTAGGCATAGCATGGTGGGCCATGGATATGCCTTTTATGAAACGCTATTCAAAGACATATTTAAAGAAGTACCCAAATAAGCGTGGTCAGGATTTTCTTGCAACAAAAAAAGCTTGTGACAAATTCAGAGATGTCCCAACTACTGTTATTAATTTTGTTGAAGGAACAAGATTTACAAGAGAGAAGAAATCTATTAGTGATTCACCTTATTCTAGTTTATTGAAACCACGTGCAGGAGGAATTGCGCTGGCGATAGATGCGATGGGTGATATGTTTGATAAGATTTTGGATGTGACAATAGTTTACCCTCAGGGAGTTACAAGTTTTTGGGATTTATTATGTGGCCGATTTTCTCAAGTTGGTGTAGAGGTTGAAAAGAGAACTATTGAAAAATGGATGATTAATAGTGATTATCAGAATAATTATAATGACCGAGAGCGTTTTCATTTATGGTTATCTGAAATCTGGGAACAAAAAGATAAAAAAATAAATATGATGATTGAGCGTTATAATATGAAAAGAACTGATAATTTTTCATAATGGAAGAATGGAGTATATATATTTTAAGATGCGGTGATCAATCTCTATATACTGGAATATCAATTGACGTTCAAAGAAGAATAGTTGAGCACACATCAGGTAAAAAAGGTGCCAAATATCTAAAGGGCAAGACTCCATTGAGCTTAGTATTTTCTCTAGCTATCGGTGATAAAGGCAAGGCATTAAAAGTGGAGCATCGTATTAAAAAATTAACGAAAAAAGATAAAGAATATTTAATTCAGAATCCTGACTGTATAAAAAAGTTAATCACTGATGATTAATTCTAGCCCTTATGGAAAGGAAGATAATGACCTTGATGTATAGATAAGCCTATTTCTATTTCATATGTCAGGTAAAGATTCTTTTCAGTTATCACCTTGGATTTAGCCCCATCAGCTATAATTTTCCCTTTATTTAAAAGAATAACTCGATCTATATCATCATTAATTTCATGCAAATTATGTGTCACTAGAATAAAGTTGTGACCTCTGCATTTGAGTTTTTTGAGCAGTTTTAAATATTTAAAGGTGCTCGGTAAATCTAAACTAGTAGTGGGTTCATCTAGAATAAGAGTCTTTGGGTTATGCACCAGAGCCCGTGCGAGTAGGAATCGTCTTTGCTGACCTACAGACATTTTTGATAATGATTTATTAGCTAATGCTAAGAGTCCAAGTAAAGTCATAACTTTCTTTGCCTCTTCAAGATGTCGATTGGTAATCTTTGATCGCAATAATCCATGTACTCCAATGCTAGAAAAAAAACCTGATAGAATTACATCTACCCCTTTAGTCATAGGAGAGTAAGAATGATATAAATCATCTGAGACGCTCCCAAGCACTGCTTTAAGTTGCCAAATATCCCAGGAAGATTTTCCAAAAATTTTTAACCATGAATTTTCTTTTGCAGCAGGGTATATTTCTCTATTTATAGCTTTTAATAAAGTAGTTTTACCAGAACCATTAGCTCCTATAATTGCTACTGATTCATTTTTTTTAATAACAAGATTTAAGTTTTCGAACACTTGATATTGGTCACGGTATAGATCAACCCTATGCGCCTCAAAAAGAATATTTGAAGAATTTTCCATAAGCCTTAGATAGAAATTCTCTTCCAATATCCTTTTTTGAACACCGCATATGCCATTACAGTCAACATGACCTCTGCTATTAGTAGAGCAATAAATACACCATTTACTTCAAGTATAGTATTGGTTGCAAGCCAGTAAGCTAGAGGAAGTTGTAAAACCCAGTAAGATAAAAAATTTATAATTGCTGGTGATTTTATATCACCAGCACCATTAAGTGATTGAACAATTATCATTCCAATGGCCAAGGCAGGGTAACCGATTGCTATGATTCTTAAGCAATTAATACCATACATAATTACTTCAGTGTCATCACTCAATAAACTAATTATTTGACCGGCAAATATAAACTGAAAAACACCTATAAAAATCATAAATATTAATCCATATCTCATTGTAAGTTGAACCGATCTTATAGCTCTTTGAGGTTGATTTGCACCCATATTTTGACCAACCAAGGTTGCTGCCGCATTTCCAAGGCCCCATACTGGTAACCATACAAATTCCATTAATCTCATGGCAATGGTGTATGCAGCAACGGGAGCAGTGCCAAATAATGCAATTATTTTGATCAAGATAAGCCAACTTGAAGTTGAGATAAGAAATTGACTTATTCCATAGATCGAGGTTCGTAGTATTTTTTTAATACTTTGAATTTTTATCACCAAGTCACCAGTCGCTAGCCGTAAGCGATTATTGGCATTGAAGATCGTATAAGCTAAATAAAAAACACCAATAGATCTACCTATAGTTGTCGCAATTGCAGCCCCAGTTACTCCAAGCTCAGGAAATGGTCCTAATCCAAATATAAGACAAGGATCGAGTATAATATTAGTTGCATTTGACAGTGCTAGGGCTTTAAAGGCAATGGAGGCATCACCAGCTCCTCGAAAAGCTGCATTCAATAAAAAAAGATACATAATACTTGCAGATCCACCAAATAGTATGGCGGTATAATTGGTGCCAATACTTATAACATTATTGCTGGCACCAAGTAATTTTAGTAAATCAGCAGCAAATGAATAGCCAATCAATCCTATAATTATTGAGATGAGACCTGCAATCCAAATTATTTGTCCAGTAACCTCTGCAGCTTCTTTTGGTTTATTGGCACCAATTCTTCGTGAAACCATAGCTGTTATGGTAACTCCAAGTCCCATGCAAATTGCATAAACAACGGTTATTAATGCTTCTGTAATTCCAACTGCTGCAACCGCATCAGTTCCTAAAATAGAAACAAAAGTAATATCAACCACAGCAAAAATAGCCTCCATAGACAGTTCTATCATCATAGGAATTGCCAGAAGTGGCAGTGCAATTTTTAGTGGAGCTTTAGTAAAATCCTCTTCATTATCTCTTAAAGAGTGAATCAAAATAGAAAGCCACCTCGGATACCGATTATTAAATTTATTTTCTATATCACTCATTAGTAAGGATAATACTTTTTTATTTTGAGATTTATTTTATTTCAAAGGTCAATAATTTATCATCTAACGAAGTAAAATTATTTGCAAGATGATGGCCAAATTATGGAACGTATAGAGAGAAAATAATACATAATGTTGTATTTATTTATTAAAAATCATAAATATTAAAATACTGGAAAGAGCAAAAAATGAAGAACAAAAAAGGCATTTTACTTTTACTATTCGGTTTATATTTCTTATTTATTTATTTAACTAACTTATCTGCGGATGAAACCACTAAATTAATACCTAAAAAAACTCAAGCTATCCTCAGTCTTAGAAACTTACCTGCTGAATCATTGAGTATCCATATGGTTAATATAGATAGCAATGAAGTTGTATTATCTTGGAATTCGATGATTCCGAAAAATCCTGCTTCGGTCATGAAGATATTAACTACAGCTATAGCACTCGATAAACTTGGTCCAACATACCAATGGCATACTGATTTTTATTATAGAGGTACTCTAGAAAATGAGATATTGGACGGTGATCTTATTATGAAGGGATTCGGTGACCCATACTTAACTTCTGAAAAAATCTGGGCAATGTTAAGAGGTCTGCGTAAAAAAGGTATTAAGAGTATTACTGGAGATTTATTATTAGATGATAGTTATTTCTCCCATCCGAATTATGTACCTGGTGCATTTGATAATGAACCTCTAAGGACGTATAACGTGGGACCTAATGCCTTGATGTTTAATTTTAAAGCTATAGAATTTCATCTAGAAGCAAACATAAAAAATAAGACAGTTAAACTTATACAGGATCCAAGACTTGAGAATTTAAGTGTTGTAAATAAATTGATTCCAATCGATCAAGATTGTGCTGGTTTCCAGCGAGGTGTTAGGCTGATCCCAAATAAAACATTTAATCAACTGACATTTACGGGTACTTTTCCTTATAGTTGTAAGGACTTTAGTTTGTATCGATCTATGTTGTCTCACAATGAATATACTTTCGCTCTGTTTAAGAATATTTGGAATCAATTAGGAGGAGAATTATTAGGTAGTTGGCGAAATATTATATTTGAACCATCAGTGGAACCTTTTTTTTCCTATGATTCTGAAAGTTTATCTTATGTTATTGGAAACATTAATAAACATAGTAACAATGCGATGACGAGGAATTTACTGTTAACACTAGCTGCTGAGAAACATCCTCTTCCAGCAACAGAAGAAAAAGGTCGCATGATTGTACAGGAATGGTTAAATGATAAAGCACTTAATAGAACTGGTTTTGAATATGATAATGGAGCTGGGTTATCTCGTCACTCAAGATTAACAACAGAGCAAGTGACCGAGATTCTCTTGGGAGTATATAAAGGTCCTTTTATGCCAGAGTTTATGGCTTCACTGTCATTGTCGGGTTTGGATGGAACCATGTTTGAGCGTTTTTCAGATGATGAGCTCACAGGTAAGCTGCATGTTAAAACAGGAATGATTGATCATGTTAGTTCTATGGCTGGTTATTTGTATTCAAAAAATAAAAAACGATATGCTTTTGCTATTATTCAAAATTATCATGATATTCATAGGGGTTATGGTGAAGAGGTACAAGAATCTCTGGTGCGATGGCTTTATAACTATTAGTATAATTTAATCAAAAAATAGATTCTATTACACCCATAGCTACCAGATGTCCAAGATCCTCGCATTGTATTAAAGATTTTGATGTTAATGGACCAGCAATAATAATTGGATTATGAATTTTCTTTAATGAGAGGCCCGATAGAATTTTTTCAATACTATTTCTTGCACCTAGACCATCATTACCAGCTTTTATATAGATTGCATAGGGGAGACCATCAATCTTCTCTATGCATTCATAATAAATGGTGTCAAAAAAGAATTTCATTGCACCACTCATGTAGCCAAAATTTTCTGGAGTACCAAATATAACAGCATCAGCCCAAAGCATGTCTTTCGAAGTAGCTTTTAAAGCGGAAAGAGAGCGAATATTGATGTTAGTTTTATTTGCGCCAGAGATCACTGCATCAGTCATCTTTTTTGTAGCGCCCGTTTGTGAGTGATGAATGATCAGAAGATGTTTAGAGGTTTTCATTATAAAATAATAGCACTTATCTTTTTTTTTCACATTGCATTGATTAAGAAATTAAATAATTATTACTAAATCTATGAATACACAAAAACAACTTAATCAAATAATAAATGAATTACCAATAGAGCTGCAGGGGCAAGTTATTATTTGGTTTCAACGATTACAAGAAAAATATCCTTCCATGACCTTGCAAGATATAAAAAGGAAAGAAGATCTAATAGCATTAATAAAGCTAATAGCATGCAGTGATTTTGTCTCAGGTATTTTCATTAAGCATTGGGAATATTATGTTAATAAAATTAATCAAAATTTTTTTTCTGAACCGTTAAATCTTGAGCAATTGAATTTATTATTTTCTTTTTCAAAAAAGAATAATATTTCAGAAAAGACTTTTCTTACAAAAATTAGAAAAATTCGAAATCAGTGTCTCATCCACATTCTCTGGAGGGATTTGGTAAGTATGTGTGAGTTAGATGAAACATTATTTAATTTATCGCTTCTTGCAGAAAATTCAATTGTATCTGCAGCTCAATATGCTACAGATCTGCATGAGTTAGATTATGGATATATTACTAACAAGGATAAGAAAATAGCAATCAATATATTGGCTATGGGTAAACTGGGAGGATCAGAATTAAATTTCTCATCTGATGTAGATTTAATTTTCTTATACTCTGCTAATGGCTACAGCAATGGAGTGAATAGTATAGCTGCTCAGGAGTATTTTTCTCGCTTAGCTAGTAAAATTGTATATTTATTGAATGAAAATACCAGTGAAGGTTTTGTCTATCGAGTAGATACTCGACTAAGACCATTTGGAGAAAGTGGGAGTTTGGTTATCTCTTATGAGGCTTTTGAGAACTATTTGATAAAGCATGGTCGGGCCTGGGAGAGATATGCTTATGTAAAAGCGCGACTGATTTTTTGTGGGCAACAAAAAAATGAGGAAAATAATATTGTCCATTCTATAGTAGCGCCATTTGTTTTTCGTAAATATTTAGATTATGGAATATTAGAGTCGTTGCGGGGAATAAAATCTATGATCGAAAGCGAAGTTACTAAGAAAAATTTAGTTGAGGATATAAAGTTAGGACCAGGTGGGATAAGAGAAATAGAATTTATTGTGCAGTCAATACAACTAATTAGAGGAGGTAATTGTCCTTTATTGAGGCAACCACAATTAAAGAATGCATTAAATCAGGCTATTAAAGAGCATGACCTGGGAGATAAAGTTGGGCGGCAGCTATATATTGCATATTGCTTTTTTAGGAAACTGGAAAATTATATTCAATGCATAAAAGATCAACAAACTCATAAAATGCCTAATAATACGATAGATAGAAGTCGCTTGATGACTATGATGAACTATAAGAAATGGCATCATTTGGTATCTGATCATCAGCAACATAAAAATTTCGTTAGTGAGCAATTCTCTGAAATTGTATTTCCTCAACAAGATAGTAGTTTCGATGAATTGACTCAAAAATTTAAATATATGATGCAGCATAATGCTTCACAAATAGAATGGAATGAAATCTTATCTAATGTTAGTCAGAATCTTCCGAGAGAATTTTCTCAGATATTAGTTACTTTTTTGAGTTACCTCAATCAACAAAAGATAGACAAGATTACCTATCAGCGTTTTGAGGAGCTTATCCCAAATGTACTATTAAATTTAATAAAAACAGATAAACCAGTTATTACTTTGGAACGTTTAATATCAATCTTCTATCAAATACTAAGAAGAAGCGCATATATTGCTTTTCTTAATGAGAATCCAATAGCCTTGAAACGCCTTATTGAATTATCTGCAAAGAGTAAATATCTAACTGAAATGATAGCTAGAACACCACTATTATTGGATGAGATGCTCAATCCATCGAAAGATAATATAGAGAAACTAAATGAGCGATTATCCCAAAACTTTTTCATTGATTCTCAATTAAATATTGAAGAACAGGCTAATGAAATAAGTCTTATTCAGAGAAATACAATATTTAATATTGCTATAAAAGATTTGGATGGAAATATTCCAATAATGAAAGTGAGCGATAAATTGACTCAAATTGCCGAATTAACTATCAATAGCATCCTGAAATTGGCATATCAAGAATTTATCTCGAAGTATGGGGAGCCAGAATATATTTTGAATGGAGTAAAAAAGAAAGCTAATTTTGGAATTATTGCATACGGTAAATTAGGGGGTATAGAGCTCTCTTATGGCTCTGATCTTGATTTAGTTTTTATCCATGACTCAGAAGGCGACAATCAATTTACAAATGGTAAGTCTTCAATTGATAATAATCTCTTTTTTTCAAGATTATCACAGAAACTAATTTTATTACTGACAACACAAACAAACACTGGCGCACTTTATGAAATTGACACTAGACTGAGACCCAGTGGTAAGTCAGGATTGTTAATAACTAGTATTAATGCTTTTAATAATTATCAGAAAAATACAGCCTGGGTTTGGGAACATCAAGCATTATTAAGATCAAGGATAGTAGCTGGAAATAATAAAATTACTGAGACTTTTAATAAAATTAGGCAGGATATTCTAATGCATTCAATAGACCGAAAAAATCTCAAGAATGAAGTTTTAAAAATGAGATTAAAAATGCGCGGGCAGCTCGATAAGTCTAAAAATGATAATTTTGACTTAAAAAACGGATTAGGTGGCATTAATGATATTGAATTCTTAGTACAATACTTAGTTTTGTTAAATGCGAACTGTAAACAAAAGTTGATATTTTTTACTGATAATATCAGGCAATTAGAAGCTTTGTATGCTGCAAATATAATTACCTCTGAGCAACAAAATAAACTTCGGGAAATTTATAAAAATTTTCGTAGAAAAATGCATCTATTAAACCTTGATGGAAAACCAAATATAATACATCAAAGAGATTTTCATTCTGAGAAAAAAATAGTGATAAATATATGGAATGATATTTTTAAAAATAATAATAAATTAAATACTCATGCTTGATATAATTTCCAAGTAAATAGTTTAATTGGAAATCTGAATGAAGATTAGAAAAGGTAATGTGAATGAGAACTTGGAACAGGCAAATGCAAAAGTTCGATATGAAGTGGATATAAAAAATATCCCCCTTTCTTGCCCTATGCCTGAAATGTATTTATGGAATTCACATCCAAAAGTTTTCTTACCAATTGAAGAAACTGGTGAAGCAAAATGCCCTTATTGTGGTGCAGAATTTTATTTAAAAAATAAGAGTTGAATATATGTACATAGTCACAGGGGGTGCTGGATTTATTGGAAGCAATTTGTTGAGTGCACTCAGAGTGTCAACACAAGAAGATATTTTGGTTGTTGATAATTTAGAGGATGGGGCAAAATTCTCTAATATTGTAGATATTCCAATCTCCGATTATATGGATCAAGATGAGTTTCTTCGAAAGGTTCAAACTGACAAACAATTTTTATCAAAAGTAAAATGTGTCTTTCATCAGGGTGCTTGTTCAAATACAACTGAATGGGATGGTAAGTATATGATGAAAAATAACTTCACCTATTCCAAAATTTTATTAGAAGCTTGTTTAGAGAAAAATATTCAGTTTATTTATGCCTCTTCCGCCGCAGTATATGGCCCATCATTAAATTTCACAGAAGATATTAAAAATGAAGCACCTTTGAATGTCTATGGATATTCAAAGTTATTATTTGATCAATATGTAAGAAATATTAAGCTAAATAATAAACAACAAATTGTAGGACTTCGCTATTTTAATGTCTATGGGCCAAAGGAACAGCATAAAGGTAATATGGCTAGTGTTGCTTATCATTTTAATCAACAAATAATTAATCAAGGAACAGCAAGTCTTTTTAGAGGCTCTCATGGATATGATGATGGTGAACAAAAGCGAGATTTCATATATGTCAAAGATGTATGTAAAGTAAATTTGTGGTTCTTGCAACAACCGCATGTTTCTGGAATATATAATTTAGGAACGGGCAGGCCAAATACATTCAATGCTATGGCAGAGGCAATAATTGCCTGGCATGGAAAAGGAACAATAAATTATATTGATTTTCCTGAAACCTTAAGAGAAGCATATCAGAGTTTTACTTCAGCAGATCTTAAACAATTACGTAAAACTGGATGTGATATTGATTTTCTTGATATAAAAGAGGGCATTAATCAGTATTTAACGCAACTTTCAGGGTAATTAAGTGAATAATTTTAAGTTACTAGTTATTGGTCCATCATGGGTGGGTGACATGGTAATGGCTCAAGCACTGTTTAAAACGATACTTGAGCAGATGCCAAATTCACAAATTGATGTGATAGCTCCATCCTGGTGTTTGGATGTAACTAAGCGGATGCCTGAAATCAATAAAGGCATTATTTCGCCAGTTAAGCATGGAGAACTGGGTATTATGAAGAGCTTTCAGTTGGCTGAGTGGCTTAGGCCTAATAAATATGATCAAGCCATAATACTTCCAAGAAGTTGGAAATCAGCTTTAATCCCATGGTTTTCTGGAATACCAAGAAGAACTGGGTATAGAGGTGAAGCTCGATATATACTTGTTAATGATATGCGTTCATACAGTAATAGCATTTCAGATCAAACAGTGAAGAAATTTGTTGCACTAGGGTCGTTGCATAATCAGATACCTGATATAAATTACCCGACTTTATCGGTTTCTAAAGGCAATCAAGAGAAGCTAATAGAATCAATAGGTATGGAACGAAGTAGACCTTCAATTGCGATTATGCCAGGTGCTGAATACGGTCCAGCAAAAAGATGGCCAGCAAATTATTTTGCTAAAGTGATTCACCATTACTTATCACTTGATTGGAATGTACTTATTTTGGGCTCAGAAAAAGATTGTGAAGTCGCTTTTGAAATAAAAAAAAATATGAAGGAAGTACCTGCAGAAAATTTATATGATATCACTGGAAAGACCTCACTTGAGGATGTAATCGATATACTCGCTTATTCAGATATCGCGCTTACTAATGATTCAGGATTGATGCATATTGCCGCTGCCGTAGAGACTCCTTTATTGGTATTATATGGACCAACTAGTCCAGACCTCACACCGCCTTTAAGCACTAAAGCAAGGGTATTGAGAAAAATTAAAGGCTATGATTCTAAGAGGATTGGGGAAGGTAGGGAGGGATATCATCCTAGCTTGCTTGATTTGACACCCGAGGAGGTGTTAGATGATCTCCATAAGCTTATCGATCTACATCTAGAACTTTAGTTAGATTGTATGAAAAAAGGTTAAAAAGTGTTGATAATGTAGCTAAATGCATTCATTTTCTAAAAAATATTTACAATATATTTTTATATATTCAGTCATTATTCATTATAATCTGTAAAAAGTAGTTAAATATCAACAAAATTACATAAAATCTATAAAATATAATTTGTTCTAAAATTCTTAAAAAACTGATTGATTTTATCCTTTACCATTTCAATTTTTATCAATTCCATAACTTGAGGATTTCTGATGCGTTCTCCCCATTTAATATTTTTACTTAGATACTTCCTAGCTGCCTCAGGATAGCAATTTACGGTAAGTTCAAGACTATTATAAGGCCCAGTTCTGTCCGGATTTGAAGACGCGTAAAGCCCAATGACACTTGTATTAAATGCTGTCGCAATGTGAGCTGGTCCTGAGTCAGGACAAATAACTAGATCTGCTCTATCTATAATTGCACATAATTGCTTCAGTGAAGTTTTACCAATTAAATTTATGACATTACTATTTTCAGTCAAATATTTACCATAGAATTTTTCATTTTTTGAATCTCCTCCACTAAGAATAATTTGACAATCATATTTTTCAATTAGAAACTTTATAATTATTTGGTAGTTTTCTACACGCCAGTTTCTATAGTTCAAATATCTATCGCTGCTGCAAGGACTAATAATTACAGTGGGTTTTTTCTCATTACAATGGTTCTTCGCGAATGCTAGGCTGGCCTTATCAAGAGGTATATTCCAACATTTTCTCTGTGAGACCATTCCTAATGGTTCTATAAATTTGAACATTGTATCTAAGACATGCTTACCTGCAGTTTGAATTTTCTTATTGGATAAGAGCCATTGAAAATCTCTAGCTCGCTGGAAATCATAACCAATTCGAGTGGAGGTTTTAATCAATAAAGCAACAATATTAGCTCTCAATGAAGCATGCATTAAGAGGGCTATGTCAAATTTTCGTGAAGAAAGTTGGCGGTAAATTTTTTTATAAGAGGAGAAACTTTTACGTTTATCAAAAATGATAAATTCAATATTTTTTATGTCTCCAACTAATGAGGATTCAACTTTGCCAATAATCCATGTAATCTTAGTATTTGGTGAATGTAGTTGTATTGCCCTAACAACAGCTAATGTATTGCAGACATCACCAATGGCAGATAAACGGATTATGCAGATACTCCTTATGACTTCCTGATTTTTCATAGCTGCATTACATTTGGAGAAGTAATTTTGACTGAAATCATTCGTAAAATTCCTAATGGCGCGATTCTCTATGATAACTCAATCATAGAAGATGTTACTGACGATTTATTTGTACCTGAATCATGGCAAGAAGTAAATTTAATACCATCAGAGATGGGAGGGCGTGGAGCAACATATATTCTGAAAAATGAACAGAAAAGTCTTGTTTTGCGACATTTTCTTCGTGGTGGATTGATCAAGAATATCTCTCGTGATTTGTATATTTGGATAGGTGAGAATCAGACACGATCTTTTAATGAATGGAGAGTTAATAAAAAACTTTTAGAATTTGATTTGCCTGTCCCAATTCCAATAGCTGCTCAATATATTAAAAAAGGGTTGTTCTATAAAGCTAATATTATCACGCAAGAGATACCTAGGGTTAAGCCTCTTGCGTTTTATATAACCTCGGGAAATTTTTTTGATGACTTTTGGTTTAAAATTGGTAAACATATCAAGAGGTTTCACGAGGTAGGCCTTTATCATGCTGATTTGAATGCCCAAAATATTCATATTGATAGTGATCAGAAGATGTGGTTATTAGATTTTGATAAATGTAGATTTTTAAAACCTGGTCGATGGTGCGAAAATAATTTAAGACGTCTAGAGCGATCTTTAAATAAGATTATATTGGAAAGTAGAGGAATTCAGCTGAGTAAATCCGATTGGTATGCCCTAAAAAAAGGTTATTCCCATGATTTTAAATCATCATAATAATTTTGATAATCTTGGGGAAGATTTTTGTATTTTCGATGCATCCAATAATATTGTTCTGGGCAAAGACGAATTTGCTCTTCTAGGATTTTGATGTATTTCTCTGTGTCTTTTGAATGGTCATTGGATGGAAAGCCCCTTATAAGAGGTTTAAAAGTTAATATATATCCTCCTTCGGGCAATCGTCTGGGGAAGAAAGGTAATATTACTGCATTTCCAAGTTTTGCAATTGTGCTTGTAGCGATATTAGTCATTGCTGGTGTATTGAAAAAAGGCAAAATTTTTGAATGCTTTCGATCATAACTTTGATCGGGAGCATACCAGACAACACCCCCATTCTTGAGACGACGAATCATACTTTTTATATCTCGTTTTTCGATAGTATTTGCAGCAAAACGTTCTCTTGTTGAGCGCAGAATTTCTGTGATAAATGGATTACGATTTTTTCGATAAACCACATCAAAATCAGGAAAACCATAACCTAGAATACGACCACTTATCTCTAGAGAGGTGAAATGGGCGCTCAGCATTATGATTCCTTGTTTAGTACCTAAAGCTTCTTGAATATATTCTGTGCCCTCCCAGGTTGAAATTTCTTGTAACATTTTTTCTGATGCCCATCTACTTAATCCCATTTCAATAAGTGAAGCACCCATCGCCTCAAAATGCTCCAAGGCAAGCTTATTTCTCTCATTGATGGATAATTCAGGAAAAGCTAGTGCAAGATTACGACGAGTAATTGCTCTTCTTTTTGGTGAGAGCTTATGTCCTAGGCGGCCTAATAATTTGCCATGGATTATTTGTTTTTTATAGGATAATTTACTGTTTATTTTGAGCAAAAATAATATGAGCCATATTGGCCAATCTGAAGGACTTAGATACTGATAAATAGATTTACGTGTTTTTTGTTTCATACTATTGATTATTTCAAGCTACTATCGAATTATACTATTAAGTATAGCAATACTTCGTGTGTTCCGTTTATTCTATCTTTGATACATGTTTTGAATGTATTATGTTTAAGAAATAAGCAAGCTACCCTTGAAAATATTAGTATTGCCACAATTCATAATTAATAATTTTAAAATAACTAAAAATACTATTTTCGTTCTGAGGAGAAAGACATAGTGAGTGATAAAAAAAATAAAGAAACTTTAGGTTTTCAAACTGAAGTAAAGCAATTATTAAATTTAATGATTCATTCTCTATATAGCAACAAAGAGATATTCTTAAGAGAATTAATTTCAAATGCCTCGGACGCTGCAGATAAATTAAGATTTGAAGCTCTTGCTAAAGTCGAGTTATTGGAAGATCAACCAGATCTCAAGGTTAGTATTTCATGTAATACAAAGAAAAGGACTGTCTCCATTACAGATAATGGAATTGGTATGTCACGAAAAGAGTTAGTGGCTAATCTCGGTACCATAGCAAAATCAGGTACAGCTGAATTTCTTAGTAAGCGCACTGGTGATGAAAAGAAAGATGCGCAATTAATAGGTCAGTTCGGAGTTGGTTTTTATTCTGCATTTATTGTGGCTGATAAAGTGACTGTGGAAACTCGAAGAGCGGGGAAAAAAAGCTCATCAGCTCATCGGTGGGAGTCAAAAGGTGAGGGTAAATTTACTATTGAGAGCATTGATCGTCCTGAAAGAGGAACCACAATTACTCTTCATTTAAAAACATCAGAAACAGAATTTTCAGAGAAATTGAGATTAGAAAATCTAATTAAAAAATATTCTGATCACATTGCTTTTCCAGTAGAGTTAAATGATGAGGTAAATAAAGATGATAAGGCTCAAGTTATTAATTCAGCTACCGCCCTCTGGAATAGACCAAGGAATAAGGTGAGTGATGAGGAGTATAAAGAGTTTTATAAACATATAGCACATGATTTCTCTGATCCTCTTCAATGGAGTCATAACAGAGTTGAAGGTAAGCGGGAGTACACAAGTCTTCTTTATATTCCATCGAAAGCACCTTATGATCTTTGGAATCGTGAGGCACCAAAAGGCTTAAAGTTATATGTAAAAAGAGTTTTTATAATGGATGACGCAGAACAATTTTTGCCTTTATATCTGCGGTTTGTTAAAGGTGTAATTGACTCATCAGATCTTCCATTGAATGTTTCGCGAGAGTTGTTACAAAAGAATCCAGAAATTGATGCTATAAAAGCTGCACTAACCAAACGTGTATTGGATATTATAACCAAATTAGCTGTTAAAGATGACAAGGAAGATAAGGATGTCTATATAAATTTATGGAAAGAATTTGGCCAAGTCATTAAAGAGGGTTTCGTAGAAGAGCCAAAAAATAGTGATAAGCTCATGAAAATTTTGCGATTTTCTTCTACACATACTAAATCTGAAACTCAAGATAGAGCAATTTCTGACTACGTAAGAAGTTCTGCTAAGGATCAAAATAAAATCTATTATTTGTTGGCAGAGAATTATGCAGCCGCCAAGTCAAATCCTCATTTAGAGCAATTAGAAAAAAAAGGTATAGAGGTAATATTTTTCACAGATCGAATTGATCCTTGGGTAGTGGAGCAATTACCTGAATATGAAGGAAAGATATTCCAAGACGTAGGACGTGGCAATATAGATCTTGCAGATGATGAGAACAAGTTAGATCAGGATACTATAAATAGTAAACATGATGAGCTGATTGGTAAGATGAGCGCAGTTCTAGAAGGACGTATCGAAAAGATTAATATTAGTCAACGTTTGGTTGAGTCAGCAGCTTGTGTGGTTGCTAGTGAGCAGGATATTCCTCCACAAATGAGGCGTATGATGGAAGCTTCTGGACAACAGTTACCTGAAGCTAAACCTATACTTGAAATTAATATTAAGCATGCTTTGATTCAAAAATTATCCGTAACTAAGGATGAACAATTCAGGTCTTTATCTAATATAATACTAGACCATGCTTTTCTTGCAGATGGTGAGCAATTACAGAATCCTGCTGATTATGTAAAGCGTATGAATAATTTATTGCTTGGAGGTACAAATAAATCCAGCAAAAAAACTACAACTAAGAAAACTACAACTAAGAAAACATCTTCTAAGAAAAAAACATCTAAGAAGAAAACTGCAACTAAATAGTAGTAATGAATACACTAATAAATTGAGGGCTATAAAATGTCAGAAAGTG